>QWCH01004797.1_pt1 | contig 11893 bp, 10 predicted proteins | sample 1972671 | NCBI WGS metagenome assembly QWCH01 (sample SAMN09866713, study PRJNA288562) | Human gut metagenome isolate term3_stool, whole genome shotgun sequencing... | isolation source: gut | host: Homo sapiens | place: USA: California | reverse complement strand
AGACAGCAAACCATGTCCAACAACATTGTACAATTCAACGAGGAAATAATCAAGGGGCAAATCAAGGAGTTAGTCCGCGGCAACGTAGAGGAGACGCTCAACGAGCTGCTGGAAGCCGAAGCGGAAAAACTCACCCAGGCAGCCCGCTACGAGCGCAGCGAGGCCCGTCAGGGCTACTGCAGCGGTCATTATGACCGAAATCTTACCACCACTTCCGGGGATGTAACACTCCATGTGCCTCGTCTCAAGGGCATCTCTTTCGAGACTGCCATCATCGAGCGCTATCGCCGCCGGGAGAGCAGCGTGGAAGAAGCCCTCATCGAGATGCAGGTGTATCCGTGCGTCGGGTAGAGGATATTACAGAGGCTCTATACCGCTTATATCGACGCCGCAGGCCGCCAGCGTCTGGCACAAAAAATCGCCGAATAAATCCGCGCCCACCTTTCCCACAAAGGCGCTTGCGCCGCCCAGCTTTGCTACCATCGCGGCGACATTTGCAGGCGCACCGCCGGGATTGCAACTGAACTGCGGCATTCCCTGCTCATTTTCCGGCGCAGGCGTGCAATCTATGAGAATCTCTCCCAGGGTAACGACGTCGTACATTTCTGCTTCTCCTTCTTTCAGCAGCTAACAGGAGCCCCGCAGCACCAGCTTTGACTCCAGGACAATCTTCTCATAAGCTCTTGTCGGGTTCTGAATACGCTTTACCATCATTTCTGCCGCCTGTTTTCCCATCTCCTCCATGGGCTGCGCGATACATGACACAGGCGGTGCCGTAATGGCTGACCAGTCATAATCGTCAAACCCGATCACCGCCATCTTTTGCGGCACCGGTACCTCGCGGTCCAACAAGCAGCGCATCGCGCCGATGGTAAACACATTGTCAATAGCGAATATAGCCGTCGCCTTTTTTCCCTGCAAAATTTTTTCCGTTTGGATATATCCATCCTCTACCGTCGCCGGTGCCTTTCTGACAAGCGAGGGGTCCAACGCCATACTATGGTTTTTATGAGCGTCTTCATATGCTCTCATGCGCGCGAGGTTGCTACTTATCTCTTCGAAGTGGTCGTTGAACAAACACGCAATCGCACGATGTCCGCGCGCAATCAGTTCAGAAACCGCCTGATAGGTAACATAATAGTTGTCCGACACAACGGTATCAGCCTGCTCAATGTTGGAAGTGCGGTCAATAAAAACGAGCGGGTAATGCGTCGTTGGACACAGCTTGCGATAATCGAAGTCCATCTGCATAGGCGATAGGATAATGCCGCTGACTTGCTTTTCTATCATTGTGCGGAAATGCTGCAATTCCAAAGTATGATTATTCTGCGAGACGCATAAAAGCATTGTATAACCCTTGGCATATAAAACCATGGCCATCGACTCCACTACGTTGGCAAAGAAGCCGTTAGAGAGGTCCTGCACAATCACCGCAATGGTTTTGCTATCATTGGTGCGGAGACTTCTGGCCATCGTATTGGGAATATAATGATATTTTTGTATCGCATCCATAACTCGCTGTGTCGTCGCCGGGGCGACTTTGCGCGTGCCGTTTAAAACATGCGAGACGGTTGCTACCGACACTTTCGCTTCTCGGGCAATGTCTTTGATACTGGCCACGTTCTCCTCCATTGTCTGTATTTGTACTGTTTTTTGTGTTTTCCTATTATGGAAATTGTATTATTATCTATAAAAGAGCAAATTTGTTAAAATGACGAAAAGGCATCATTCCTAAAATCGTGTATACTGAGGTTACCACACACTCAACAACGCAAGAAAGGAATGATGTCTATGGAACTCAGTATAGTACACAATATCGATTTGGTCAAGGCTTTGAATGAGATAAAATTCCTCAATACCTATCATCCTGCGAATAATAGAATCCTGCTTTTTTTCGGCGGATACCGGGGAAAAACGTTGGATTTTGCCAGGTATAGCGACCGACACCGTACATCTTTGGCCCATTTTCTGGACAAAGGGAAATGGGATTCTGCTGCATTGGAAAAGGATCTTCGTGAATCTGTTATTGAAAAGGTCTATCAGCATTCCCGTGAAACCAATCAGCCGGTTCTGTGTATCACCGATGACACCATTGCCTCTAAAACACGGCCTTCGTCACAGGCGGTGCATCCCATGGAAGCTATCTCTAACCATATGTCTCATTTAAAGGGACAGATGGACTACGGGCATCAGGCGATCGGTGTCATGCTGGCTTGCGGAGAACTGGTTCTGAACTACGCGATCCTTCTTTATGACAAAAGTCAGAGTAAGATCGATATGGTAAGCAGCATTGCGAATACACTTCCAGCACCTCCGAACATTGGCTATCTGCTTTGTGACAGCTGGTATACCTGTGACAAGGTAATGGATACGTTCATTCGTAAAGGCTTTTATACCATCGCAGGATTGAAAACCAATCGTATTCTCTATCCCTGCGGCATTCGGATGCCGTTAAGCGAGTTTGCCTCAAAACTTCGGAAAACAGATTCTGGAGTCCGTTTGGTGTCCGCAGGAAAACGGAAATATTGGATTTACCAATATGACGGACAGATAAACGGTACAGATGGAGCGGCAGTTATTCTCACATATCCGGAAAATGCTTTTGGAAATCCAAAAACATTGCGGGCTTTTCTGTGTACAAACGCTGATTTGTCTGTAGAATACATTCTGAATCTGTATACGAAACGTTGGCCTGTCGAAGTGTTCTCCCGAACTACCAAGGGGAAACTTGCGCTGGACAAATACCAAATCCGTTCCGCAACCGGAATACGTCGGTTCTGGCTTCTGATGTCGCTCACCCACTTCCTGTGCTGTGTGGGTAACGGTGTACTGCGCTCTTTTTCAGAGGGTTACACATACTGGCAAAAGCTTGTTCTGCGTAACGTTGTGCAGTATGTTTATAACTGCGGCAAGAATGGAATGCCTCTTGCTATGCTGGGGATAGGGTAACTTTCGGCATTTTCACAAATTTGCTCATTTATAGTTATTGTATCATTTTTTATTTAAGGCAACACCACATAATTTGGCAAGGAGGCTCAGCCAGGATTTTTGTCCCAATTCAAAGTTTGGAAAACGAAGGAATACTGTATGTATTTCTCGTTTTTCAAACTGAAGAAGTGGGGCAAAAAGACGGCTGAGACTCGCAGGCACAATTGTGCGGTGTTGCCTTAAATTTCCAAGTGCAGATCTTTCAATAGACCACGAAATTGAACGCCTGAGGTGAAACTATATACGCACGGGACTGCAGGGGCGCGGCGCCATTCTCTTCCACGGAAAACACTTCTACACCGCCGTCTACCTGCGGCAGCTCTTCCCCCAGGGCGCACAGGACGCCGGAACGACCCCAATGCAACCCGCGTACCATACCGCGTGTAGGAGCATAGCCAAGCGGGGACAGCTTTCCCGTGCGTCGGTCAATTCCAAAGACATCAATCTCCTGTACACTCCGGTAAGAAGCATACAGCCGTTCGCCCTTCATGTCCACAAGGATATCCGCCGCATTAAGCGAGCCTTCGACGGTTTCGTACGCCGGGGAAACGGCAAATATCAACTCAATAAGAGTGAGCTGGCCGTTGGAATGCAGCTCCAACACCGCAATATGTCCTGTGATTTCCATCAATACATAAACATATTTCCCATTTGGGTGAAAAGCGATATGGCGCGGGCCGTAACCGTCCGGCGCTCTCCAGCTTCCCACAAGGTCAAAGCGATTGTCCGCGGGCTGGCAGCGCAGCACCCACACGGTATTGGCGCCCAGATCAGCAACCAACGCATAGCGGTCGTCCGGGGAAAAATACGCCGAATGCGGATGCGAAGAGCCCTGCCGGTATCCCGTACTTTTCCCTTCAAAGGGTACCCGCGCCAGAAAAGCGCCCGGCGCGCCGTTAGGCAAAAATTCATAAAAATGTACCGCTTTGTCCACAAAATCCGTCACCAGCAGTAATGTGCCCGCACGGTTGACGCTCAAATGACAGATATCGCCCGCCGTCCCCACGCGGACTTGCCCACACCTTTTCAGACGCTTATCCGGCGTATCCAATTGATAGCCCACCAAAAGATCGTGGCCCTCGCTATCTTGACCCGTGGCCGCAAGCCTTGTACGGTTGTATGTCAGCGCAATATAGGTAAAGCCTTGCAGTACATCCTCCAGGCCGAGCAGCGAAAGCTTTTGTGTTTCCTCATTATATAAATAGTGATAAATTCCCCCTTGTGTTTTTACACCGTTTTTTCTTCCCACGTAGATATGTTCCATTATTTATCCTCTCTTTTGCCCAGCTGAATTTGGGGTTTTATTTTGCCTTGCGCGTGCGAAGCGTGTCGACATAAACCGCGATCACAATGATAGCCCCCAAGATCACCTGCTGCCAGAAGGAATTGATGCCGTTGAGGTTTAGCCCATTGCGCAGAATGGCAACTACAAAAGCCCCGCAAATAGCGCCGAGAACGCTTCCCTCACCGCCGGACATACTGGTACCGCCTACCACCGTGGCAAAAATGCCTTCAAACTCGTATCCGTTGCCGCCGCCTGACGTCATGGATACCATGCGCGCCGCCAGCAACACGCCGGACAGCCCCGCCAAGGTACCCGCCAGTACATACGTTTTAAACTTTATTCGGTTGTTGTGGATTCCCGACATGCGCGCCGCTTCCGGGTTGCTGCCAATAGCATAAAGGCTGCGACCATAGGTAGTATGTTTGAGCAGGAAAGAAAGCGCAATACCTAAAACAGCGAAAATATAAACCGGTACGGGAATACCCAATATACGCCCGCTGCCAAGAAAAATAAAATCATCCAGCACCTGTTTAGTAATATCAGAACGCACCGTAACAGTGGCGCCCCCAGACATTACCAGCAGCACGCCGCGGAATATCCATTGCCCGCCCAGCGTGGCGATGAAAGGCAGCAGCCCCATCCAAGTCACCATAAACCCGTTGATGGCACCGCACACCATACCCATGAGCATTCCCCCCAGCGCCGCGGCCCACACAGGCATCTGCATTTTGAGCAGTATGCAGCAAAACGCACCTGCAAGCCCTACGATAGAACCCAGCGAAAGGTCAATACCGCCGCTGATAATGACAAAGGACATCCCCATGGCGAGGATCACATATACGGAAGCGGATAAGCCCACCGATGCCAGGTTCGCCGGCGTGCGGAAGGTTGGCGTTAAAATGCTGAAAATAAAAATAATGACGATCAATACGGAAAACGGCCCCAGAGCTTTTATCAACCGGTTTTCGGAAATTTTTTTGTAAAATGATTTCACACTATGCATTTTTCTTTCTCCTGTTTTACGCCTGTCGCGTACTGCATGATGGTTTCGGCATCAATCTCTTCGCACTGCAGTTCGGCAGTGACCCTGCCGCCGCGGAACACCAAAACCCGGTCGCTCATCCCAATAATTTCAGGAAGCTCCGACGAGATCATAATGATACCGACTCCCTGCGCGGATAATCGGTTCATCAGTTTATAGATTTCATATTTTGCCCCTACGTCAATCCCCCGCGTCGGTTCGTCAAAAATCAAAACCTTCATGCCGCAGGACAGCCATTTGGCCAAAATAACCTTTTGCTGGTTGCCACCGCTCAAAAATTTCGTCTGCTTGTCAGTGGTAGGCGTTTTTATGGAAAGGCTTTCTACAAAACAACGCGCGTTGTGCCTGGCCTGCTTTTCCCGCATGACGCCATGTCGTGAAAGCTTTTCCAGCGAGGCGATATTGATGTTTTCCTGGATGCTGAGGCCCAGCGCCAAACCATCCTTTTTGCGGTCCTCGGTAACATATACAAGCCCCGCTTGAATGGCCTGCCGCGTACTCTGAAAAGGCTTATGGGCCTTTCCGCAAATCTCCAACTCCGCAATATCCGCTTTATCCGCGCCAAAAAGAGCGCGCATCGTTTCTGTACGGCCCGACCCTACCAAGCCCGAAATTCCCACGATCTCACCCGCACGCACGGAAATTTCTTTTACATCCACCTTTTCATTGCGAATACCCCTGGCGCAGAAAACCGTTTCTCCTATTGCCCGCTTATCCTGCGGAAATTGTCCCTCCATCTGCCTGCCGACCATTAAGCTGACCAATTCCTCTTTGGTGGTTTGTGCATAGCACATGGTTTTGATATGTTTTCCATCGCGCAGAACGGTCACTCTGTCCGCAATGCGGTCCAATTCCTCTAACCGGTGCGAGATATAGATAATACCGACGCCCCGCTTTTTCAGTTGCGTGATGATTTCAAACAGATGATCGATCTCATTGTTCGTCAAAGACGACGTAGGTTCATCAAATACAACAATTTTGCAATCCTGTGAAATTACTTTCGCGATCTCGATCATCTGCTGTTCTGCAATGCTCAGGTGTGCTACCAGCCTTTGCGGATTAATGTCCATTTTCAACATTTGTTGAAGAATTTCTCTGGCTTTCTCGACGGCCCATCGATCGTTGATAACCCCATGACGGTTTTTCATGCGGCCCAAAAAAATATTGTTTGCCACGTCAAGATGGGGACATACGTTCAACTCTTGAAACACAACGCCAATGCCCAATTTGCCTGCATGGGCAGGGTCTTCAATATTCACCTTTTTCCCTTGAATACGGATCTCTCCCGCGTCCGGCTTGTAAATGCCATATAACACCTTAATCAGCGTGGATTTCCCCGCGCCGTTTTCCCCGACCAGCGCGTGTACTTCGCCTGCTCTCACATCCAGAGACAGGCCGTCCAAGGCTTTTACACCGGGAAATTGCTTTGAAATGCCGCACATTTCCAACAATGGTTGTTCCATATCGTTTCTCCCCTGTTAAATTTTCCGGCGGCGGTTCGGCCGCCGCCGGAAAATGTCCGCAAAATTCTCCCTACGGCTTATGCCAACGGATTCAACAGCTTTTGGGATTCTTCGGTATCCATATTTTCTTGGGTAATGATGGCGCAACCCGTGTCCAGTGCTTCATGAGGAACGTCTTCGCCCTGCAAGGCTTTATAGCACGCCTCCATAGCCATATAGCCCATCTGATAAGGCTGCTGTACCATCAAAAAGGAAATGATACCATCTTTCATCAACGCGATCTCGTCTGCGTCCGAATCAAAACCGCCCAAAATAATATCCGTGCGCTCCATTTGGACCATCACATTGGCAACGGCAGTAGTAGTCCAGTTGTTGGCGCAGTAAATCCCCTTTACTTCCGGATGCGCCTGCAAGATATCCATGGCCTGCGAAGCGCTCTGTGCGGTGTCATTACCATTGTTGTACATCGGTTCCAGGCAGGTGATCTGTGGGTATTTCTCTTCACACTGTTCTATAAAGCCCTGAACGCGGTCAAAATCCGAGGGGCTTGTAGCCGCACCGCTAAACAGTGCAATCGTACCGCCTTCTTCTCCCAGAATTTCCGCCATATGGTCGGCGGCTTTTGCACCGGCCGCGCGGTTATCCGTCATGAAGGCCGCTATGTAATCCTCACCGGCGATCAGTGTATCCACCAGCGTCACAGGGATACCTGCATCCATTGCGGTTTTCGCGGGCAATGCGCAGGCATCGGTGTCCAGCGGTGCAAAAACGATGCCGTCGGGCCTGGTATTGATGGCGTCGTCCATTGCCACGACCTGACGGTCGGCCTGGTAAGCCTTATCCGGTAAAACGGTGTATGTATTAATGCCATATTCTTGTGCCGCCGCCATTACGCCTGCCTCTACATAGGCCCAAAAATCATCGGGACCTTTCGAGACAAATACGATGGTAGGAGCCGTTTGCGCCTGCTGCGTATCGGACACAGCTTGGCTTCCGGAGGGTACCTCCGAGGTGGGACTGCTCTGTCCACAGGCGGTAAAGGACAGCAGCATCGCCAATACAAGGGTCATTGCCAGGAATTTGTGTTTCATCTTTTTTTCTCCTTTTCTATTTTGTATACGGAAACGTTCCGCATAGGGTTACTGGTTTTGTATTCTTTCCACTGCCTGCCAAAACATTTCTTCGTTTATACACAAGCCCTTGGGAGCGTTTGAGGCCATGGTGAACAGCTCTTCCCGGATGGCAGGGATTAGGCTTTCGTCGATGGGGCGGTTATACTTTTTGCTCATATGGCGTATCACGGCCGGACCGGTGATTTTGCCAAACATGATCCGCGATTCGCCGCCGAAATCTTCGCAATGAAAAATGCGAAAAGCCAGCGGGTCATGCAGCGAACCGTCGATATGGTAGTCGTCCTGATCCACAAACACATGGTCCCCCACGATGGGGGCGTTCACCGGGATTTCCCTTGCGCTCACCTGTGCCGCAAAGCGTGCCAATTCGTTCATTTTTTTCAAATTGAAAGGTGTGCGAATGCCATAGATCACTTCCAGAGCCGCCACCAACTCGGCCAGCACCACGTTGCCTGCCCTGTCGCCAATGCCGTTTACCGCCACATCAATGAGCCGTGCCCCCGCTTTAATGCCCGCGCATGTATTGGCCAGTGCCAGGCCCACATCGTTATGGCAGTGCGTGCCGATCAATGTACCGTATGGTTTTGCAATCTCTACCGCACGCGATACCAGGTATTCTATCCCCTCCGGCGATGCGGCGCTGACCGTATCAGCCAAAGTGATATGGTTTGCCCCTGCCTTGCAGGCGCTTTCCACCATACTCATCAAATAGTCGACGTCCGCTCTCGTAGCGTCAATAAAGCCGATCTCAATAGGCGCTTGTGTCTGGCTGCGGTAAAATTCAATAGCCGCCAGCATACGCTCCCGCGTTTTTTCCGGGGTTTGCGGTGTCCATACAGGGTCCACATACGGTGTTGTATAAAAGCTCATATGGGCTATCTGCGTACCACATTCCAGAGCAAACTTCGCGTTGTCCAGCCAACAGTCTTCAAAGCCAAGCGCCATAACCATAATGGGCGCCTTTGTCTTTTCCTGCAACAGCCTTTTTACATCCGACTGAGACTGTTTGGTCTTGCCCGGATAAAATTGCAGCTGCTGGATGCCGATTTCATCTAAACGGTGCATAAATTCAATTTTTTCCTCTAGGGAATAAATAATGCCAGGGCATTGCTCTGCCTCCCGTATGGTGGTATCACTAAAAATGAGGCCAGCCGGATCGTTTAAGTGCCCATTGTAGTTGCAAACTCTTGTCTCCATGTCTTTCACCTTTCTTTTGTGTTTTTACCAGCAATGCCGCGCTCCGTCGACGAGGATGTCGATGCCTGTGGTAAAGGAAGACGCGTCCGAGGCCAAATAGAGAATGGCCCCTACAAGTTCTTCCGGTTCGGCGATGCGGCCTATCGGCAGCACCTCCATCACAGTGTCGTGCTTCGGACCGCTTGAAGGGAACATGCCGCCCGCCATTTCGTGCGTCATAAATCCGGGTGAAACGGAATTCACTCTTACGCCTTCTTTTGCCCATTCTACGGCAATGCACTGCGTCATCATCAGCAGCCCCGCTTTTGAACTGTTGTAGGAGGGCTGGATAATGGGTTTGTTCACATGGGTACCCGCCCCGGAGGCGATATTGATGATGGAGCCTTTTTTCTGTTTACGCATCTGGCGTCCAAACACTTTGGTGGCAATGAACGTCCCGCCGATATTCACATCCAGCACCCGCGTAAATTCTTCAAAATTGTTGTCCTCCACAAGCGTTCCCTTGTTGGGGATGCCCGCAGCGTTCACCAGTACGTCAATCCTGCCGAATTCCTCTACGATCTTTTCACAGACTCTTTCCGCCTGCTCTTCGTCAGTGGTATCCAGCGCATACGCTCTGACGCGGACACCGTACCTTTGAAGAGATTTTGCCAAAGCCTCCGCTTTCTCGATCGCAAGATCCAAAATGACAACATCAGATCCCGCCTGCGCCAGACCTTCGCACATTCGGCTTCCCAGGGCGCCCGCTCCGCCTGTAACCAAGGAACAGGCGCCTTTTAAGGAAAACATCTGCATAATGTTTTTCATTTTTATTCCTCCCGCGCTTTGTCAAATATTAAACGTTTACCGTAAACGTTTAGCTAAATAATAGCACCGTTTTTTCTCTACGTCAAGACTTTTCTTCTCTCCCTTTTTTTTAAAGTTTTCTCTGCGTTTTTAGTCAAAAAGTACAAAAAGTCCGGGACGGCTCCCGCCGTCCCGGCTAAAACAATAAAAATCTTCTGTTGAACAAAAAGCCTTTCCGAGGCCGCTTGTCAGTCGCCCACCATGATGTGGAGGATCTCCACATCAGTTTCCTTCATGCCTTCTTTTCCTAAGCGCCCTACGCTGCCTGCGCATTGGCCTGCGCAGTTTTACACAGATCGTTCAGTTCTGTCAGGTCGTTAATGTTATTCTCCTGTACCCATATCGCCGCGGTACACATTCATTGTATCGCTATTGGGATTTCTATTCACGCCTAACTTGGTTAGACACTATCTAGCGAGTGGTTTACGGCATACAAAAACAAAGGACACAGTCGCTTTGAACTGTGTCCTTTATTTTTGGTCACCATCTAGCCATTATAACCGTTTGAATTCAATGCATTGACTGTATCCGTGATCCTGTTTTTTTCAAATGCTTTATATCGAATCATTTCCTCGCCTTTTTCAGTATATAATCTAATAAGAACATCATTATCTTCTGGATAATCGGAATAGGCTCCAAACATATGAATCTATTCCTCCTCTCGAGAATGTAATTGTTCTTGTTTAGCAATCAAACGTGAAATGTCGGCTATCAGCTGGCGACCTTCCGCACTTGTGCTATTAAAGATCTCCATAATTTCCTGGTGTAGATAGGCAGGACTTTCCTCATTTATGTTTGATACCAAAAGCCCTAAGTCACATTTCAAACAATCCGCAATTCCTATAAGCGTTCTTAAATTTATTGTAGTCTTTCCTCTTTCAATTTGACTTATATAGCCAGCAGAGACGCCCAACATCTCCGCAAGCTGTTCCTGTGTCAAGGATTTTAAAATTCGCTGAACTTTTATCCTCTGCCCAATCATCTTATAAGATTTCAACCGCAATCACCCAAATATAAGACTAACAATTTACAACAAACATTTACAGACTATTATTGCTTATGATATAAGTAATATGTAAATATTTTTACAAAAATCGGTTTATGAATCATGACTGATTTTGCATGGGCATCTAATGATGAAATAGTAAATGGCCTTCGGCACAAGCAGAGACTGTTTGAAAAATTAAAAAGCCATTTTCTTGCAAGAATTGAGCGCTTTACAATGTAAGGGCGCAGAAATACTGAGTGTACTCTGATGGCTTTTAACGCAACAAACCACCAACTTTACGAAAAGGATGATAATTTCCTCTATTTTCAAATCTCTTAATCTCATTAAGATAAGTGCCAGCCCAGACTGTACGCAAGGCGGTCCAATTGGGGTTTGCAAATCTGCGAAGCACCTAGCAAAAAGCACGGCAGCTTCGCCGATGAAGAATTTTCTCAAAAGCCCTGAAAGGAAAACTTCTGGATACCATCTTCCAAATGCGGAAGGAACTGACCAAATATACAACTGATCTAAAACGAAATTTCTCACGGAATCGAAAACATTCGCCTTTGAAACGCTGTGCGCTACGACATGTTCCTTGACTGCTCAAAGCCTAACCATGGGATTACAGCGACAGTTTCACTATAACCTAACAGCAGTAACTACCCTCAGCACAAGGGAAACTCCTGGTCAGGTAGAATAAGTTCCGCAAAAAGACAAAGAGACATGGTTTGCAAATCTCTGGTAAAGCTCTGCGGCAGTGGCCATGCAAAAATGCCCGTGCCTACCCAATCGGCGTCGCTGCCGATCATACCGCCGCCATGGGTAAAGCCGCCCAGCAGCGACGCCCACATGACGCTGTATTCCTCATGCCGCAGCAGCGCCAGATGCTCGTTCTGCTGTTCGGTAAAGCCATAGGCCGCGGCCATCTGCTCCGGCGTTGTGTGGTGCAGA
>QWCH01006262.1_pt1 | contig 11898 bp, 8 predicted proteins | sample 1972671 | NCBI WGS metagenome assembly QWCH01 (sample SAMN09866713, study PRJNA288562) | Human gut metagenome isolate term3_stool, whole genome shotgun sequencing... | isolation source: gut | host: Homo sapiens | place: USA: California | reverse complement strand
CGGCCTGCTGGATGCCTTCCCGGTGGGGACATTTGCGGGCCTGCAAAAGATCCACGGCTATCTGTTCGGCGAGATCTACCCCTTTGCCGGGCAGATGCGTACCGTGAACATTGCCAAGGGCAATTTCCGGTTCGCACCCGTCATGTATCTGGCCTCGGCGCTGGAAAGCATCGACCGGATGCCCCAGTCCACCTTTGATGAGATCATCGAAAAGTATGTGGAGATGAATGTGGCCCATCCCTTCCGGGAAGGCAACGGCCGCAGCACCCGCATTTGGCTGGACTGCATCCTGAAAAAGGAGCTGCATCAGGTCATTGACTGGAGCCGGGTGGATAAGAGCGATTATCTCCTTGCCATGGAGCGCAGCCCCGTCAAGGACGTGGAGATCAAAGCCCTGCTCCGTGCAGCCCTCACAGACCGGATAGCTATCATTATGAGGGCTATCACGTCTTTAGGACGGAAGATTTGTAAAGGAGTAACCCATCGTGACACCACTTGTATCTCAGCTATGGCCGCAGTTCATGGCGGACCCGGATTTCGCGGCCAGTTTCGGGCGCGTGATCGTGGAGCATGCCCGGATGCTGCGGCAGGAGCGGCAGGTCGTTTTTACCCTGCGCAGTGCCGCCCCGCTGGACAAGGGGCTGTGCGCCCGGCTGCTGGCCTCCCTGCAGCCGGACTATGAGGGCTTTGAACTGAAGATCGACAACCTCTTTGGCTATGCCGCGCTGGACGAAGCCGCCCTGCGGGAGCTGATGGAGGAGATGAAGCGGGACGGTATCCCCATCAACGGCTTTCTGGACCGGTGCAGGATCACCATCACCGGCCAGAACATCACGGTGGGGGTCTGCCACGGCACCAAGTTCTTGCAGGAGATGGAGTTTGAGCGCCTGCTGGCGGACCGCGTTGCCGCCCACACCGGTGTCAGGCCCAAAGTCACCCTGACAAGCGCGGTGGGCGAGGCCGAACAGCGCCAGATGGAGGAAAAGCTGGAGCGCAAGATCGCCCCGCCGGTGGTCAAGTTCGAGAAAAAGAACACCGCCCCCTCCATCAAGGTGGAGGGCCTTGACCTGACCGACAAGCCCGTGACCATTTTCCACGGCAAGATGTTCACCCCCAAGAACCTCACCCCCCTCAAGGACCTGGGCGGCGAGGGCGGCAAGTGCATGATCTGGGGCGATGTGTTCTTTACCGAGGTCAAGGGCAACTACCGCAAGATCTACACGGTGTCCATCACCGATTACACCGGCTCCATCAACCTGAAGATCCGCGCGCAGGAAGGGGAGGACTGCTCCAAGTGGGAGAACATCGCCAAGGGCACCACCCTGCTGGTGCGCGGCGACTGCACCTACGACAAGTACGAGCATGACTACATCGTTTACCCCTACGATGTCCTGTTCGTGGAGCGGAAAAAGCGGGAGGACAACGCCCCGGAAAAGCGGGTGGAGCTTCACCTGCATACCAAGCTGTCCAGTATGGATGCCTTCTGCGACCCGGGCGGCATCGTCAAGCTGGCCCACCGGATGGGTCACCCTGCCATTGCCATCACCGACCACGGTGTCTGTCAGGGTTACCCGGAGGCCATGCTGGCCACCGACGAGATCCACAAGAGCGACCCGGATTTCAAGCTGATCTACGGCTGCGAGGCCTACTTTGTGGATGATATGGTGCCCTGCGTCTACGGCGTGAAGGACCAGCCGCTGGACGGCGAGTTCTGCGTGTTCGACACCGAGACCACCGGCCTGGACCCCGGCGTGGAGTACCTGACCGAGATCGGCGCGGTGATCGTGCGGAACGGGGAAGTGGTGGAGGAGTTCGACACCTTTGTCAAGCCGGGCAAGCCCATCACCCCCAAGATCACCGAGCTGACCGGCATCACCAACGAGATGGTGGCCGATGCCCCCGGGGAAAAGGAAGCGCTGGAAGCCTTTCTCCGGTTCGCGGATGGCCGCATCCTGGTGGCCCACAATGCCCATGCGTTCGATATCCGCTTCCTGAAAGCCGCCGCCAAGCGCAGCGGCATTTCCTTTGAGCCGACCTATATCGACACCCTGACCATGGCACAGGCCATGTATCCGGGCCTGCACAACTATAAGCAGGGAACCATCAACAAGCATCTGGAGCTGCCCAGCTACGAGGCCCACCGCGCCTGCGAGGACTCCGCCGCGCTGGGCCGCATCTTTTGCGTCATGCTCAGCGACCTTGCCGAGAAAGAGGTCACCACCGTGGAGGGCATCAACACCGGTCTGGGCGGCAACCGGGAGGTGCTGAAAAAGAAGTACTTCCACCTCATCATTCTGGTCAAGAACCAGATGGGCCTGAAGAACCTGTACAAGATCGTGAGCGAGGCCCACGTCAACTACTTCTTCAAGAAGCCCCGTGTGCCCCGCAGCCTGCTGAACAAGTACCGCGACGGCCTGATCCTGACCAGCGCCTGCGAGGCGGGCGAGCTCTACCGTGCCGTTGTGGAGGGGCGTTCCTACGAGGAATTGAAGAAGATCGCCTCCTACTACGACGTGCTGGAGATCCAGCCCCTGGGCAACAACGAGTATATGGTGCGGGACGGCAAGGTGGAGAGCGAGGAAGTCATCAAGGACTTCAACCGCACCATCATCCGGCTGGGCGAGGACCTGCACAAACCGGTCATCGCCACCGGCGACGTGCACTTTACCGAGCCGGAGGATGCCATCTACCGCACGGTGCTGCAGGCGGGCAACGGCTTCAAGGATGCGGACACCCAGCCCCCGCTGTTCTACCGCACCACGGAGGATATGCTGAAGCAGTTCAGCTACCTGCCCAAGGAAAAGGCCTACGAGATCGTGGTGACCAACCCCCGCAAGATCGCGGCCACCATCGACAACAACGTGCGGGCCATCCCCCGCGGCACCTACCCGCCCAGCATCGAGGGTGCGGAGCAGCAGCTGCGCGATGCCACCTGGGAACACGCCAGACGGGATTACGGCGACCCCCTGCCCAAGATCGTGGAGGACCGCCTGAAAAAGGAGCTGGACTCCATCTGCGGCCACGGCTACGCGGTTCTGTACGTCATTGCCGTCAAACTGGTGGCCTACTCCAACGCGGGCGGCTATCAGGTGGGCAGCCGTGGCTCGGTGGGCTCCTCCGCCGTGGCCCACTTCTCGGGCATTTCGGAGGTCAACAGCCTGCCGCCCCACTACCGCTGCCCCAAGTGCAAGTACAGCGAGTTCATCACCGACGGCAGCGTGGACGACGGCTTCGACCTGCCCGATAAGGACTGCCCCCACTGCGGCACCCGGATGCTGGTGGACGGCCACGACATCCCCTTTGAGACCTTCCTGGGCTTCTACGGCGACAAGGAGCCTGATATCGACCTGAACTTCTCGGGCGAGTATCAGTCCAACGTCCACCGCTATACCGAGGAGCTGTTCGGCAAGGCCAATGTGTTCAAGGCGGGCACAGTGTCCGGCATTCAGGACAAGACCGCCTACGGCTACGTCAAAAAGTATCTGGAAGCCCGCGGCCAGACCGTCAACCACGCCGAGGAGAACCGCCTGACCCTGGGCTGCACCGGTGTCAAGCGCACCACCGGCCAGCACCCCGGCGGCATGGTGGTTGTGCCCGACACCTACGAGATCTACGATTTCTGCCCCATCCAGCACCCGGCGGATGATGTGGCGGGCGGCCTGCTCACGACGCATTTCGAGTTCAAGTACCTCCACGACACCCTGCTCAAGCTGGATGAGCTGGGCCACGATATGCCCACCTTCTACAAGTATTTTGAGGAGTACACCGGCATCCCCGTGGACAGCATCCCCATGAACGACCCCCGGGTGTACAGCCTGCTCACCAGCCCGGAGGAGCTGGGCGTGACCCCGGAGCAGATCGACAGCCAGACCGGCACCTTCGGCATCCCGGAAATGGGCACCAACTTCGTGCGCGGAATGCTGGTGGAGGCCCGGCCCCGGAACTTCTCAGAGCTGATCCAGATCTCGGGCCTGTCCCACGGCACCGATGTCTGGACCGGCAACGCCGATGAGCTGATCCGCAGCGGCACCTGCACCATCGCGGAGGTCATCGGCTGCCGTGACAGCATCATGCTCTACCTGCTGCGCAAGGGGCTGGAGCCCAAGATGGCCTTTGATATCATGGAGGCGGTCCGTAAGGGCAAGGTGGCCAAGGGCGGCTTCAAGCCCGGCTGGGAAGAAGCCATGCGGGAGCACGAGGTGCCGGACTGGTACATCGAGTCCTGCCGCAAGATCAAGTATATGTTCCCCAAGGCCCACGCTGTGGCCTACCTGATGAGCGCCATCCGGCTGATGTGGTTCAAGCTCTACCGCCCGGCAGAGTTCTATGCCGTTTACTTCACTGTGCGCGGCGATGATATCGACTATGAGGCCGCTGTGGGCGGTGCGGCTGTGGCCCGCGCCCACATGGAAGCGGTGAAGCGCCGCCTGAAAGAGGAGAAGAACGCCAAGGACGAGGACGTGCTGGTCAGCCTGCAGCTGGTCAACGAGATGCTGTCCCGCGGGTATGCGTTCCTGCCCATCGAGCTGGGCAAGAGCCGGGGCAACAAGTATATCGTGGAGGATGGCAAGGTGCGCCTGCCCTTCTGTGCCCTGAAAGGCGTGGGCGGCACTGCCGCCGCCTCGCTGGAGCGGGCCACCATCAACGGGCAGGAGTATATCTCCGTGGAGGAACTCCAGCAGGCCACCGGTGTGACCAGCGCCGTGCTGGAAAGCCTGCGCAGCGCCGGTGTGCTGGCAGACCTGCCCGAAAGCAGCCAGGTGAGCTTCTTCTGAGCCCTTATGCAACAAAAAATCCCCTGCCAATATCCGGCAGGGGATTTTTGTGTTGTGTGGTTCAGCCTTTATGCTTCCTTTTCCATAGCGGCCAGCGGGGTCAGGTACTCCTTGCAGCACTCCTCGTACATGAGGGAGTATTCCTTGCTGGGGTTGTGGTGCATCAGGCTCTTGAGGGTGTGGGAATCGTAGTCGTCGCCCTCGCTGGTGCCCACCAGACGGGCCGCCACGTTGGAGCAGTGGTCGGAGATGCGCTCCACATTGTTCAGCACATCCAGGAACACCACGCCGGTATCAATGGAGCAGATGCCGTCCTTCAGGCGCTTGATGTGGCCGTCGCGGAGCTTCTCCACCAGAATGTCGATGACCTCTTCCAGCGGCTCCACCTGACGGGCCAGCGCGATGTCATCGTTCTCAAAGGCATCGTTGGTGCGGGTCAGGATCTGCTCCAGCGCGGAATCCAGCAGCTGCAGCTCGTTCTTGGCAATGTCGCTGAAGGCGGCCTCTTTCTCGTAGAGCTCCACAGCCTTTTCCTGAATGTTCACGGCGTAGTCGCCGATGCGCTCGAACTCGGTGACAAAATTCAGCAGCTCGGTCACGGCGTGGCTCTCGTCGTCGCCCAGCTCCTGGTCGGTCATCTTGATGAGGTAGTTGGAGATCTCCACCTCCATCCGGTCGATGAGATTCTCCCGCACATTGATGGCGCTCACCACGTCCTCATCCATCTTGAGCAGCAGGGGAGTGGAGAGGCTGACGTTGCGGGCGGCACGGCGGGACATCTTGACCACGGCGCTCTTGGCCTGCTGCAGGGCCACGGCCGGGCTCTTGAACAGGCGCTCGTCCAGCACGGGCATACTCATCTCCTGTGCTTCCTCGGCACTGTTGGGCACGGTGAGCATGGCCAGCTTGGAGAGCACACTGCTGAAAGGCAGGAACAGCAGCATGGCCGCCACACTGGAAAGGGTGTGGATGTTTGCAATGGTGCTCTTGTTCATCACATCGCCCCACACCGGGATGCCGATGGTGTACCGCACGGCGTAAATGGCAGCCAGCAGCACAAAGCTGCCGATGATGTTGAAATACAGGTGGATCAGGGCGGCGCGCTTGCCGTCCTTGGAGGAGCCGCCGATGGTCAGCAGCGGGGTAAAGGCGGTGCCGATGTGGGCACCCAGAATGATGGGGATGGCGCTGCCAAAGGTGACAAGGCCGGTGCTGGACAAAGCCTGCAGGATACCCACCGAGGCCGAGGAGGACTGGATGATGACGGTTACGACCATGCCCACCAGCACGCCCAGCATGGGGTTGGTCATGGTGACGAACAGCTCCTGAAAGGCTGCGCTCTCCCGCAGGGGGGACACGCCGGTGTCCATCAGGCTCATGCCCGTGAACAGGATGCCGAAGCCCAGCATGATCTGGCCGATGTTCTTCTTTTTGGCGTTGCGCAGGAACACATAAAAAATGCAGCCGACAAATGCCACCACCGGCGCAAACGTCTTGGGCTGGATGAGGGTCAGCAGAAGGCTGTCACCCGAGATATCCGCCATGCGGATGAGCTGACCGGTGACCGTGGTACCAATGTTTGCACCCATGATGACACCCACCGACTGCGTCAGGGTCATAATGCCAGAGTTGACAAGGCCGACACAGATGACGACTGTGCCTGCGGAGGACTGGATCACGCCGGTGATGAGGGTGCCGAAAATGACACCCTTGATGGTGGAGGAGGTCAGCTTTTGCAGCACGCCCTGCATCTTGCCGCCCGCCAGCTTTTCCAGGCCGGCACCCATGATCGACATACCATAGAGGAACAGCGCAATACCGCCCAACAATGAGGTGATGTGTGTGATATCCATCTCGATACTCCTAAAAACTTCCTTTTGCTCTTAAAACAAACCAAGGACGGCCGCCCGGGGCTTCCGGCCCTGAACGCCGTCCTTTTTATTATAGCATTGAACTCCCCCGGACAACAAGCGTTATTTTACATGTTTTTTGCATTTTTACTGCATTTCCGCGCCGTTTTGTCCTTTTGTCAACTGTTCTTTTCTTATATTTTACAGGTATTTTACATTTGAACTTTCCCTGTACGCTCCTGACATGTTTCCGGGAACTGCCGGGAATGTGTCATGCGGCCTCGTCCAGCTCCTCCATGGCCTCCCGCACCGTGTCCGCCGAGAAGAGGAACACCCCGCCCCGGGTATAAACCTCCACATGGCCGCCTACAGATCGGATCTCGTACTCACTCATGGTATTCCCTCCTGTTCCTGCAGCCCGCCTCCGGGCCGCTCCTGTTTTGTTCGACAAGAGGAGTATACCAGATACGGGGTACGATAAGGGGGACTTTCAGAAGCGGGCATGAAAAAACCTCTGCATCGGTGGAAACCCTTTGCAGAGGTTTTCAAATCATCAGGCGGGCATGTGATCGCTCCGCTCACTTCGCACGATGCCGAGGAAGGGCGGAACGCTTGCACGCTGCTGGCCCTTTTCGCGAGCCTTTTTCAGCTGGTACTCATGGCTGGCAACAGCATCAATAAAATCACGTTCTTTTTGTGTTGCGTGATAATAATCGGTGTTGAAACGCTTGCAGACGGAAAACAGGGTATCAAGATAATCCATCGTTTCATCCGACATGGGTGCAACCTGCAGTTCGATTTCGTGATTTGCCATAATAACCCCTCCTGTTCTCAGGATAAATAGGTGCTGAAGATCTCCTGCGCGCCTTCATCAGCCAGCATCAAGAGCTTGGGACCGCCTGGCAGCGGCTGGAAGATCGGCACCGCATGGAAATCCTGGATATAGTGTTCGTACAGTTCATCTGTCTTAGCGGCAAAGGTCACGACACCGCCATGGCCGCTGTCAATGGATAGCTGGATGCCATAGGCGATCATCATACGACCGATACCGGTGTATTTACGCTGATCTGTCAGCGTCGGGTTGCTCTGCGGGTGAGCTTCCATGTTCACGATAAAAATAGAAATGCCGTTTTGATCCTCCCGGTAAGCCCCCAGCGCAATGATCTCACCGCTTGCCGCTTTGGCGACCCGTTTTTCCAGTTGGGAGTCACGGATAAAGTCACTGGTCCAATCGGACTGCCAGCCGTTTTTTGTCACCAGAAGGTCTGACTGTGTGGCAGGCGTGATCTCCACCGGGATGCAGGCTCCGGTTTTGTTTTCTGTAACGAAATATTGCAGCAGCATCGGCACAGCCCCTTTCTGCTTCTATTTTATCATGCGGGAAGGAAAAAGGCAAATTTTCACCCTCTTTTTTCTCATTTTTCGCGCGAAAAATCGCCGGAACATACTCGTTGACGACACAACCAAAAGGTGTTACACTTTGGGCAACAAAACAACGCTGTGTAATGCGAAAGAAAGAGGTGTTTCCATGAACGAAATGAAGGAAGCAGTGGGGAACTGGCGGGAGGCAAAGCAGTTCAGCCCGGCGGACGAGAACGATTTCCTGCGGTGGCTGGACAAGGCCGACACCGAGGAAAAGCTCTTTTCCCGGCTGACCTTCTGGTTTACCTTCCGGGGCCTGCCTGCGGACCAGAACCAGCGGTATCATCTGGTGCAGGAGCGGGCCCGGGAACTGCGGCTCTGGAACGGGCTGGAGCTCAAGCTCCGGCGCTGGCAGGACCGTGTGGCCGACGAGTACGAGCAGATCGGAAAGGAGGCGTTCGCGGCCCGCATCGGCGAGGATTACGCCGATTACATCAACAGCCTGACCGACCCGGAGGCCGCCCCGCAGCAGGCTGCCCCGGAGCCGGAGACCGCAAAGCCTGCCGGGGTGCAGGCGTGGTCGGCCCGGGAGCTGTCGGAGATGGAGCTGCCGCCCATCCGCCATGTGGTGGAGGGCCTGCTGCCCATGGGCATGGGGGTGCTGGTGGCAAAGCCCAAGCTGGGCAAGAGCTGGATGGTGCTGGACCTCTGCCTTGCCGTGGCACAGGGGGAGCCGTTCCTGGGGTTCCCTACCCGGCAGCACGGCACCCTCTACCTCGCCCTGGAGGACGGCAAGAGCCGGATGCAGACCCGCCTGCGCCGCTTGCTGGAGGGCAGGCCTGCCCCCGCCAACATGCACGTTATGTTTCAGGCCCAGCGGCTGGGCGAGGGCCTGCTGGAAATGCTGGGGGAGTATCTGGATGCCAACCCGGACATCCATCTGGTCTGCATCGATACCTTATCCAAGATCAAACCCAAGGCAAAGCCCTTTGAGAATGCCTACGATGCCGACTACGACTACATGGGCAGGCTGAAGGCCTTTGCCGACAGCCGGGGCATCTGCGTGCTGCTGGTGCACCACACCCGCAAGAGCAAGAACCCCGAGGACAGCTTCGACAACATCAACGGCTCCACCGGCATCCTGGGCGCGGCGGATTTCACCATCGTGCTGGACAAGCGCTTCGATAAGGCCCGCTGCCGCTGGGTCATGCAGGGCACGGCGGCCCAGCTGGCAGCGCAGCGCCGGGTGGCCGAGTATGAGGCAGAGCCCATCGTCAAGACCCTGCGGGTGCTCCTGCAGCAGGGGGATGGAACGTGGAGCGGCTACTCCAAGAACCTGATGGAAATGGGCCAGCGGTACGCCCATACCGAGCTTGCACCAAATCTGCAAATGCTTTCAAAGCGTATTCAGGAGCTGCAACCTATGCTTTGGGAACGAGATACCATTAGATATTGGTATAACAGCAATGGAAACGCTGGGAGAAAGCATAACTTTCGACAGGAACGAACCGATCACAATGCTTCGGTTCCAGTGTCTGCACAGTTATCGTTAAGACATAATTATCATTGATATCATTGGTTATCATTGATTGTCATTGACTGGTGGCAATGAAGAGCAATGATTTCAATGACTTCAATGATGAATGTTAGTATAACGAGAAAAAGCCCTGCGCAATGCCAAGGGCTCCCCCTTCGGGGGAGCTGGCAAAGCCGCAAGGCTTTGACTGAGAGGGTGAGGGCCTCACCCTCCCGCCGCAAGGCTGCCCTTGGGGCAGGCATCCGGGGCGCTCTGGGCCTTCCGGGCCTCGGTGCGGGCCTTGTCGTAGCAGTAGCGGATGATGGCCTGCCGCCGCACGATGCCGATAAAGATGCCCCGGTCGTCCACCACAGGCACAAAGTTCTGGTTCATGGCCGCTTCGATCAGCTGGTCCATGCTGGTGGTGACGGTCACGGCCTTGTAATCCCGCTTGTGGGCAAAGCTCGAGATGGGCACATCCTCGGCGGCTTCAATGTCCAGCCCGTGCTGCTGTTTCAGCCCCCAGAGGATATCCCCCTCGGTCAGGGTGCCCACATACTCGCCCCTGCGGTTGAGCACGGGAATGGATGCGTAGCGGTTGTTCTCCCATTTTTCCAGCGTCTGCCGCAGGGTGAAGTCATCGTAGACATACATCAGATCCTGCTTGGGGGAAAGGAAAAACAAAATGTTCATCAAACAGCTCTCCAATCGTTATCCTATCGTAAACAGTGGTTCTGCCGTAAGGGCGCAGCTCCCGTTCCTCTGCTTTGATTTTAGCACTTTTCCACAGCTGAATAAAGTCAAAACTCATACTTTTTAGAATTTATTCACAGTCGCGCCCGGCCTTTTTGCAAAACATGCAGGAAAACCGTGCACAGGGCAGGGTTTTGTGGTATAATAGGAACACGAATCGGCTCACATTGCCCGCCCTTTGGAAATTGTGCTGTACACAGGGCGTGGGAAGTTGTATAATAAGGATACCGATTCCTTTCCCGGTATGCGGCGGGTTTGCCGCGGCAAGCCGGGCCACCCCAACAAGATTTCAAATAAAGGAGCAGAGCGACTATGATCACTTCCCGTTTCCCGCTGGGAGATGTCAGCTTTTCCGCCGAGTACTTCTCTACGCTGGTAGGCGAAGCAACCAAACAATGCTACGGCGTGGCCGCAATGACCCCCCGCGACCTGACCGACGCGGTCAGGAGCGTGGTGCGCGGCAGCGATTACGCTGAAAAGGGCGTTCGTGTCACACAGGAAGAGGGCCGTCTCGTGATCGAGCTGCACATTGCCGTCAGCTACGGGCTCAACATCTCCACCGCCGCGCGCAGCATCTCGCACCGCGTCAAGGACGAAGTGGAGCAGGCCACCGGCCTGAAGGTTGCCCGTGTGATCGTGTCGGTGGACGACGTGATCGCCTGATGGAACTTTTTATTAAGGAGTAAGGACAATGATTTCTGGTAAGATCCTGCGCGACGCGATCATCTCCGGCGCGAACAACATCAACAACCAGCGCTCCCGCGTGGACGAGCTGAACGTTTTCCCCGTGCCCGATGGCGACACCGGCACCAACATGGGCATGACGGTGGGTGCCTCCGTGGCAGAGCTGAACGCGCTGGACGACGGCTGCACCGTGGGTGAGGCCGCCAAGACCGCTGCCTCCGCCATGCTGCGCGGTGCCCGCGGCAACTCCGGCGTGATCACCAGCCTGCTGTTCCGCGGCTTCTCCAAGGCGCTGGAAGGCAAGAAGGAAGCCGACACCGCCGACATCATCGCCGCCCTGAAAAAGGGCGTGGAGGGTGCCTACAAGGCCGTGATGAAGCCCACCGAGGGCACCATCCTGACCGTTGCCCGGGTGGCCAGCGAGGAAGCTGCCGCCTGTGGTGCCCAGGAGATCCCCGCCCTGTGGGACGTGGTGATGACCGCAGGCCAGAAGGCGCTGGAGGATACCCCCAACCTGCTGCCCGTGCTGAAAAAGGCCGGCGTTGTGGACGCAGGTGGCCAGGGCATTATGATCATCTTTGAGGGCATGGGCAAGGTGTTCCACGGCGAACCCATGGTGGCCGGCGGCGAAGGTGCCCCCAACAAGGCCAAGCTCTCCACCGAGAACGCAGGCAAGGGTGTGTTCACCGACGACCTGATGAAGGTGGAGGACATCAAGAACGGCTACTGCACCCAGTTCCTCATCAACAAGTACGAGGGCGCAAGCGCCGCAAAGATGCGCGCCTTTGCCGAATCCAACGGCGACAGCGTGGTCTGCATCGAGGATGACGATGTCATCAACCTGCATGTCCACACCGCTGACCCCGGCAAGATCCTGAGCGAGGCCATCAAGTACGGCTACCTGACCAACTTCAAGATCGAGAACATGCACGAGCAGTTCCTGGCCCGCCAGAAGCAG
>QWCH01004785.1_pt1 | contig 11922 bp, 10 predicted proteins | sample 1972671 | NCBI WGS metagenome assembly QWCH01 (sample SAMN09866713, study PRJNA288562) | Human gut metagenome isolate term3_stool, whole genome shotgun sequencing... | isolation source: gut | host: Homo sapiens | place: USA: California | reverse complement strand
TTCTTTTCTCTTGCCATAATAAAAGGCCTCCTTATGATAAAATATTTTACCATAGAAGACCTTCTAAAACATTATTTACAGAAAAAGTTTCACATCCTCAGGAATGCCGGATTCGACCAGCTAGAAGCGAATATCATGGATATCAACTATACTTCCGGGCGCAAGCTAAACAAGGAACTGATTCGTAGACTTGCTACTTGCGAATATATATCTGAACACCGGAATCTTTTTATTACTGGTGCTACAGGCTGCGGTAAAACTTATATGGCCTGTGCGTTTGGCATGGAAGCCTGTAAGCAGTATTACAATACCAAATATGTCCGTCTGCCTGATCTGCTTATTGATCTAGAGATGGCACGGACAGATGGCAACTACAAAAAGGTAATGGCTAAGTATGCCAATCCTGTTGTCCTGATTTTGGATGAATGGCTTCTATTAAAGCCAACGGAATCAGAACAAAGAGATATCTTCGAACTACTCCATCGAAGACGCAAAAAATCTTCAACGATCTTCTGCTCCCAGTATGAGTTCGAGGAGTGGTACGACCAACTGGGTGGTGATGACAGTCCTCTGGCAGATGCAATCATTGACCGTATTGCCCATGACAGCTATCGCATCAACATCACAAGTATTGATGCCGAACATGACATCTCAATGCGTGAGGTTTATGGCTTAGACAAAACATTACGCGAGTAAACTCGCATAAGCGGTTCCCGCTAGCCCGGACAGACGGTTTCCCGTCTGCCGGACTTGTGGTGTTACCGCACAAGAATATTCATTTCTATAATAAATGCAGAAAGCCATTCCTCCAAGTGCAGTAATCGCCAATAACGAATCAACTAATAAAGAATCTAATCTTGTATTACCCGCTAGTAGTATAACGCTGCCAACACACATTAGTAATTTATTCTGCCATTTATTTGAAAAAGCAAATAAACTAATCAAAATCCCACTCATCAAAGTTGTTTGAGCGTACATTTGCATCCACTCTGAATGTATTCCGGTTATCTTGCATACATAATAAATGTAAGAAGCACTTCCTGGTGGATACGATTGAAACATAATATTACTATCCATAAAATTGGGAAAACGGTTTTTGCTCAATAATGTTTTTTCAACTAATGCCCAATGGCTAAAGTTATCATAATCCAAAAACTTATTCCCATATAATAAAAAGGCAAAAAATACACAAATTACCAAGAAAAATATTGTTCCTATGCAAATGATCCCCTGCATTTTTTCTCTTTTATAAATTGATTGTATTGCCAATACAAGTCCGCATAAGCTAATTAATATTGCAGCTTCTTTCATTATGTTAAGAATACCAGCAAGAAACATTACACTTCCTATCGCGCTAAATATAATGCCAATAGAAAATTCAAGTTTAACCTTTTTTCGAACAGATTGAATATATCCATAAAAAGATAAAACTAAAATCAATACTCTTATAATTTTAACAACAAGACCCATCCCTATTTTTTCTCCTTAAAAACCCAGGCTCTTTGTATTTGATAACTAATTACAAATAAAACACTATCAACAATTAATTTTTCAAAAGTCTTATCCCATCCGATCAAATAATTCAAAAGCACCACAAACCCTGCCGAACAGCATAACTGCACAAAACACAATACATAATATCTAATCATTTGTTTTCATGTATTCCCTGAACTTTTAAAAACCATATTGCGATTTAGCAAGAAATTATATAAAGATGAAATTACACGAGCAATAACTGTAGATACAATAATTGCTATTTCTGTTTTCATAGATACTAAAAACACTGTCATCATGTGAAATATCAGCAAATCGATTATTGCCGAAGATAATGACGTAAACAAATACTTGAAGAAACCTGAAAAAATCAATTTATATATTTTCATTGAATCTACAAATGGACGGAAATGTGTTTCACTATTATTATTAAAATATACTGTTTGAATTTTAATTTGTTTCATAGAATGTTTATGTATAGCCCCAAAAATAAGCATATTCATTTCATATTCAAACCGCTCTCCATCCAAATCCATATATTGCAGTAAATATTTTTTAGGAATACCTCGTAAACCAGTTTGTGTATCTTTTAATTTTATACCGTATAACAATTTAAAGATTCCACTTGTTATTTTATTTCCATATCGACTTTTGAATGGCGCATTCAAATCATCAAAATCTCGCATTCCTAATAATAACGCAGGAGCAGTTTGTCTATTCAGTTCATTTTGTAACGCAACCACATCCTCAACTGTGTGCTGTCCATCTGAATCAACAGTTATAACACCTGCACAATCTTCCATTCCCCATTCTGTAAAAGCATAATTAAACGCATTTTTTTAAGCCCGACCTTTGCCGAGATTCACAGCATGACGGTATATCCTTACTTCTTTATACGTTTCAAGAAATGAAAACATCTCCTTATAATCTGCGAACTACCATCATCAACTATCAAAATCCGTTCACATCCATGCTCTATCAACGATGCAATATATTTTTTCAATATTTCACAAGGCGGATTAAGTGCTGGGATAATGACAATATTCTTATACATATTATTTTCCTCTTACTTTTTTAATCTTTCAGCACAACCACCGCTTATGATATCAAAAGCGGTGGTTAAAATCATCTCTTTTCACTTTTTACCAATAATATGAGCCTCTTAACTGCTCTGTCTTCACTACAATACCGTTTTTAATATAATCGCGATAGGCGATTGCCGTATTGCTTCCAGTCCACCATGAACGTATATTAATATAATCATACCATGACGGCTGAACTCCCCAAACTTCTGCATACAATGTCTGACCATATACATAAGTCACTATTTTCACCGGGAAATTATGATCATTTCTTATCTTAAGATCTGATGTTCCGTAATTTACCATCGCATCTTGTCCAATCGGAACATATGTAGACGGCACGGAGTGATTGTTACGCTCTATAATTGTCAATCCTGCTCTAAGCGCCGTTCCGTAAAGTGTTGTACTTGCCTGACAGATTCCTCCTCCGTATCCGACACCTCCGACAACGCCTCCCGGAAGATAACCCTGCGCTGCTCCGCACGGTCCTGCTATTCCGAAGAAAGAAATTGTTTCACCCGGATTGATCACAACTTGATTAAAGCTCATCAATGCTTTCGTCATATTATATGTACCATTATAATTATTGGTAGAAACAGTTGAAAATACAGACATTCTTGTGCCAAATTGCTTTGCATGTGCTCTTCCTGACGCATCAAATATATATTCCACACCGTCAATTATTAATGTACAATTTGATACTAAATGCCCATTTCCATTGTAATAATATTTATCTCCGTTTTTTACTCTCCAACCGGTAAGCATTTTTCCATTTTCAGTAAAGTAATACCAGTGTCCATCAATTCTTAAACCTTTTGATACTGCCAGTTTTCCATTTGACTGATAATAGTATTTACCACCATTTTTCGTACGCCACCAGCTTTTCATCATATTACCGGAAGCGTTAAAGTAGTACCATGACCCATCTTTATCTTTAACACCTGCATTAAATGCCTGTCTTCCCTGCGGATCAAACCCGATAATCTTTCCGTTTTCTTCTTTCAGTCCTCTGTACGCTGCACCATTACTCTGAAAAATATATCGATACCCATTAATTACAATATCAAGATCCTTCACAAGATGTCCTTCTCCATCATAATAGAACCAATCTTCACCTTTTTGACGGAATTCCTCTTGCAATCTTCGCCCACTACTTGACAGATAGTACCAATAATCACCGATTTTAATTCCTTTACTAACTTGTAAACGTCCTTCTTCATCGTAGTAATAATAACCATCTTCTTTTTCGCGCCAACCTGTAAGGATTCTTCCATCTTCTTTAAAGTAATACCAATATTTTCCGATCTTAACCCCTTGATTTACTGCACGATATCCTTGTTCCATGTAATAGTATTCATGATTTTCATCCCAACCTTGGTAGCCTGCTCCGGAACTTTCAAATCGATAGTACTTACCACCTATCTCCATCTCTGTATCTCGAACCATTCGGCCTTCACCATCATAGTAATACCATTTTCCACTTTTCTCACGGAATTCATTTTGCAGTCTTCTTCCACTACTTGTCAGATAATACCACTCACCGTCAATGCTAAGTTCTTTATTACTTTGCAAATGACCTTCTGCATTATAATAGTAATATCCACCTTCCTTTTCTCTCCAGCCGGTCAAAACTTTACCATCTTCTTTGAAATAGTACCAGTATTTTCCGATTTTCACACCTTGATTTACCGCGCGATATCCTTGATCCATATAATAATATTCACAGTTCTCATCCCAGCCCTGATACCCCGCTCCAGAACTTTCAAAACGATAATACTTACCGCCTATTTCCATTTCTGTATCATAAACCATCCGGCCTTCACTATCATAATAGTACCATTTTCCACTTTTCTCACGAAATTCATTCTGCAGTCTTCTGCCGCTGTTTGTCAGATAATACCTGTCATCGCCGATTCTGAGCTCTTTATTACTCTGCAAATGACCTTCTTCGTTATAATAGTAATATTCACCTTCTTTTTCTCTCCAACCGGTCAAAATTCTGCTGTCTTCTTTAAAGTAATACCAATATTTTCCAATCTTCACACCTTGGTTTACCGCACGATATCCCTGTCCCACATAATAATATTCGTGATTTTCATCCCAACCTTGATATCCCGCTCCAGAACTTCCAAAACGATAATATTTACCATCAATTATAAATTCTGTGTCACTTACCAAATGCCCCTCGGCATCATAATAAAACCACTCAGTCCCTTTTTGGCGGAACTCATTTTCTAATCTTCTTCCACTGCTTGTAAAGTAATACCACTCTCCGTCAATTTTTAACCCTTTATTAACTATCAAATGTCCTAATTCATCGTAGTAATACCAGCCTCCGTCTTTTTGACGAAATTCATCCCGCAAAGATACTCCTGCATCATTAAAATAATACCAGTAACCGTCAATTTTAATTCCCTCGGAAATCAATTCTCTTCCATTATCATAATAATGCCAACCATCTGCTTCCACCCCATCTTTTCAACTTCTAAATCAGCTTCTATCATAATTTCAGCATTTGAAGTGGAATATTCCTCTGCCGATACTACAATGCTTCCGCTTAAAATTCCGATCGCGCCTATCAGCAATACTATCTTTTGATTTCTCTTTTTCATACTTCACATCCCTTTCCCAAACATTTCCTCTCAAAAATGTTCTCATCGTTTCTGGCTTTCGATTCATCTATCACATTCTTATTTTATTATACACAAAACTCACCTTTTTTCACAGAACTTTCTAGTCTATTTTATGAAAAATGCCCTCCGCCTTTTGGCAAAGGACATTTCTTCTATAAATATCTTTTTACTGCTACTCGATATGTCGCCCAATCCCACCATTCATAATAATCCACATCATGAATAATTGTTCCATATTTAGGACTTAAAGCATGTATAATCTCGTTATTTCCAAGATAGATTGCCACATGCGATACGATCCCGCCTTCTGAATAACAGATAAGATCGCCCGGAAGCCACTTGCTCTTATCAAATGGATCCACCCAACTTCCTCCTGCTGCCTGTTCATGTGCCAATCTCAGTACTGAAACGCCTAAATAATTCAATGCCCACTGAGTAAAACCACTGCAATCCCAACCACTTGGAGTTGCACCTCCCCAACAATATGGTACATATGTATAATTTCTCAACTGTGCAACTTTCTCAAACTTATCTATATATTTTCCGCTGCTGTCAAACTCACACCATTTGCCATCAATCCACAGTTTTTCTCCTGTCACAAGATGTCCGTTTGTATCATAATAGTACAGCGCTCCATCCTTTGTACGCCATTCAGATCTCAGCATCCTACCGCTGTTATTAAAATAATACCAGTAACCATCTATTTTTAACCCTTTACTAACAGCCAATATTCCATCATTTTGATAATAATATTTTCCATCGGCTTTTGTTCTCCACCAATTTTTCACCATATTGCCATTACCATCAAAGTAATACCAATACCCTGTTTCCCTATCTTTTACTCCCGCATTAAAGGCCTGCCTTCCCTGTGTATCAAATCCAATAATGCTTCCGTTTTCTTCTTTGATTCCCTGATATGCCGCACCATTACTTTGAAAAATATAACGATATCCGTTAATAACCATATCTCTGTTTTTTACAGCTCTTCCCAACTCATCATGATAGAACCAATCATTACCTATTTGACTCAGCCCATTCTGCTGCATCTTTCCACTGCCGGTAAAATAATATAAGTCTCCTGCTATTTCAATTCCTTTATTTACAGACAACTGACCAATCTCATTATACCAATACTTACCGCCTTCTTTTTCTCTCCAGCCTGTCAGTCTTTCTCCATCTTCCTTAAAATAATACCAATAACCATCTATTTTAACCCCTTGGTTAACTGCACGGTAACCTTTATCTATATAATAATACTGATTGTTTTCATCCCAACCAAGATACCCTGCTCCTGAAGATTGAAACTTATAGTACTTTCCGTCAATAACCAACTCCGTATCCTTCACCAGACAGCCCTCTTCATCATAATAAAACCATTCATTTCCTTTTTGACGAAGCTCACTCTCCATTCGTCTTCCACTGCCTGTCAGATAATACCAATAACCATCTATTTTAAGACCTTTATTTGTTGCCAAATGCCCCTCTTCATCATAGTAGTACATGTCTCCTTCTTTTTCCCGCCATCCTTTGAGGGTGTTTCCATCATCCTTAAAATAATACCAATAACCATCTATTTTGATTCCTTGATTAACTGCACGGTAACCTTTATCTATATAGTAATACTGATTGTTTTCATCCCAGCCAAGATACCCTGCTCCTGAAGACTGAAACTTATAGTACTTTCCGCCAATAACCAATTCCGTATCCTTCACTAGACAGCCCTCTTCATCATAATAAAACCATTCACTCCTTTTTGGCGGAATTCATTTTCCATTCGTCTTCCACTGCCTGTCAGATAATACCAATAACCGTCTATTTTAAGACCTTTATTTGTTACCAAATGTCCCTCTTCATCATAATAGTACATATCTCCTTCTTTTTCCCGCCATCCTTTAAGAATGCTTCCATCATCCTTAAAATAATACCAATAACCATCTATTTTATATCCCTGGCTTACAAGCATTTGATCATTTACATAATAATGCAGCCCAGTTGCATCTTCTATCCAACCATTTTTTATATTTCCTATTGTTTCCTGTTCATCTATAATTTGAATTTCCTTTTCTGCACTTCCACCCATCGAAAGATCTTTTACACTATTTCCCTCAGATCCTTCTATCGCTTCTTCACACACGCTATATGCATCTGCTGTTTCTGCACTTATTGTCGTTGAGGACAATGTTGCCGCCATCACTGTCAAAACAAATAACCTGCTTATATCCTTTGTATTTCTCATTTCCTTTTCATCCCCCTGTTAGGCAAATCTTTTTCTTCTAAGTTGCTTAAAACAAATTTTCTATTCTTTTAAAAGCTTTTCTAAATATTCGTTCGTCCTTTGTTTTTCCATTATAATTTTATCATTTACACGATTATAATCAATCGGCTGATCAATTACTTCCTCCAAAACACTATCCGAACTTATGATTCTGTCTTGTAACTTAAATTTATCTAACAAATCAGTAATTTTCTGGCTGTTTCCATATTTCAATTCTTCCCCATCTCTTACAAAAACCGCAAACTGTTTATTATACTTTATAGAAAACACACTTCCATGAAACGTATCAGTCACTATATATTCAGCCCCTCTAAAAAGACGAAGCACTTCAAAAGGTGAAGGGAAAACAGAATCATCACAAAACCAAAAACTTCCGCTGATCCCTATAAGTCTGCATTTTTTCTTTCTGGCAAACTCTCTTATTTTCTTTCCTTCCTTTTTGTTAATACGCCCGGGATATGCATAAACAACCATATACTTCTCTGCATAGTTATAATCTGTTTTTATACTATCAATCTCTTTGAAGTCATATATCAGTACCGGGTCTAAATGCATATCCGCAATTCTTGCTGTCAATTCTTTCACAATATCTTGAGAGTTTTGATCCCTCACTGAAATAGACTCAAATTTTTTCAACCCCTCTGCTATTTCCTGATCTACACGATATTTCTTCAAGCCTTCCAAAGTAGCATTTCCAAATGAAGCCGCATAACTGATGATCTCTTTCGCATTACAATTTATTCCGAATAATTCTCTTGAATATCCTACATTTTTATTTGTCTGAAGACAATTAAAAACTTCATCACTTCCGATAATTAAACAATCTACTTCCGGAGATATATTTCGTTTCTCTGTTATACCTAAGATCGGTAAATATTTATTTTCATAGTCAGACTCAAATTTTTCAAAAGTCTCCCACTTGCGTTTTAAAAAAAGAACTCTCCCGCTTTTTAACACCCCTTTGCATAATTCTTTGCATACTTTTTTACTTTTTTTTAAAATATTTGTTGTTTGCTGCGGTTTCTTAACTAAACATGGCTCAATAGTATAATCTACGAACTCTACTTCATGTCCTAATTTTTCAACTGTTTTTTTCAAGCCATACGCTTGAAGAAACGAACCGTAATTTACAATTCGCTGCATCGATAAAATTCCAATTTTCATATCTTATATCCTTATTTCTGCTAATTACCTTTGCTCCTGCTTGTTTTTTTTATTAATATTTTCTGTCTTATAAAATCAAAATCCAATAAAATTTTGATTAATAAATATACCTTTTTGAATAAATTATTTGTCTGTTTATATTCTTTTTTGTTTTGATCTAATTTCTTATTTTTCAAAACTGCTCTCTCATATTTTTCTGATTTGATATACTCTTTATACTCTTCCATTTCTACCGCTTTTCCATGACGGAATTTTTGAGACAAAAACTTCGCAATCACTTTTTGCGCATTTATATTTGTGTTTGATATACTTAACATATTACGTCTATATCTTAATAATTTTTCAGGGCAATTACCTAACTTAAACCCTGCCAAAACTGCCCTGGTCAAAAAATCATAATCCTCACATGCTTTAATATCTCGATAACCCTCTAATTTTTCATAAACTTCTCTTTTGCAAAACCATGCCGGGTGCGGAATCGACGTATAATATCTCAATGCTTTCTTACATTCCGAATCTTCTTCAGGAAAACAGAATGTTCCTATCGTTCGCTCATCTGTAAAAGTCTCTATTTGTGCTCCTATAAGATCATAACCTTTCTTTTTTATATAACACAACTGCTTTTCCAAACGTGCCGGATTTGAAATATCATCCGCATCCATTCTCGCAATATATTCCCCTCTGCACAACAAAAGTCCTTTATTTAAACTGGAAACCAACCCTATGTTGCTGTCATTAATACAGATACGAATACGCTCATCTTTCTCTTCACATATTTTCAAATATTTTATAACCGGCTCATTGTGGGGATCATCAACGATTATGATAAACTCAATATTAGAATAGGACTGATTCAAGATAGACTGCACGGCCTTTTGTACATAGGAAATCGGCTCTTTATAAGTACTCATTAATACACTAATCATCGTTAACTTTCTAAACTCCAACTCATAAATTTATTTATTAGCAAAGTATATTTTACTGATTCTCTTTGAAATTCCATACATAGAAGGTTTTACCAAATAATATCCTACTTTATCCGAAACAGACAATTTCTCAAAATAAGATTTCATATTAACATCCTTTACCTTCTGTGTTCGCTCATAAATATCACAATACTCCTCTTTATTTTTACATACAACTATTAATTGCAATAATTGTGAAATAATTCTATGAACATACTTTACTTCTGAAAGTTCATTCAAAAAACTCATATTTAAACTTTTTAACATTTCCCGAGTTCTTTTCTGTATATGAATATAATCAAAAATATAACTTTTTTTAATACTTCTTGACATTCCTGCCTGATTATAACGGTACAAATACAAACTTTCATTAATATATACTATTTTCTTTGCGCTTTCAATCAATGGAATTGATTGCAATGCATCTTCTCCCATACTTAATCGACCATATTTACTATAATCAACATTAATATCATAGATTTCTCTCTTAGCACATTTAGTAACTAGATTATTTAATTCATATCCTTCTATAAAAGCCTTAACTAATTTATCTTTCGATTCTTTTTCAAAAACATTATTTTCCAAATTACAAACAGAAGGTTTTACAGTCTTAATCAAACTATCATTATCATCCACCAGATCATAATTAAATATAATCATATCCGCATTATACTGTTGAGTATAGTTATACATATGTTCTAACATTATTTTTTTACAGCTATCATCAGAATCTATATGCATAATGTATTTTCCTTTAGCTGCTTTTAAACCAACACGACGTACTTGCAACAGTCCCTTGTTCTCCTGCTCAACAACTCGTATTCTTTCATCTTTCTTCGCATATTCTCTGCAAATCGCAGCGCTGTTGTCTGTTGATCCATCATTAATCAATATTACTTCATAATCCTCAAAAGTCTGTGACAAAATACTGTCCAAACAATGTCTTAAGTACTTTTCCGTATTATAGACTGGTACAATAATCGTAAAATAACATGCTTTATCCATAACTGTTCCTTTTTCATTTACCTCAAACCGATTTTATCTTTTTAACCTTCTTATCCACTGCCCAACTGAAGACTTTAATAAAAATAGCTTTATTTTTTTAATCATAGTCTTTTTCTGATATAACCCAGTTTTCCGAAACGCCTTATCATATCCTAATCGTGAATAATATTTGAGAAATTTTTCTCTATCGTCTAAATTTGGATTCATAGGTGCTTGCAGCTGATCATTTCCACTTTTAGCTTCTTCTATATCGCGCTCTTCATATACAAAATAATCTTTTACTTCTTCAAAGATAGCTCTGCCTTTTTGAGTGTTTATAATAGCCAGCGAAATAGCTCCTTCATATGTTTCTGTTAATCTATGGTGATCTAATCCCCAAAAGTCTCCCAATGTTATATCTGATACCCTTTTAGTTGTAGCATAAGGACAATGATAGCAATTCTCTCTGTAACTAATTCCTTTTAAAAATCCATAATAGTACTCATCATTCTCAGCAGCTGCAGAATATACTTCTTTTCCGTTTTTATTTATAATTGAAAAAATAAATCTTCCGTTTTCTCTAAATTTAATATTTTGAATATTTTTTATTGATAAATGCCGAACGTGTTCTTTCAAATAGGTGATCGGAGGTGTTCCATGACATATCAAATCTATTGTAATCAAATTTTCATAATCTCTTGATAAATACCCTTTTATCCCAGCAATTTGACACGGAAGTCCAATAACTAACACTTTCTTTCCTTCCTGCAGCCTCTTCTTTATATGCGGATAACAATTTGTAAGATTACTCTGTGCATACTTTGATCCTTTTAATAATTCTATTTGTTCTTCTGTCTCGCACTCTATATATTGCAAATCTAAATTTTCATTAAACGCACACCCAAACACAACCCCCAAATTTTGTACAACATGTCGGGAAAGTACCGTTGCAACTCCACCAGACGCACATCCAGCGATTCCATCTCTATCTTTCGCTTGCAAAGCATAACAAAGATCACTCTCTTCTGAAGGAAGAAAATATTGCTGATTAATCGGACAGGATCTAACACAAAGATTACACGAAATACATTTATCTTCTATAATCTTAGGAATTTCTCTTCCGTATTCATCCTTTTGAAATTTTATTGCATCTTTCGGACAAGCTGAAAAACATGCACCACAACCGCTGCACATATCCATGTTTGCAATATTCATTTCCCATTTTACCTTGTATGATAATTAGGAAGTTAATTATCACACGTTTCCTTTCTTTTAATATCGTGGTTCAATACAATTCAGATACTATGGACTTTTGATTTTTCCCT
>QWCH01008492.1_pt1 | contig 11926 bp, 5 predicted proteins | sample 1972671 | NCBI WGS metagenome assembly QWCH01 (sample SAMN09866713, study PRJNA288562) | Human gut metagenome isolate term3_stool, whole genome shotgun sequencing... | isolation source: gut | host: Homo sapiens | place: USA: California | reverse complement strand
CATCAGGATACCTAATTTCGAAGACCAGCAGAAACTTATCAGACTCTATCGCAAGTCGGGAGCAAAGACAAAGAGCGACTTTGTCCGAGCAAGGCTTTTAGGTGAAGCCTTTAAGGTCATCACCCAAGACCCTGCAAAGAAGCCTTACTTGGAGAAACTCTCCGAAATCGTTGCTATGACTCATAAGATAGGCGTGCTATACAACGAAGCCGTGAAAGCCCTCAATACTTATCATTCTGTCGCCACTGCTCAACGAATGCTCGGCAAACTCGAAACCTATTCACAATCTCTCGTCAGGCTGCAACAGCAAGCCGTGCTACTGACAAAATCTCTTGAGAGTAGACATGAATAAATACTAATAAATCTAATACCCAGCATTCGTTCCGTACTGCGGAAGCCCAATCCTTCTTTGGTCAGTTGGATGATTTTGGAATCGGTGTCAGGAAGATAGGCTTTGTAGGTGTAGTCGGTGATAAAGCGCTTGTGGCAATATTTGCATTGGTAGCGTTGTTTGCCATTGCAATTCTTCCCACTTTTGACGATTGACTCAGATTGACAATAGGGACATAAAAACTTACCTCCCAATCTGGAGCATAAAGTTCCAAAACTATCCTGTTGCTTCATTTGCTTATGCTATAATTGCGAAAATAATGCGAAGGCAAAGCGCTAATTCCTGCCTTCGCATTTTTAATTTATCAGATAGTCCTGATAATCAAGACCCTATTTTCACAACTCCCAATCTGAAGCATTACCAATCACTATCATTAAGAAAAGAAAAACTGAACCAGTTATATTGAAAAGTACCATTAATAATTGGGACGGTAATACTAATTGCTTTATCTTGATAGATAATTATTTTAGGAATTTCTTGCCAATTATGTTTTTCTAATCGATACGCTTTTCCGCATACGTAATATATGGGAATATTTTCGTCGTTAACTCTTGAAGTAAACAACCAAGTCAGAGGACAATCATATAAGGATTGTTCAAGACTCCTGTCTATTTCTTGTATTTCGTTTCGGGATGGTATCAACTCATATCCTCTAGTTTTATCATCTGAAATAAATTTGTAATAGATAATTGAGTGAGTACTGGTAGTAAAAACATCACAATGATTCGTGATTAAGTTAATCTTTAATCTTTCACAGTCGATGAGATATAATTTGTCCTGGACAAGAATAACAAAACAAGATTCAATGGCATACGATATAGGAATCGCCCCCTCTATCTCCATACCATTTAGCTTAATTTTCTTTTCAAAAAGAATATTCATTTTCTTTCCCATAATTGTTAATAGCATCTCTTCTGCTTCGTAATCTATTCGACTCACCATTAAATAATCCCTATTCCGACTTTGAGCTAGGTTCACAATGGGTAAATTCTGCTTTGAATGCCAATAAATATACTTTGCATTTTGAGGAACATGCCAAAGTATAATATTCCTACCTTTTGCATATATCAGTGCAGAGTCCGAGATCTTTAAGCAATTCGAGGTCATGGTTGAATCGATACAATAACTGTGGTTGCGGTAATTCCTTAAATCCAGTCTTTGCAGTTTCCTCTCAATCGCTTCCGTATCATCGCTATTTTGACAATAAACCAAATATTTACCTATTGTACAAACAAAATCTCCGTGAATGCACAAAGTATCCTTATTCTGTGAATAAATAGGTAATCCTATATAGCAATACAATATAATTATGCTTAAAAAACATGCCCTATATTTTTTCATCGCTTTTGAGTTGCAATATGAATATGATTATTATGCCCAGAGATCCTCTTAGTTTTCCCCTCTTTTTCTTGTATATTAGGTCCAAAATTCTCTCTTAAGATAGGATTCTCTCTAATTGCACGTTGAAAAGCATCAACTTTTTCATGTGATTTAGGATTTTTAACTGGGATTCCATTTACCATGTCAATGTCTATAGCTCTTCCTCCATTTGATGCATAATGATTGCTTGAAGGGGAATGTTTCCCAGTTGTAGTTGTAGAAACATCAATAGAAGTAATTCCTGCGCCAGAAATATTAGCATCGTTTATCCCTTTAATTAATAAACTAACAGCATCTTTTGACAATGCATAATCACCATAACCCCCAGTTGGACTCTTATACTTAAAAGTTACACTAACTTTAGTTCCATCATCTGTTATAAAACTCTTAGGTATATATTGCCCACCTTCTACATTAAACCTACCACTTGCATCGGATACTTTTATAATCTTATCCTGCTGATAATCGTATCTCATTCCAGATTGATATATACTATATGTTTCACCTATATTTCTATACTCCTGACCATCGTATGTTATAGAGTTGGCATTCCCTTCCTGCCAGAAAATAGCAGCAGTTTCATCATTTCTATACCAATCTGTACCAGTTGGATCAATATACTTGACAGGATTATTATTTGTGTAGCAATATCCTGTTAAATTCGGATATTTCTCCGTTAGCGGATCAACCCCCAGCCACATAGAATTTTGGGGATCCATATATCTGGCACCATAATAGTATAAGTCGGTTTCCTCGTCAAATTCCTTGCCATTGAAGAGATAAGGCGTGTTCCAAGTATTGTTGCGCTCCTCAATGAACACCTCGCCATACGGTACATATTCAATGTGCTGCATGACCTCACCATCCAAGTTGGTGATGTAGCTACTGCTGCCTAAATGGTCAGGGTGGTAGTAGAACTGCAACCGCTCGTTAGTGCCAGCTTCGCCAGCTCTCGTCTTGATGCATACGGTATTCGTCTTGGGTCTGCGCCATAAGAAGCTAAGTTGCCCAATTTGCTGACAATACGCTGCGAACCTACATAGATGTGCTTGGTGTACTTACCACCTTGTCCTGCCACGAGGTATGGGCTGACATAGAGTGAGAAGCGTGCAGTACCCGTGTTACCACCCGAGAACTCGGAGTTCACAAAGATAGCTTCGTTCTCACCACTGGTCTTCACCGTGCGCTCGCCGTCTGCATCATACCAATAGTTAGATACAAAACCGTTCTCATCGGCTGCAAGGAGTCTGTTTTCCTCGTCCCACTTATATTTCTGCTCGGTTGCCTTTTCATCCTCCTTGCCGTCACGCTTTACACGAGAGGTGTTGATATAGACAAGGTTTCCGTTGGCATCATAGGTGTACTTGTGTCCGTTGTTGATGTTCGTGCTGTCCGTCGGCGTCTCTTCCGTGCGGTAATTGATGTCACGAACACTGGCCAGTTGGAACTTCTTGCCCTCATCATTATTGTATGTGTAGGTGAGGTCATAGCCTGCGTTGAGCGAACCGTTGAACTGTAAGTTACTTTGCGTGAGGTGCTGCTTCTTGCTTGTGATTCGATACATGTTGTCGTAGCCCATGGCAAGGGTGTAAGAAGCCATCTTATTGTCCGTTCCCTTATAAGTACCTGTTGCGCTTGACAAACGATACAGTGGGTCATAAGTATAACTATGGCTCATCTGTCCACCAGCCTTGCCACTCTGTGGGAGCGGAGCATTGTTCTGAATGCCCTTTGCGCTTGCCGATGGACTGCGTCCTTGATTTTACTTCAAATTCTATCATACTCTTTAATTGTTTATGGTTATCAACTATATAACGCTGCTTTTTCCCGCTTAATGCTTACGGCTTTAAATACCCTTGTATGGGTAAGTGTAAACAATCTATATGTGGTTTACCATAGACTTGCAGTTTTAATGTTATACATTCTGTTTTCTATCACTATTGTGGATTGCCGTTTTCGTACCACATTGGGTATTTCTCCATATTGACGACTCTTAGTTTTAATGGTTGCTAAAATTATTTAACAATAAGAATTGGGTATTTGTATTTATCAAATTTTGAAATCACAGAAATTAAATCTCTTTTATTTATAGGTACAATCCATCCTGTAATATTATTTTGTAAACCAATATCATTATCGCTTAATGTAATTTGACTTTCATATAATTTATACCCATCTTGAATTATAACAAGTTTGCTACTAAGTGTAGACATATCCCCTCCTGTATATAAAAAAGGCAACTGCAAAATTTCTTTTATAGCATTATCATTTTCTGTATAAAGAATTTTGTAATGTGGTATCTCCTTCGGTAAATTCTTTAACTCGTACGAGTCCCAAATAATATACACAGAAAGTTTCGAGTTTGCCTTTATATTGAATAGAGAAGACAATGCTATACGCTTTGTATTCAATTTGCCTTTGATTGTCATATTATATTTCTCTCTGGACAAATCTATAAAAATGGGATTATAAAAACAAATAATTAAAAACAAAATCCCGACAATGGCGCCTAATTTTATTATTTTATTTCTTTCCATTTTGCTTTACTTGATGTCCTTTGTTTTTTTCTAAAAGTTGACTATCTGACCGAACGCCACCACCAAAAAATGTTCTGACATCCGATCCAAAAACTTTAGATGTAGAATCTAGCTTTTTAGAGAATTGTTCTACTATACTTTCTTCAATATAGCCAGACACGGCTGTCCTACAGGCTGCTGTTACATTTACCCAAGTCCCTTTTGAAAAAGCATCACTATTTAGTTGATCTGCATCAAACTCATCTCCATCAAAAAGCCATCCTCCATTATAGCCAACATTTAAATCTCCAGGTGTGGCATGTCCGACATAGTAAAAACTTGAAATTTTATCATTTTCCCTGGATTTTCCACCATTTTTATTATTTATATACTTAACAATATCATCAGCATCATCAACAACGATCATATTTATACCATTTTTTTGAGCTTGTTGTTTATATTTCTCCAACTCTTTTTTAGTATAGCCATAGTCTGTATCAGACTCACTAAATACGATCCAAGTAACTGCTTCTTTCTTACTATGTCTATGGCTCAATGCCCTTTTTGCTCTATCCAATCCATTAATAAGAAAATGCTCTCTATTTTGCATTGTACCACCATGCTGTCCTGAGACAACAATTCCTTCTTTTCCATTTGTATCAATAAAGATAATGGGATTATTATTTGCATAGCAATAAGAATTTACATTTGGATATTTCTCTTGTTTGGGATCACAACTCATCCACAAACTCAACCTCGGCTCATAGTACCTCGCACCATAGTAGTACATACCCGTCTCCTCGTCAAATTCCTTCGCATTGAAAAGGTAAGGCGTATTCCAAATGTTGTTTCGCTCCTCAACGAATACCTCTCCGAATGGCACATACTCAATATGTTGCATGACCTCACCATCCAAGTTGGTGATGTAACTACTGCTGCCCAAGTGATCGGGGTGATAGTAGAACTGCAGCCGCTCGTTAGTGCCAGCTTCGCCAGCCCTCGTCTTGACCATCGTGCATACGGTATTCGTCTTGGGTCTGCGCCATAAGAAGCTAAGTTGCCCAATTTGCTGACAATACGCTGCGAACCTACATAGATGTGCTTGGTGTACTTGCCGCCTTGCCCTGCCACCAAGTATGGGCTGACATAGAGCGAGAAGCGTGCTGTACCAGTATTGCCACCTGAGAGCTCGGAGTTGACAAAGATAGCTTCGTTCTCACCGCTGGTCTTCGCTGTACGTTCGCCGTCAGCATCATACCAATAGTTGCTTACAAATCCGTTCTCATCGGCAGCCAACAAGCGGTTCTCCTCGTCCCACTTGTACTTCTGCTCGGTTGCCTTGTCGTCTTCCTTGCCGTCACGCTTTACACGTGAGATGTTGATATAGATAAGGTTTCCGTTGGCATCATAGGTGTACTTGTGTCCGTTGTTGATGTTCGTGCTGTCCGTCGGGGTCTCTTCCGTGCGGTAATTGATGTCACGAACACTGGCCAGTTGGAATTTCTTGCCCTCATCACTATTGTATGTATAGGTGAGGTCATAGCCTGCATTGAGGGTACCGTTGAACTGCACGTTACTTTGCGTGAGGTGCTGCTTCTTGCTCGTGATGCGGTGCATGTTGTCATAGCCCATAGCAAGTGTGTAAGATGCCGTCTTATTGTCCGTTCCCTTATAAGTACCCGTTGCACTTGACAAACGGTACAGTGGGTCATAAGTGTAGCTGTGGCTCATCTGTCCGCCTGCCTTGCCCTTTTCCGGAATTGCCGCCTTATTGACAACAGAAAGTACGTTGCTCACCACGTCATAACCGTAGGCATTGTCCATGATGGTCTTGCCACCTGCATTGACTGCAAGGTTCTGTAGTCTGCGGCGCTGTGGGTCGTAACTGTAGAACGTTTCCGCTCCGTTACAGTATTTGAGATAAGTGCGCTGCTCAAACTTGTCGTAGCCAATCTTGCTAACATAGTCGTAATGGGTAGTTTTATAGCCACTGACCTTCTCTACCTGTCCACCGAGGTTGTAGCCATAGGTAACTTTCTCCTCATCGGGGTAAATCATTTCCAATAGGCGGTTATGGCTGTCATACTTCCACTGTGTTACGTAGGTTGCCACTGCCTGGTTAGGCACAATCAGCGTGCGCACGGTCTTCAATACCTCGCCCAAATTGCCGTAGTAGTACTCGATGGCACCGCTACCGTCCTCACGGAGCATCAGTCTGCCGATGCGGTTATTGGAAGAGGTGGCACTGCCGTAATGGTACTTCACATTGTTTTCTGGATGGTTGGGATAGTTAATGGCTACCAACCTGCCGTAGTCGTACTCATAGTTGATGGTCTTGCCCTCTTTTTTGAGGTTGGCAGTCTGCTTGGTGAGTACATTGCCGAGATTGTCGTAGGTAAAGGTGGTAATACCACTGGCAGGGTGATTGACCTCTGTGCGACGGTCGCCCATATCATAGACGGATGTCGTTACGTTGCCCTCGGTGTCTGTTACCTTGACCAATCGGTCGATGCCGTCATACTCGAAGGAGGTGGTAATCGTTCCGTCGGGTCCGCTGAGCTGCTCGGTCTTTACGGTCTTGCCGCTGCCGTCGGTGTAGGTTGCTTGACGATTACCCAACGCATCAGTAACCAATGTCTTGAGGGTGTTGCTGCCTGCATCGGTAGAGTATTCGGTCTTGGTCTCCGTGTTATCGGGAAGCGTCACCTTCATGGCACGGTCGAGCACGTCGTAAACCGTTACGGTTGGCGACACGTTGTCAAATGCCTTGTTGAAAGTTGTCTTTTTGCCCACTGCCTCTGTCACGGGGTAGTAAGCCTTAGCCACACGACCGAAAGCGTCATAAACATTGCGTCCGCTGACAATCATTACGGTCTCGTCTTTGGGTGCGCTGCCTTTGGCAGCTGTCGTTACCACACCGTCTTTCTTCACCTGAACAGGACGTCCGAAGCCATCCACAAAAGTAACGGTCTCGAGGTCGTCACTTGGGTGCTGAATGTCGTAATGTTTGGTCACTGCGTAAGCAGGTGCAGTGATACCCTGAGTGCCAAAGGCAGCCTTGGGCTGATATTCGAAGGCAATGACATAAGGTACACCCGTTGCCAATTCGTTAGGACCACGAACCGCCTTGATGCGTCCAAGGTTGTCGAGGTCGGTCTCATAGTTGAGTCGGTTGAGGTCTGTACGACGCAAAGCCATGCCATAGCGGTAGTCGAAGTTGCCAGCCTCGCTGCTGTAGCCAAAGGCATCATCAACATGGGAGACATACATGTTCATCACCGGTTCGTAGCGGTAGCTGTACCACATACGTTGCCCCTTGGCGTTGGCAGGAAGCGTAGTCTTGATGATGTTACCGTAACCGTCATAGGTATAGTCTGAAACGGCAGTACCATTGCCTAACTGCTGACTAATCTGTGTAAGGTGGTCGGCATAGTTCATGTCGTACTTCGCCGATACGTGGTGGTATGTCTTGCCGTCTCCTCCCGTCACAATGACGTCGGTAGGCAGACCGATAATGTGCTTGCCCTCGTTGGAAGCATACTGAATGGCGGTTTGGTAATCGAACTTACCCGTACCATCTTCACCCAATGTGCCTTTGTCGCTGAACTTATAGGATTTGAGTTCACCATGATAGCCCGTGAGGTAATACTCGTTCCATGCCTCAGAGGTAGTGATGCCGCTTGCCTTGCCCTCATACTGCTTATTGGCTGTATAGCGCAATGGGACAAATGCTGATGCACGGTCGCTGCAGAGTTTCCGCTGCTTGGTGAAGGTGTACTTGTCACCGTTAGCGGTGAGGTAGTAACCATCGTATACGTTCTTCGTCTCGGTATATTTCTTGCCAGTAGCATCTTCCACTGATTCCGAAAGTTCTTGACCCTGCGTATAATAGGTGGATACGTCATAGAGCTGTACAGCCTGACGATAGATGACACTGTCACCTTTCTCGGTGTCAATATTCTTCGTGATGACCTTACCAAAACCGAGGAACTCGCGCTCGTGACGGTCCTTCTGACCATTGGAATAAGTGAAGAGTGTCTTCATGAGTGGCCCGTCGTCGTGGATACCATCATCAATGGTTACGGACGACATTACCCATTTACCACCGGGAAGCCCATAGGTTGGCGCGCTGTGCTGATAGTCGAGTGTGAAGGCGCCACCGAGGGAGTTGGTCACGCTCTTGAGCATGTTTGTCCTGCCGATGGCAGAACGAGTAACCTTCAGCTCACTTTCCTTGTCTGATTCCAATATGTCGAGATAGCCGTCACCATCTACATCCTGTAGCGAGTAGTGCGTACGATTGATGCTGTGACCAAGTGACACGTTGGGATTGAGAGTAACCTTAACTGGAATTATTTTCGGTGTAAAGTTCACTGTAAATGCCACATTGCCAGATTCCGAGGTGGAGGCAGTCTCAGAGAGCGATGAAGCTCCTTTCCATAAGATAGGATCGGCAAAGCCATTCCCTAAGTTCAACGAAACCGAAAGTGTGCCATTATTCTTTTTTACCTTATCGGGCAGTCCGTCAGCATTGACGTCCATCAAGTTATACTGCTCACCACTTGTCGTGGTCACGATACTAAGGCCACCAGAAAAACTACTGGAAGCCTTGTCGAAAAACTTGGCCTTCTGCGCGATATCCTTCTCTTTGGAAGATGCTCCTCCACCTAAATTGCGTGAGGTGCCCTCTCCTGTCTGAACGGCATCAATCTGCCAGTCCACAGGGTCTGTAAAGGCATAACCAAGATTTAATCTTACAGTATTATCACTAAGGATTTTGTCTGGGAGTCCGTCACCGTTCACATCTGTAAAGCTCTCCACGCTCCAATCACGATTCTTGGGCTTGCTCATGGAGACGGACAGTCCTCCCAGAGCATCGCTTATGGATTTAATATTTGAGGCGGTTTTCGTCCAACCTGCGGCTTGGGCTATGGTCATGGACATGGATACTATTGGAGCACTACCAACACCGACTGCTGACCCCTCATTTTTACTAACGATATTTCCTATCCCTTGTAGCTTTTCTCCGCTGATACCGCCAAGGGTATTGGTATACAGGATAGCTTCGTTTTGGACGATGTCTGGATATCCGTCACCATTCATGTCAATCATCGTCGCCTTGGTAATAGCCTGTCCCGTGCTTTCATTCTCAGTCAGGAAAGAGAGCCCCCTTTGGGTCGTTGTGTTCTTACTTACAACTTTTTGGCTGATAGCCAGTGCTCCCGTACCCTGTGCACAATCTGAAGTCTCAGTTTCAACAGAAGCCATATTATCAAACGGATTCGTCATCTTCACATCCTGTTCCGTCAAGCGGGCAGCTCCCATACTGTGATCCGTAAGGAATATTTCCTGTCTTTGCCCTATCCACCTGTCAAGTAATGAGGTATTCACGGCAAGCGGTGTGAATACAAGCGTTAAGGGGTCTATTTTCTGATCTTTGTCACGAGGTAGTGTTAATAGAGATTCGTCTATCGCAGAGGCATACCTGTCATTTTCAGCCGTATTATATGCGAATCCTCCCCAACCTCTATAGAGAGGGCCAAAACCTTCGTTGTCCAAAAGTGAGTAGACATTGACTGGTACGGTCTGTTGTGCCGTTGGTGTTGCCGAAGAAGAAACCTTCACGGATGCAGTGAGTAACCTGTCCTTCAGGTTGATATCCTCCGAGAAAAATTCCACCCATATAGGCGTGTTACCGATATTTCGAACATCCATCAACAAAGTAGCATCCTCTACTACACCATTATTTACATTTACCAAACGCTTGCTCAAAAGGCGTCCTTCCGTTCTCGCCGTCATGCTCATAGAACCTGTGTATCCTGTCATCGGACGAAAGACAAGTGCTGGTTTAACAATCAGCACGCTGTCACTTGGACTAACTTTGTATGGCTCAGCATAAAGAAGGTGGTTGGCATACATCTTTACTCCTGCTCCAGCCTGGAAGGACTGTGTCTCTCCCAAGGAATCTGCATATTGGACGATGGGCTTCCATTGGATGTCTGCCCACTTAAGATTAGAGGTTGAGGACATCTCAAAACGAAACGTCTTATATCCTGCAGAATTAGGAACAGTGAAATTCAAGTTATCATTATACGCTTGATTCCATGCAATCATCCGTGAATAAAGTTCACGTCCTGCATCACTCGCATTCTCTTTTACGCCAAAGACTTTTATCGTCAGATCATCTGATGTCAATGGTTTGACGAGCTTTCCTGTTACATTGATTTGGGAAGGGGCATTCTCTGTTTGAGCAGGAGACGAAACCATGTATATAGCACCCTCCTTTGGGTGGTATGTCACAGAAGAAAAACCTTCCGGTGTTGTGTAATCCTTTCCTTGATAGGTGATTTTTGGTGACCAATCTACAAGGTCAAACGCACCGTTGCTCATTTTCTCCTTACCAGACTGTACACGGAAATAAATCTTCTCTCCTTTATGAATGTTGATGGAAGAAACTTCTGCTGAGTGGGTGGCAGCATCTCCCTTGGCAATGTCTCTGCTCCACAGTTCCGTGCCACCTTTTTGTATGGAAACTCGAACACCATCAGACTTGGAATATTCCTCTTCATCATAATCCCCCGAGGGTATAACAAGCTGTACGGCTCCATTTATAGAAATATTTCCATCTCTTGGAGCAACCCACATCCTGACCATATCCACCATCGGAGAATTCCTAAGCAGTTCTGCCTGCTCTTCGGGATCAACCTTTCCGACAGAAGTGTCGATATTCGTTGGGTCGTATATAATAGGACTTGGCGTATCTGCACTTTTGAGGGTAAAGATAGGAATGCCATTGCCTGACTTATCAAATACGATATGATTAAAATAAACTTTACCGTCTGAGACAAGGTCTACCAAGCCGTCTCCGTTGATATCGGAAAGATATTGTGTAATCTTCGTAGTTGTACGTTCATAGTCTCTCCCGAGTGTTGCCACTGCAGGACTAAACCCTACTTTTGCAGATACGCCACCAGAGAATGTGTTGCTAACCGTCTTTGAAAATCCGGAAACACCAACAATGCGTATGGGCTTCCCATAAATAGTCTTGTTGTCTATACGTATCTGTGGACGATAAAATAGAAATAATCCATTACGGAACACCTTGTCAAGCAGTCCGTCTCCGTTAATGTCCACCATCGTAGATAGACCATTGGTCTTATTATAGTTATATCCGAATGTTCCACCTATCGTGTTACTAGAAAATGGACTGTCATCATCAGGCCCTACACCTGCATACAGACCTCCTCCTGCAGACCAAGAGGAGCTTCCGCCTAAGGCTGTAGTAAGATTTGAGAATACATCAAATGGATTAAATGGTGTGATGAAACTGGCATTAAGATTGTCATCCTGCGTGTTCCAAACCTCTTGTTTATTTTTAAATGGTACATACCCTTTGTCGGACTGTACGTCGTCATAGTAGTCGAAGTTCTGGTAGGATACCTCCGCTCCCGCATCATCAAGGTGTTTCACACCCGTGAGGATGTCCTTATGGAAAGCACCTTCCTTGTAGGCAAAGGTATAGCTTCGGAGTACGGAACCATGGAAGTTGACTACTATCTTCTCCAACAGCCTGTTGGAAGAGGTGAGGAATCCAAAGCGTGCATTGTTGGTCTTGAGATGTTTTTCTTTCGTTCCCTCA
>QWCH01013065.1_pt1 | contig 11934 bp, 9 predicted proteins | sample 1972671 | NCBI WGS metagenome assembly QWCH01 (sample SAMN09866713, study PRJNA288562) | Human gut metagenome isolate term3_stool, whole genome shotgun sequencing... | isolation source: gut | host: Homo sapiens | place: USA: California | reverse complement strand
GTATCCACAATGACCCCATCGGAGTTGCGGGTGATGGTCTCCACGCCATCCTTGCCCCGCAGTTCGTCCTCATAGGCCGATTCCAGGCCCGAGATGCCGATGATGTCGTTCATGTTGTAGCCTTTTTCGCGCAGGGGGTAGGTGGTCTGGCCGTTTTCATCGGTCACCTTCCACTTTTCAGCGGTGATCTTGCCCACCCGGCCCAGCACATGGGGCAGCACCGTGGATTGCTCATAGCTGCGGGTACTCGTTTCCACGATCTCCACGCCCGGCAGCGAGAGACTGTGCTCCTTGATGGTCGCCACGGTGGCCTCGCTGACGTTTTCCGCCATGATGAAGTTGTTCACATTGGAAAACGCCTGCAGCTGCATCTCGTAATGGATACCGCCCAGCGTGCGCTGCCAGCTCAGCGGAAAGCTGGCAAGGTCGTAGTCCTCCACCAGCTTCTCCATCACATCATTGGCCGTTGCATACTGCTGTAAACCAAGATTGTCCTTCATGGCGGCAAGGGCTTTCTGATCCCTGGTGCTGCCCTCTTCGGCGGTAAAGGTATAATTGCCCGCTGCATCCGGCTGGCTGATGAGCAGGGTATCGTTCCAGCTCTCACCGTTGGCGCGCAGCAGCTCGACGATCTTCTGGAGCATCCCGTCCAGATCTTCGTCTCCCATCAGCAGCTTGTTGAGCACCACGTTGTAGCCCGTGACGCTGGTGGCAATGCGCTCCCCCCGGCTGTCCACAATGTCACCGCGTGCCGCCGTGACCGTAAACTTGTAGTCGGTGGTGTTGGTGGCCTGGGATTTGAAATCATCCCCGTTGACCAGCTGCAAAAAGATGAGCCGCAGCCCGTACAGCAGCATCAGGATGCAGGCGGCGGCAACGAGAACACGCATCCGCCGGATGGCGGTTTTCCGTTCTTCTTGGTTCATGGATTCTCCTTCCGGCGCGGGGTGCGTTACACCACGCCGTTGTCGATCTTAAATTCTTCGTGGATGCGGCGCACGACCCCGAACAGAGGGAAGCAGACAGGCACCGAGAGTGCCGCCGTGGGCAGCACGAACCACAGCCAGCGGCCGGCTGCGCCGCTGTAACCGGGCATGTAGTAGAAAAACAGCCAGTCCAGCGTGAGCACCAGCAGGGCGGCAGCAGACGCAATGAGTGCAAAGTTTGCGGCCGAATTCTTGAAGTAGAGCTGCATCACCGCCGAAACGGCAAAGCAGAGCAGCAGCAGCTCCAGCGCCAGCATACCCACGGTGCGCCCGGCCAACCAGTCCCACATCAGGCCGCAGACCGCCCCAAAGACAGCCCCGGCGAACTCGCCCTCAAACACGGCGACCGCCAGCGCCAGCGGCAGCAGCCAGAGCGGCTTTGCCGCCCCGAACTGAAACAGCCCGGGCGTGGTCTGCAAAACAGCACAAAGAAGGCCCAGCAGCGCATAGCAGATCCATTTGACGATCTGGCCCCGGCTGCGTTTCCGGCGTGATTCCATCAGGTTCCCTCCTCAGAAACTGGTAATGATGAACGCATGGCGTACCGTGCGGGGGTCGGTACCGGGTTTGATGACGGCAATGGTCGATTTGCCGCTGACCTCGGGCACCAGTTCCTGTACCACGCCCACCAACAGGTCAGCCGGGAACACCCCGCCCAGCCCGGTGGTGATCACCTGGTCGCTTTTCTCCGTCAGGGTGTTGCGTGCAAGGTTGGTCAGCACGCACAGGCCATCGGCGGCGTATTCGGAGCTGCCGGTAACGATGCCGTTGTCACGGGTGCGGGATACCACGCCCGCCGCGTTGAAGTTGGGGTGAAGAATGGTCATCACCTTGCAGCTGGTGGGCTCAGCCTCCACCACCATGCCCAGCAGGTAGCCCTGATCACTGACCACGGCATCGTTGACGGCCACGCCATCCAGCGTGCCGCGGTCCAGTGTGAAGCCATAAAAGGAATCCAACGGGTCTCGGCCAATGACAAAGCTGGAAAGATAGCTCATCTCAGGCCGCTGGCTCTGGATGCTTTCCAGTGCCTTGTAGGCCTGGTTCTCGGCCTTGACGCGGTCGTAATCCACCATCTGCTGGCGCAGTTCGGCGTTCTCAGCCTTAAGCGTCTCGTTTTCGGCCATCACGTCGTCAATGCTGGTGTATTTTTCCCACAGGGAGGCCACGCCGCCGCTGACCACAGCAGCCACTTTCTGGAACGGAGCAGCCGCCACGCTCAGCAGCTCCTGCGGAGCGGCAGTCAGGCGGCCGTTGGCACCGGCGTAGGCCATGATGCCCACCAGAAACACCGCGATGCCCACCAGGATCTTGAATTTCCAGGTATCGAAAAAGTCTTTCAAGGGGTTTTCCTCCGATTGCAAAAGGGCGCGGACAGCCCAGAGCCGTCCGCACCCTCTGTTACATCGTTACATATGAGCTCCATCGGTGTCCAGCACGTCATGCAGAACATCCACATGATCCAGCACCGCACCGGCACCCTTGGCCACGCAATCCAGCGGGTCCTCCGCAACATGGACATCAATGCCGGTCTCGCTCTGGATCAGCTGATCCAGACCCCGCAGCAGGGCACCGCCGCCGGTCAGGGTGATGCCGTGGTCGATGATATCGGCACTCAGCTCAGGCGGGGTGCGCTCCAGGGTCTCCTTGATGGCGCTGGTGATCTTGACCAGGCACTCCAGCAGGGCCTCGCGCACATCCTCAGAGTGGACGACGATGTTCTTGGGCAGGCCGTCCACCAGGTTGCGGCCCTTGATCTCCATGGTCATCTCGGGGTCCATGGGGTAGGCCGAGCCGATCTCGATCTTGATCTGCTCGGCGGTACGCTCACCGATGAGCAGGTTATATTTGCGCTTGATGAAAGCGATGATGGCCTGATCGAACATATCACCGGCCATCCGGACGCTGCGGGAGGCCACGATGCCGCCCAGAGAGATGACAGCGATCTCAGCGGTGCCGCCGCCGATGTCCACGATCATGCTGCCGGTGGGCTCGCTGATGGGCAGGCCCGCGCCGATGGCAGCGGCCATGGGCTCCTCGATGACGGAGACCTGACGGGCACCGGCCTTGAGGGTCGCCTCACGCACAGCGCGGCGCTCCACCTCGGTCACGCCCGAGGGGATGCAGATGACCACGCGGGGGCGGGAGAACATGCTGTTGCCGCAGGCCTTTTTCAGGAAGTTCTCCAGCATATTTGCCGTGATATCGAAATCGGCGATGACACCATCCTTCAGGGGGCGGACCGCCACGATGCTGCCGGGGGTACGGCCGATAACAGCCTTTGCCTCAGCACCCACGCAGCGCACCTCATCGGTCTTGGTATCCACAGCCACGACCGAGGGTTCCCGCATGATGATGCCCTTGCCCTTCATGTAAACCAGGGTATTGGCAGTACCCAGATCAACGCCAACGTCCTTTGACAAAAAACTCATAATGAAGCTCTCCTTCGTATTTCCGGTCTATTCCAAAACGCACAGCAGCCCAAACTCCACAGGGTTTGACCGCCTATCGCAGAATAACACGTTTCTATTATAGCCGCAAGTCAACGTTTTCTCAAGCGTTTTGTCAAGTTTTTCCGTATTTTTCATTTTTCTGTGCGTTCCGCCACACAAACTGTCAGAACTGTTCAAGCAGGCGGACCGTCCGGCTGACGGGCAGGCCCATAATGGTGTAATAATCACCCTCAATGGCATCCAGCCAGACCGCCGCGCGGCCCTGGATGGCGTAGGCACCGGCCTTATCGTAGGGTTCCTCTGTGGCGGCGTACCGCTCGATCTCCTCCTCGCTCAGCGGGAAAAAGGTGACCTTGCAGGTATCCACAAAGCTCTCGGTGCGGGTACCATCGGAAACGCAGACACCGGTGTGCACATAGTGGGTCGCACCGGACAGCGCGCGGAGCATCCGTCTGGCATCGTCCGGGCTGTGAGGCTTGCCGAACACCTCGCCGTTCACATCCACCACGGTATCGCAGCCCAGCACCACGGCACCGGGGTGTTCCTTGGCCACAGCAAGGCACTTGCCCCGGGCAAGCTGTTCCACCAGCCGGGCGGGGGTATCCGCCGTCACGGCATCCTCGTCAAAATCGCTGACACAGACGGTAAAATCCGTCGTGTACAGGCTCAACAGTTCTTTCCGGCGGGGGCTCTGGGAGGCCAGGATCAGGTTTTTCATACGCTTCACTTCCCTGTTGAGCCAAAGCCGCCCGCGCCGCGCTGGGTATCCCCCAGTTCGGCCGCCTGAGCAAAGGCAGCGGTATACACCGGTGCAATGCAGAGCTGTGCCACACGCTCACCGGGCTGGATGGTATAGGCCTCGGTGCCCTTCCCCGCGGTAGTCACTGTCCACCACGCCCACGCCGTTTGCCATACACAGGCCGTGCTTGATGGAAAGGCCGCTGCGGGCATAGACCAGCGCCACAGCATGGGGGCCGGGCAGCTCGATGGCAAGGCCGGTGGGCACCAGTGTCCGCTGCATGGGAGCCAGCGTCAGGGGCTCATCCAACACGGCGCACAGGTCGGCAGCCGCCGCCCCCGGCGTTGCATAGGCGGGCACCTTGGCCCGGGGGTCCAATACTTTATAGTTTACGGTGATCGGTTCCATAGTATACCTCTTGTTAAAGTTATATTCGGGCGTGTTCCGGGAGCTTTCTCCTCGGACACGAAACGGGCCATTCCATCGCCCGCCCTACTGCCTGCGGCAGCAGGGTCCCACCCCAGCGGACGGTCCTCGGAGAAACTCTCGGCTCCCGCCCGGGGAAACTGCATCTTTAGTTGGTTCCCTTGAAATAAAGTCCTCTTGTAAACTCTCCCTCAAAGGGTGCGTGGACACGGATGCTGTCCAGAATGGCGGCTGCTTCTTCCCGGGATTCCAGTGTGAAGTAGGCCACACCGTAGTCCACAGTCAGAGCACCGGGTTTATCACCCATATAAATAGGTACAGGGTTATAGATCGTCCGCACCCCCATGCCGCAGCGCACCGGGAACTTTTTGGCCTTGCGGTCGGTCAGTTCCCCTGCTTTATTGCAGTGGGCGCAGTCATGGATGTTCTGCAGCGGGCAGGCACGGGTGACCATCAGCGGCATGTGGCCATAGACCAGCACACCGGTGGGCACAGGCTTGCCGTTATGGGTGGGGGCAATGGTGCTGATATCGCTGTCCTTGACTTCGGGCAGGATGAGCACACTGTTCAGGCCATGGTCGGCGTAGAACTGTGCTGCCATCTGGTTGGTGACATTCAGGCCAAAGCCGCCGGTCATCGGCAGGCCACGGCAGAGCCGCAGGTGGGCGATGTTGCTTACCTCATAGCCCGCAAAACCCGCATCCTGGGTAGCGGCAATGCGGCGGGCGGTGTCCTCCTCCAGCGCGCCGAACATCACGCGCGGCAGCTCCAGAAGGGTCTTTTCCCGCCACTCCCGGGGCACCCGGTCGGCCTGAGCAATGGGCAGGATGAGATACTCCACCCCGCTCAGGGCCTGCTCCGGCACCTGCTCCCAAGCTTCAAAGCGGGCGCGCAGGGTGCGGCGGGGCGGCAGAGTGCGCAGGGGCAGAGCATCCGGCTCCGCCTCGTGTACCGGCCAGGGGCGCAGGACCTCCCGCTTTTTCAGCAGGGCCTCCAGCGCACCCCGGCGCAGCTCGTTCACGGCACTGCCCGGCACGAACCAGGGGCCGCCGTCCATCTCCACATCGATCTTTTCCACCGCAAAGGGGGTGCCGCCCGTCTTGGAAAGACTGCGCTGCAGGCTCTCGGTGGGGTCGGTGCGGGCAGGCTGCGGTTCCGCATCGCCGTAGGCAAAGGCCTTGTTGCCGTCCGCGTCGGTCACGGTCAGCTTCTCGCCGCCCTCTTCGATCTCCAGCCTGAACTGCACCGGCACCCGGCTGCGCTCGCGGCGGTAAAGCTCGCGCAAAGCAGGCAGGGTCTTTTTGGTCAGCTCCGCATCGGCTTCGCTGCGCACACCGAACATGGTACCGTCGATCTTCCCATCCAGATAGCCGGAGGTGAAGCCGGAGCGGCTGAACGCATTCTTCAGCAGGTCACGGTCGTAGGCGCGGCCCTCGCGGCCTGCCAGACAGGCACTGACCGCCGCCGCCACATACTCCGGCGTGCGCAGGCGGCCCTCGATCTTAGCCGATGCCACGCCGACGGCCTGCATCCGATCCAGCTTGTCGATAACAGAGTTGTCCTTCAGGGAAAGGTGGTGCAGACGGCCTGGCTTGCCCTCGGGCAGCGGGTTTGCCTCAAAGGGCAGGCGGCAGGGCCCGGCGCAGGAGCCCCGGTTGCCGCTGCGGCCGCCCAGGAAGGCAGACATATAGCACTGGCCGCTGACACACATGCAGAGCGCGCCGTGGACAAAGCACTCCGTCTCGATGCCGCAGTGCTTTGTGATGTGCTCCACCTCGGGCAGGCTCAGCTCACGGGCCAGCACCACCCGGGTGAAGCCCAGCTCCTTCAGCTCCAGTGCGCCCTGCAGGGTGTGGACGCTCATCTGGGTGGAACCGTGGCGGGGCAGGTCGGGGGCGATCCGCCCGATGAGCTGCGCCACCGCCAGATCCTGGCAGATGACCGCATCCGCGCCGCTCTCGGCCACAGCCTTCACGGCACCGGCCAGCGCGGCCAGCTCTCCACCGTAAACGGTGGTGTTCAATGCCACGTGCACCTTGACACCCCGTGCGTGGCAGAACCGGACCGCCTCCTTCAGGCTGTCCGCATCAAAATTTCCGGCTCCTGTCCGGGCATTGAAGCCCGAAAAGCCCAGATATACCGCGTCCGCACCGCTGAACACCGCAGCGCGGAGCATCTCTTCACTGCCCACCGGGGCAAGGATCTCGATCTTTGGCATAATACTCCCTTTGTTCCGGCGCGCTCACCGCGCCCCCATTCACGCTTCCGTCTTTGCTTCCCGGTCGGCCTTCTGCTTGGCCTGCAGGCGTGCCAGCTGCTCCCGCAGGGCATCGTTTTCACGCCGCAGCGTTTCATTTTCCGCTTTCACCTTGTCCTCAGCCAGCTTTGCCCTGGCGGCATCGGCAATATAATCCTGGATCTGGCTGCGCATATTCTCGGCGCTGCCGGTGCTCTTTTTGTACTCGTCCAGATAATCCATGGCGCAGAACACCGCCGCTTTGGTCACCGAAAGGTTTTCGTTGGTGTCCAGCAGCTTGGTGATATCCTCATCCAGCCGTTTGGCCAGAGAGGCGATATACTTTTCGGAATCCGTCGTTGCGATCGCATAGGGCGCGCCCGCAATGGTCACTCTCACTTTATTAACCATCGTATCCTCACTAATAATTACTCTGAGCGGAGTTTGTGGCCGAGTTTCCTGCCCCGGTACACGCTTTTGCCCCCGCCGGGACAGCCGTTCACTTCTTATTATAATATAAATGCGTGCCAAGAGAAAGTGCTATTTTTGAATTTTTTGCATATTTACCAGAAAGCTTGTGACAAAAATGTCAGTTACGGCAAAAATCGGCGTTTTTCCTTGCTTTTACGAATAGAACTGATTATAATGTTCTTGTTGTGGTAACAGGGAGAGGGAAAGAGGAGAAATTCTCTGTTACGATATTTCAAAACAGCACAAGTGTGTGTGCGGATAGGAGTTCCTTATGACTACAAAAGAATTTGCAAAAATTCTTCAGGACAAGCTGACCAGCGAGTACGGCGTGGATCTGAGCGTTGCTTCCAAGCAGCAGATCTACCGCTCTCTTGCCCTGATCTGCCGTCAGATGATGAGTGAGAACCACAAGAAGTTCCAGTCCAAGGCCATTGGCACCGGCACCAAGCAGGTATACGGCATGGCCACCACCGGCATCTGCGGCACCGGCTACTCCATCCTGTACGAGTACGGCATCTTCAAGCAGAAGATCGTGGACGGCTGGCAGCAGGAGCGCGCTGACAACTGGCTGCCCGGCGGTCAGGTCTGGCTGAAGAGCCACCCCGATCAGGCCATCGAGGTCCGCTTTGACGGCGAGATCCGCGAGAACTGGGATCACGGCTTCCACTATATCCAGCACACCAACTACAACAGCGTTATGGCTGTGCCCTCCGACATGTATGTGCAGGGCTACGACGGCAAGGGCGTTGCCAAGCTGCGCCTGTGGCAGGCTAAGGCTCCTGACTTTGATATGTCCAGCTTCTCTCTGGGCAACTACAACACTGCCATGAGCAAGAACGCCAGCGCCGAGCTGATCTCCAAGGTGCTGTACCCCAACGACAACCACATTGAGGGTAAGATCCTGCGCCTGCGCCAGCAGTACTTCCTCTCTGCCGCATCCATCGGCGATATCGTGCAGAACCACCTGTCCACCTACGGCACGCTGGAGAACCTGGCCGACAAGGTCGCCATCCAGCTGAACGACACCCATCCCACGCTGGCCATCCCCGAGATGATGCGCATCCTGCTGGACGAGTGCGGCTTTGACTGGGATAAGGCCTTTGAGATCTGCCAGAAGGTCTTTGCCTACACCAACCACACCGTTATGGCCGAGGCTCTGGAGAAGTGGAATGTGGACATCTTCAAGATGACCCTGCCCCGCATCTACCAGATCGTGGTCGAGATGAACCGCCGTGCCCGCGAGGAGCTGGAGAAGGCATTCCCCGGCGACGAGGGCAAGATCAACTACATGGCTCTGATCGGCGACAACCAGGTCCGCATGGCAAACATCTGCGCCTACACTGCCAACAGCATCAACGGCGTGTCCAAGCTGCACAGCGAGATCATCAAGGAAAGCGTGTTCCACGATTACTACCTGTTCAAGCCACAGGCCTTCAAGAACGTGACCAACGGCATCGCTTACCGCCGCTGGCTGCTGGCCTCCAACCCTGAGCTGTGCAAGCTGCTGGACGAGACCATCGGCGAGGAGTACAAGCACGACGCTTCCACCCTCTCCAAGCTGAACAAGTATGCGGACGACAAGACCGTGCTGAAGCGCATCAACGAGATCAAGCTGGACAATAAGAAGAACTTTGCCGCCTATCTGGAGAAGAGCACCGGCCAGGTCATCGACCCTAACTCCATCTTCGACTGCCAGGTCAAGCGGATGCACGAGTACAAGCGTCAGCACCTGAACGCCCTGAACATCGCCGCTCAGTACCTGTACCTGAAGGAGAATCCCAACGCCGACTTCATCCCCAAGACCTATATCTTCGGCGCAAAGGCTGCCCCCGGCTACTACATGGCCAAGCAGATGATCCGGATGATCTGCAAGCTGGGCGACCTGATCAACAACGACCCCGCCGTGCGCGACAAGCTGCGCGTGGTCTATCTGGAAGAGTACTGCGTCTCCCTGAGCGAGCACCTGATGCCCGCCGCCGAGGTCTCTGAGCAGATCTCTCTGGCTGGCACCGAGGCTTCCGGTACCGGCAACATGAAGTTCATGCTGAACGGTGCCATCACGCTGGGCACGCTGGACGGCGCAAACGTTGAGATCGCCGATGCCGCCGGCAAGGAGAACGAGCTGATCTTCGGTATGCTGACCCCCGAGGTCAACAACCTCAAGCAGGTGGGCTACCACCCCAGCGCCTTCATCATGGGCGATGACGTGGCAAATGCCGCTCTGAACTTCCTGGAGCGCGGCTGGAACGGGTCATGGCCGACTTCAAGGATTACCGCCGTGCTCAGGCCGACCTGCAGCGCCTGTATGCTGACCGCGAGAAGTGGGCACAGATGAGCCTGAAGAACACCGCCAACAGCGGCATCTTCAGCGCAGACCGTTCTGTGCTGGATTACGCCCGCGACATCTGGCACGCTTCTGCTGTGAAGTAATTGATTAAACCTCTCCGTCATCTTCGCTTCGCTTGATGCCACCTCCCCTAGTAGGGGAGGCCTTGGCATATCGTCGCGTTTTCGTGTCTCAACGCTTCGCTACTTTTTGCCCTGCTGCCGTTCGCATTTTGTCTTACGGTTGATGCTGTTTTGGGAGCGTCAGCGAAAATAGCAAAGATTGAATCTTTTGCCAAGGGCTCCCCTACTAGGGGAGCTGTCACGGCGAAGCCCGTGACTGAGAGGTTATGCAAAGGCAAAGCTTCACCGGGGCTTTTTTTGAGAAAGGAACGACCCCACTTGTCTTGTCTGTTCAACAGTTTTGACCCCTATTTCAAGCAGCCCTTTGGTGCGGTGCGCGCCGGGCAGACTGTCCGGCTGTCGCTCTGCATCCCCGAAGAGCTGGGCTATGTAGACCCGCACCTTGTCCTGAAAAAAGAGGGTAAGTTCGATGTTCCCGTCTACTACCGGATGAACTTCGATGGCCAGACCCCCAGGCAGAACCACTTTTCCGTGGAAGTGCCTCTGAATGACCCGGGCCTCTACTTCTATTACTTCGACCTCTACACCGACTTCCGCCGCATCGTGCGCGGCCCCGACAACTGCGGTGTGATCAGCTGGCAGGATGGCGAAAGCTGGCAGATCACGGTCTATGAGCAGGACTTTGAGACCCCTGAAAGCATCAAGGGCAAAGTGTTCTATCAGATCTTCCCGGACCGCTTCTGCGAAGGGGTGGAGAACAAGCCCATGCCCTTTGCCGACCGCATCTATCAGGCCGACAAGCACGCCGAGCCCTTCTGGCAGCCCAACGAGGTGGGCGGCCACCTGAATGAGGATTATTTCGGCGGCGACCTCAAGGGCATCCAGCAAAAGCTCCCTTACCTGCACGAGATGGGGGTGGATTTCATCTACCTCAACCCCATCTTTGAGGCCCACTCCAACCACCGCTACAACACCGCTGACTACCTGAATGTGGACCCCCTGCTGGGCACCAACGAGGATTTTGAGGCACTGTGCACCGCCGCCAAAAAATACGGCATCGGCATTGTGCTGGACGGCGTGTTCAGCCACACCAGCTCCGACAGCCGCTACTTCAACCGCGAGGGCCGCTATGGCGAGGGCGGCGCGTACCGGGACCCCAACTCCCCTTACCGCTGCTGGTACGATTTCGGCCCCCAGTACAAGGGCGGCTACCGCAGCTGGTGGGGCTTTGAGACCCTGCCCGAGGTCAACGAGGAGACCCCCTCCTATGTGGAGTTCATCACCGGCCCGGGCGGTGTCATCGACACCTGGCTGCGGCGCGGCGCGGCAGGCTTCCGGCTGGATGTAGCCGATGAGCTGCCCGACGAATTCATTGAGAAGGTGCGCGCCGCCGTCAAGCGGGTCAGCCCCGAAAAGTTCCTGCTAGGCGAGGTGTGGGAGGATGCCACCACCAAGTTCGGCTTCAATAAGCGCCGCACCTATCTGCTGGGCAAGGGCCTGGACAGCGTGATGAACTACCCCTTCAAGAACGCCGTGCTGGATTTCGTCAAGGGCAAGCCCGCCGAGCAGGCCATGACGGAGATCCTGACCATCTGCGAACACTACCCTGCCCCGGCCATGGATACCGCCCTGAACTTCCTCTCCACCCACGACACCGAGCGAGCCCTGACCGTGATCGCTGACGAGCCCGCCAATGGCCGGGGCCGCGCGTGGCAGAGCGGCCGCTGTGTGACCGGCGATGCCTACGAGGAAGGCCTGCTCCGCCTGCGGATGGCCTACGCCATCATCTACACCCTGCCGGGTGTGCCCTGCCTGTACTACGGCGACGAGATCGCCATGCAGGGCTACCGGGACCCCTTCAACCGGGCTTTCTTCCGGTGGGATGCCCACGAGCAGCGCCTGCGCCCCGTGCTGGCACAGCTGGCACAGCTCCGCCACACCTGCGAGGCCTTCCGCACCGGCCAGCTGCGGGTTCTGCGTGCCGAGGACGGTATCCTGCACTACCAACGGGTGGGCAAGGTGGAGACCGCGGAGATCATCGTCAACCGCACCGAGCATATCATCGTGGAGACCCTTGCCAGCGGCAAGAGCACCGAGGTGAACCCCATGGGCTTTACCATCGTGGTGGAAGAGGTGGGGCATAACCCGAACCACAGCTACTATGATTATGTATGACCGCATTTTGTTTTCTGCGCAACAATTCAGCAAAAATCT
>QWCH01004879.1_pt1 | contig 11951 bp, 10 predicted proteins | sample 1972671 | NCBI WGS metagenome assembly QWCH01 (sample SAMN09866713, study PRJNA288562) | Human gut metagenome isolate term3_stool, whole genome shotgun sequencing... | isolation source: gut | host: Homo sapiens | place: USA: California | reverse complement strand
TATCTTCTTTAATAGCTTATTATCATTGCAAAAGTGTACAATACGGTTTGGGTGGGAAAATGTCTCGTTCAAACCGCGAAGCGCACCCGGAACTGAGCTGATTCATTCGAAAGAAAATTCCTAAGTGACTGAACAACAGAAATATTGGTTTGCAGCCCGCACCCGTGACAAGCAGGAATTCACAGTCCGGAAATCTCTGGACCGACTTAAATCGGAAGAACATTTGGACCTTGACTATTATCTTCCCACGCGTTTTGTCATTTCGCAATTGAAGTATCGCCGTAAGCGTAGCGAAGGAGGATTTTATGTTCGTGATGGATCTGAATCCTGACGGTGTCAGCCTTAATAGCGAAATTCTTACTGTTGGGCATAAAGTAAAAGTTATCAAAGGCGAATTCAGCGGTATTGAAGGTGAGGTTGCCATCGAAGCCAATAAAACATACGTCGTTATCCGTATTAAAGATCTTTTGACGGCAAGTGTCAAAGTCCCCAAATCTTATCTGAAAATAATCGGGTGACTTCTAAATAAGTATAATCTTATATTTTAATCATATATCATAATAATGAATGATTTAACTTCCCGTGCTCTTGAGCTTCAACATGCAGCTCATGAGCTGATGTATCTTGGTATGGACGGTGAGCCGGTCTATTCCGACACTTTTTGCCGGTTGAATAAGGAAGTGCTTGTTAAGTCCGATTCTCTTTTTTCTGCTCAGAGTTCCGATGTTGAGGAGGAGGCGAATTTGTGCTTGGCTCTTTTGATGGGGTATAATGCTACCATTTATGATTATGGAGATAAAGAGCGGAAAAAACAGGTGGTTTTAGAGCGTATCTATAATGTTCTGGAGAAGCTTCCCGTTTCTTTGCTTAAGGTCCATTTACTGGTTTATACCTATGGTGAGGTTTATGAAGAATCCATGCGATGCGAAACTTATAACATAATGAAAAACTGGAATATGTTAGATTTATCTACTGAGCAAAAGAAGGTAATAGATATTTTGAAAAATATTGAGGAGAATCCGTATCCTTTAGAAATCATTGAGTAATAGTGGTATAACTTAGTGTTAACTGTGATATAATTTCCGAGTATATAAAAATAGTAAAATTCAGACTCTAACCCTTTTCTCATGTAATCTTGATTATTTAGGATTTAAGGTTAAAGAACAGTAGTTCTTTGCTTAATAATTACTTATTTATACATATATTAATAATGTATTTTAATGGATTCTTCTACGCGTGTTGTTGTTAATACTGGTATTCAGTACGTGCGTACAGTGGTACAAGTGGCTATAATGCTTTATACCTCAAGAGTTGTACTTGATAATCTTGGAGTAGAAGATTATGGAATATACAATCTTGTAGGAGGAGTTATAGCTATGCTTTCTTTTATTCAGATAAATTTAGCTAATACCACTATACGGTATCTTTCATATCATCATGGGAAAAATGATATGCCAATGGTGATTAAAATCTTTAATAATAGTCTTTGTATACAACTTTTTTTTGGATTGGTTATATGTGTTCTATTAGTTTGTGCTACTGATTTTGTGTTTGCCAATATGTTAAATATAAGCATGGAAAGACTGTCTGTGGCAAAGGTTGTATATTATCTAATGATTGGCTCTCTATTTTTTAATCTTGTTAGTACTCCATATTTTGCATCTCTTATATCTCATGAGAATCTTGTTTATTCATCTATGGTACAGATTGTCGATTCCATTCTTAAAGTACCCATTGTTGTTTCTTTAATTTATGTTACATTTGATAAATTAATTTGGTATTCTTGTGGCTCTTTATTTCTTGTGATATTTAATTTTATATTATATTATATTTATTGCAGAAAGAAATATGAAGAATGCCGTCATTTTAATTTTAGAACTTTTGAATATTCTTTGTTTAAAGAGATGTTCTCATTTATGGGATGGAATGTATATGGGACTTGTTGTATTGTAGGTCGTGGGCAAGGTGTGGCAATACTTTTGAATAATTTTTATTCAGCTGCGATTAATGCTGCCTATGGAATAGGTAATCAAGTAGCTGGACAGTTGAATTTTTTATCTAATGCATTAACTACAGCTATTAATCCTCAAATAATAAAAGCTGAAGGTGCAGGTGATAGACAGAAGATGTTTCGATTGGCAGAAATCTCATGTAAGTTTTCTTTTTTGTTGATGTCAATGATAAGTGTACCTGCATTTATATTTATGGATAAGTTGCTTGCTATTTGGCTAAGGGAAGTTCCTGATTATACAACGATGTTTTGTAGGATGTTTCTTTTGGCTATTCAAATTGATTTGTTAACTATGAATATGGCAGTGGCTAATCAAGCTGTGGGTAATGTTAAAGTCTATAGTATATGTATTAATACTATAAAGATTCTAACTTTACCTATAGTTTATATTATTTTAAAAATGGGGTACTCAGCCGAAATGGTAATGTTGGTATATGTGTTGTTTGAATCAATTTGTGCTGTCGGACGTATTTTGTTTTTACATATAAATATAAATCTTTCAATTATGCAGTATCTTAGAAACGTTTGTTTTGGGGGGATTCCTGTTTTTATATTAAATGCATTGATTTGTTTTTATATTAGTAGATATTTTATAAATTGGTTATTTTTGTTGATATTTTTATCTGCTGTTCAAACTTTATTTTTTGCTTTTCTGTTTGGTTTGAGAGAAGACGAAAAGAGTATAATAAAGAAAATATTTATAAAATTAAAAAATAATGAAAGATGAAAATTGTGAAAAAATTAAGAATGTATTGAGGGTTATTTTTTATCCTCTTGTACTCATTCGTCGCAAGATTTTTGTTTATTTATGTGAGTATTATAGGAAACGTGACTTAAAAAAACTTGCTTCTTTATTATATTATAATATTTCTCACAAAAAAATCAATTGGAGTTCTCCGAAAAATTTGAATGAAAAAATCAATTGGTTGAAATTCAATTCTGACACTTCTGTTTGGACAAAGCTTGCTGATAAATATCTAGTACGAGATTATGTGAAAGAGCGTGGCCTTTCCAGTATTTTAGTGGAACTCTACGGTGTTTGGGATGATGCTTGTGATATTGATTTCAACCTATTACCGACATCATTTGTGCTTAAGACAAATCATGGTTGTGGTACTATTATTGTTGTTAAGAATAAAAATAGTATAAATGAGGATGAAGTAAGAAAACAACTGAATACTTGGCTTCAATTGAAATTCGGAACAATTTACGCAGAACCTCATTATAATAGTATAAAACCTAAGATTATAGCTGAGGAGTATTTAAAGAATGATAATGCTAATTCTACCTCTTTGGTTGATTATAAGGTATTTTGTTTAGAAGGGAAACCTTATTCAATTTTGGTATGTGCTGACAGAGTATTATATAAAGGTTGTTGTTTGGCATGGTATGATTTAGAATGGAATCCAAAACCAGATATGCTGTCAGGTGGTCATAAGCAGGATTGTGTGACGATTGAAAAACCTACATGTTTGTCTGATATGTTACAAGCTGCTGAAATTTTGTCAAAAGGCCATCATCAAGTCCGGATTGATTTTTATATTACAAATGGCAAATTGTATTTTGGTGAAATGACGTTTACTTCTTTAGGGGGATATATGAGCTATATTGCCCCTAAATATCTAGACGAAATGGGTAGTTTGATTCATTTATAATGATAAGATATTCCTTAAATTAATTTAGCTTTTATGAATATTGCAATTGTTGGTACTGGCTATGTAGGTTTGGTATCAGGGACTTGTTTTGCCGAAATGGGGGTAAATGTCACTTGTGTAGATGTAAATGCAGAGAAAATAAAATTATTACAGTCTGGCCAATTACCTATTTATGAGCCTGGATTGGATGAAATGGTACTTCGTAATCATCGTGAAGGTCGTTTAAATTTTACTACTGATTTGATTTCTTGTCTTGATAATGTTGATATTGTATTCAGTGCTGTAGGTACACCCTCTGATAGTGATGGCTCTGCTGATCTCCAATATGTCTTATCTGTAGCTCGTTTATTTGGTCAGAATATTAAGAAATATACTATTCTTGTTACTAAATCTACCGTTCCTGTAGGTACAGCTCAGAAAGTAAAGGCTGTTATTTGTGAAGAACTTGATAGCCGTGGTGTAGAAATACCGTTTGATGTGGCTAGTAACCCGGAGTTTTTGAAGGAAGGTGCAGCTATTAAAGATTTTATGAGTCCTGATCGTGTAGTAGTGGGGGTAGAATCGGAGAAGGCAAAAGAGATGATGACCAAACTCTATCGTCCTTTTTTGCTTAATAACTTTCGTGTTATCTTTACTGATATATCTAGTGCGGAGATGATTAAATATGCAGCAAATTCTATGCTGGCTACTCGCATCTCTTTTATGAACGATATAGCGAATCTTTGTGAGTTAGTAGGTGCTGATGTGAATATGGTACGTAAAGGGATTGGCAGTGATAGCCGTATTGGAAGTAAATTTCTCTATCCGGGTTGTGGTTATGGAGGTAGTTGCTTTCCTAAAGATGTGAAAGCACTTATTAAAACGGCTGAGAAGAAGGGTTATCAGATGCAGGTGTTAAAAGCTGTGGTAGCTGTGAATGAGAGTCAAAAAACTATTCTTTATAATAAACTGAAGAAGTATTATAGAGACAATTTGCGAGGAAAGACTATTGCTTTGTGGGGGCTTGCTTTCAAGCCGGAAACTGATGATATGCGTGAGGCCACTGCACTTGTCACCATAAAGTTGTTGTTAGAAGCTGGCTGTATTATTAAGGTGTTTGACCCTGTGGCCATGAATGAATGTAAACGTCGTATTGGTGATGCAATTACATATGCTAATGATATGTATGATGCTGTACTTGACGCCGATGCATTGTTGGTACTTACAGAATGGAAGCAGTTTCGTTTACCAAGTTGGGGCGTTATTGTCAAAAGTATGAAAAATTGTGTAGTGGTAGATGGCAGGAATATTTATGATTCTGACGAGTTGGAGCAATTAGGAATTCAATATTACTGCATAGGGAAATAATAAACTGTATGTTGAAACGTAATTTAATTAGTATCATAATTCCGGTATACAATGCTTCTGCTTTTATCTCCAATACTATTGATAATCTTTTAGCACAAGAAGTAGAAAAAGAGTTATTATTGGTAAATGATGGTTCTACTGACAATAGTCTGAATATTCTGAATGATTATGCTCAAAAGTATTCATGTATAAAAGTACTTAATCAGACTAATCAAGGAGTTTCATCGGCTCGAAATCATGCTATAGAAGTTGCACAAGGCGAATTTCTAATATTTGTAGATAGTGATGATCTTTTAGAGCCGGGTACACTTCAAAAATGCTTGAATATTTATCATGCAAATAATGATATAGACTGTGTTGTATTTACTTATAAGTGTTGTAAACCAAATCTATTTGTTTTTGATACAAAATTGTACAAGAAGTCTGGACTATATACTATAGAACAATGGTTAATGCCATTTAGCGTACTTCATAAAACTAGTATTATTAACTGTATTGGTACAAAATTGTATCGCACATCCATATTGAAAGATAAAAATATTCGCTTTAACGAAGATATTTCGTATTGTGAGGATGTAGGCTTTACAACTATTTATCTGAAATATGTACGCAAATTATTTTATATTAATGAGCCTCTTTATTGTTACATGTTTGTGAATCCAAATTCTTTGATGACTAAATATATGCATAATTATCCTATGTCTAAAAAATATCTACATATGCAGCAATATAATCTGTTAAAAGAGGTGTATGGTGAGAATTTCCCAAATCACGAATATTATAGAGTTTTAGCATTGGATTTGTATAGCTGTTTGTTTAATGAGATTATGCATGTACGAACAGATAAAAATGAGAGTATTTTGCGAATAAAAGAGATTGCTTCGTTGCCGTATATTTGGAAAAGTATCATTCATGCCGGTTTTTCCAAAATTGCGATAATTCTTCTCCTTTTTAAGGTGATTCCACATTATCCATTTCTTCTTTTCTTTAATAGACTTATGTTTGTTAAATATTCCTCTTGAATAAACATTTGTAAATTATGTTACAGATTCCAGATTGTGAAATTAACCACAATGCTATTGTAGTTGTAGGTTATAACCGCATTGTATCTATAAAACGATTACTTAAAAGTTTGCAGGAGGCTTATTATGCTTCCATAGCTGTTCCCTTAGTTGTAAGTATAGACAAGAGTGACTGTACAGAACTTTATGATTTTGTAGAAAATTTCGAATGGACTCATGGGAACAAATATGTGATTATTCAGGAGAAAAAGAGGGGATTGAAAGAACATATATATAGATGCGGTGATTTAAGTAAGTTCTTTAAATCTGTTACTATTTTGGAAGATGATTTATATGTCTCTCCTTTTTTTTATGATTACATTGAACAAACTGTGAGTGCTTATGGAGAAGATGTAAATGTTGCTGGTATTTCATTATATCGAAATGAACACAATGGTTTTAATAATCTTCCCCTTTATTTTTTGAATATAGGGCATGATGTTTTTGCTTATCAATCAACTTCTACTTGGGGAGAAACGTTTACTTACAGTATGTGGAAGCCGTTTCGTAAATGGCTGGAAAAATGGGACTGTAATTTTGATGAGGTAGATACCTATTCGATAATAAAAGGGTGGGATAAGGCTTGGTCTAAATACTTCGAGGCATATCTTATCTTAACCAATAAATTCTTTATTTATCCTTACACTTCACTTTCTACTAACTTTAGTGACGTAGGGGTACATACTAATGAGGGACAAATAAGCAATAGTTATCAGGTTGAGCTTATATACGGACGAAAAAAATATGTTTTACCATTATTTAGAGATCTAGTGCATTATGATACTTATGCTCAGTGTTTATTATTGAAGTCAAAGTTTCCATCTAAAGATGTGATCATTGATTTGAATGGTAATCGTGAAAATATAGATGAGGCCCGTTATTTGTTGAGTTGCCGTAATATGCCCTATAAGATAATTAGAACATTTGGTATGAGGTTGCGACCTATTGAGTTGAATGTTTTGCAAGAGATTGAGGGAAATGGTATTTATCTTTATGATATGTCAGAGTTCAGCGATAATAAATTTGGGATAAGAACAATTCAGTTCTTATCCGAGTATTATTTAAGGAGTTTCAATCGTTCAATGATTCTTCAATATTTCAAAGATCTAATATTAAGAAAATTTAGAAAATATGTTTGTAAATAAAGTACTTACTTGCTTCTACATAATTATAGAAAGAGTTTTTGTATGGTTTAATGCATTTTTTTGCGAAAAAGGTGTGATTGTTATGTTCCATCATGTTACGAATGAGGAGTTAGATGAGATTCCTGCGTGTCTTTGTAAGGTCGAAAGATTTAAAGAAATAATAGATGAATTAAGGATAAATTATCAAATTGTAAGTATTGATGATATTTATGAAAAGACGGAAAAGAAAAAAGCTGTTATTACTTTTGATGATGGCTGGATGGATGCATATATGAATGCTTATCCTTTCTTGAAGAGATATAATATCCCTTTTACCGTATATATTACTACTAATTTTATTGGAAAAGAGGGATATATTGGGAATAGTGAACTGAAAGTGTATAGTGAGGATCCTTTGGTAACCATAGGCTTTCATACTCAGTCACATTCAAAATTGCGATATGAAAATAATATGCAGAAGGAAATATTTTTATCAAGGAAAGAGCTTGAGAAAAAAGTAGGAAAAGCAATCCTTTTTTTTGCTTATCCTTATGGAAAATTGTATACCATTGGACTTAGAAGTATCTTTTTTACACAAAAAACTGATTATAAGAATGCTGTAGGGACGATAGATACATCATTGACATGTTTTTCTATGTTGTTTAGGTATTATTTGCCGCGTAAAGTTATTTATTGATTTATTCTCTGAAAATATAATTCAGGTGAGATATTGGGGAATGATACATGAAGATATTGCATAAGAATAAGTATTGTTTTTTGAGTATACTATTAGCTTTGATGTTTTTAGATTATTCAGGCTATGGATATTACATGTTTTATTTACCATTTATTTATCTTCTTGTTCATAAAGGATATAAATTAATAGATAAAACCTTTTGTGTCCTTTTTATGTGGGGAATGCTGTATGCATTGTCTGTATTTATATTTTCAGATGGATTTGGGTATGTTACGACTTTTATTTTTTTCATTAATTTCCCCTTTATATATCTTTTAGGTAAGTTTTTAGTACGGAGAAGTGATGATGTGTCATTAATTAATTTATTGTATATTATGGCATTGTCTATGTCTGCCGTAGCTATTGTCTCGGTAATTAAAGATGTATTGGAAAATGGTTTTCTTGTGATAGGAATGGGGCGTAATATTCCTTTAATAGGGATTGATAATGAAGAAGGGTTTATTTCTGCAACGCTAATAACGACAAAATTATTGTTCCTTTTGTCGTTCTTAGGGTTTATTTTTATTCCATTGGGAAGAAAAAAGAAATTTTTATTTCTAATAGGTTCTTTCCTCTCGGTGTATTGTGCAGTTCGCGTCCAAAGTAGAACTTGTATTGTGGCTATATTAATATTAATGCTGATGTCATTGATATTTAATTTTAAAGGTATGTCTATAAAAAAAATCAGGTTGTTGTTAATATCTCTAATTTTTCTCATTGGAATTGTGTCATATATTTATACGACATATGGGGATTTATTGATTGTCTTTGATCGGTTTGAAACAGATGAAGTTGAAACCGGAGGAGGTAGAATTGATAGATTAATGATAGTTGGCTCAAAATTGTTGGATTATCCATTGGGAGGAATGAATATGAATAATAAAATTGGTCATGCACATAATTTATGGCTTGACTGTGGGAGAGTGGCAGGCATCATTCCATTATTGTTATTGTTTTATTTGACATGCCAATATCTTTATTCTTTTGTTAGAGTTTATAAACTAAAGTCTGTTAATCCGATATTACGTTTAGCTTTTACTTTTCTTTCGTTTATAATGCTTGTCGGGTTTGTGTCTGAACCTATTCTTGAAGGTATTCCAATGTTTTTTGCATTTTTCTGTCTATTGTTCGGCATTTTAAATGAGTATTCTAAAGGCACATTTGTTAAATCATATATTTGAAAATAATTATTTCTTTATAAATTATTTTATGAAAGTTTTGTATTTGGGCTGTTTCTGTGAACCTACTACAATGCCACTTATAAATAAACGAACCAAAGGTCGTATATCTGTTAGTGCAACAACCTTTCAGAGAGCACTTTTGCATGGTTATGATAAATTAGAGTATAAGCCTAATTATATAGTTAATGTTCCTGATATAGGGAGTTTTCCAATGCGATGCAGTAGTCCTTTTTTTCCTCGTTCAAAATTTGAATTTGCTTCAATGAAAGGTGTGAATGGTGCATTCTTTAATTTTACTTATATAAAAAAATACAGCATTTATCGTTCTATCATTAAGGAGTCTACTGAATGGTTGGATTTACATAGTAAGGAAAAGGTTACAATATTGGTTTATTCTGTGATTTATCCCTATTTGAAGGCTGCCATTGATTTAAAATATAAATATCCCAATGTAGAAGTATGTTGTATTGTTTTGGATTTGCCTGAATATTTTGGAGATAATACATCTTGGTTCTGTAGGATATTGGGCAAGAAAATTACTAATCAGATTTATGCATTAGTTCCTGAGATTGACTCTTTCGTTCTTCTTACTGAGCACATGAAAGATAAGCTAAATGTTGGATTTCGTCCATGGCATCTTTTGGAAGGTGTATATAATCCCATAGAAGTTACTTCTCAAAAGAAGAGGAAAAAAGTAATTCTTTATACAGGTAAGTTGGATACCCGTTTTGGTATTCGAGATTTAATAGCAGCGTTTAATGAAATTGATGATAAAGAATTTTCTTTATGGATATGCGGTTTTGGTTTAGATCAACCTTTTGTTGAAGTAGCTGCTAAAAATGATTCTCGTATAATATATTGGGGACTTGTGGAGCAAAACCGTGTATTCGAAATGCAACAACAAGCCACATTATTGGTTAATCCTCGTAAAGGAGATGCAGAATTTACCAAGTACTCTTTTCCGTCGAAGACAATGGAATATATGGCTTCAGGGACGCCAACGGTTATGTATAAGCTTCCAGGACTTCCTGCTGATTACGAAGAGCATTTGGTGTTGATACCAGATAATTCACGAGAGACATTTACTGCTGTTTTAAAAGAATGGGGAAATAAAGAACAAGTGGAATTGGATGAATTTGGCAAACATGCAAGACAGTTCATATTAGAGAATAAAAATTCAGAGATTCAGGCAAAGCGGTTAATGAATTTCATAATGCAGCACTAAAATATGAAAAAAAGAATCTTGTTTTACTCAAGTGTGGGTTCCCTTGAATTATTTAAAACTCAAAAGTTTTATCAGATAGATATTGCTTTGTTAGGAGATTTAGGATATGATGTTTCGCTGTCTAATCGGATATTGGATAGCCTTTTATTTTGGAAATATGATATTTTATTTTCCTATTTTTATCGATACTCGTTTTTTGCTGCATTGTTTGCGAAATGCTTGGGTAAAAAAACTTATTTTACTGGAGGTATTGATTCTTTGGATGCAGATTATGTTTCTACTCGCAGTTATAGAATTCAAGTGTTGTTTTTTAAACTCTGTTATTGGATTTCTAATTCTTGTATAGTTGTATCACAATCTGATTTAAAGAATATCGTTAAATGCCTTTCCTCGAGGAAGAAGTTAAGTTATAGTGAGCATGCTATTGATACAAGACTGTTTATCTCTGATATTCCGAAAGAGAATCTATTTACTTCTATTGTATGGATGGGGAATGAAGGTAATGTGAGAAGGAAGGGGGTGGATAAGGCTTTGCAGGTTTTTGCTGAATTAAAGAAAATACCTGCATTTGCTGATTATCGATTTATTATTATAGGAAGGAAAGGGGAAGGAGTGGCTTTTATCCAATCTATAATCAATAAATATGGTTTGAATGATTCTATAGAATTGATAGGGGAAGTATCTGAAGAAGAAAAGATAGCCTTTTTAAAACGTTCCAAATATTATTTTCAACTTTCATTATATGAAGGTTTTGGATTGGCTGCATTAGAGGCTTTATGTGCCAGTAATATTTTAATTCATTCAGGAAAGGGTGGTTTGGCTAATCCTATTTATAAAGAGCAACTTGTATTTAACATAGACAATGATTTCGATAGTGAGTTCTCGCAATTAATTAGTAAGCTAACCTCTTTTGTTCCAATAACTTCAAATGATGAGCTACTAGACTATTATAATATTCAAAGAAGAAAAGAAGATTTTAAAGCTATTATAACTGATAATAAAAGTAATTATAAGATTGAATTAATATAAGATATTATGTCTGGATTTAAAGATAAAATTTTGTTGATTACCGGTGGAACAGGCTCTTTTGGTAATGCTGTTCTTCGTCGCTTTCTTGATAGTGACATTAAAGAGATCCGTATTTTCAGCCGTGACGAGAAAAAGCAGGATGACATGCGTCATCACCTGCAGAATCCGAAAGTGAAATTTTATATCGGTAATGTCCGTGACCGCCAGTCTGTGGACGGTGCCATGGTGGGAGTGGATTATGTGTTTTCTGCCGCCGCCTTGAAGCAGGTTCCCAGTTGCGAGTTCTTCCCGTTGCAGGCTGTGCAGACCAATGTGATCGGTACGGACAATGTGCTGGAATCAGCCATAGCGCATGGGGTGAAAAACGTAGTAGTGCTTTCTACCGACAAGGCGGCTTACCCCATCAATGCCATGGGTATCAGCAAAGCCATGATGGAGAAGGTTGCCATAGCCAAGGGCCGTGCGTTGGGTGAGGAAGCCGGTACAACCATCTGCTGTACCCGTTACGGCAATGTGATGGCAAGCCGCGGTTCTGTAATTCCCTTGTGGGTGGAGCAGATAAAGAACGGCAGGCCCATTACG
>QWCH01005119.1_pt1 | contig 11964 bp, 6 predicted proteins | sample 1972671 | NCBI WGS metagenome assembly QWCH01 (sample SAMN09866713, study PRJNA288562) | Human gut metagenome isolate term3_stool, whole genome shotgun sequencing... | isolation source: gut | host: Homo sapiens | place: USA: California | reverse complement strand
ATCCATGTAGTTCCTAATTTCCGTGAAGGCAAGTTGCTCTTTATCTACAAAAATGATATTGGCTTCCGGTATGTTTTTCTTTATGATATCTGATATCTGCAAAAGAATGTAGCTTTTACCTATCCTACGTTGGCCGGTTATTACTTTTATTATACTTTTATCAATAAACGGTTCAATTCTCCTTATGTATAAAGGGCGGGAGATATAATTTTTCATATTCAAACATGATTTAGTTTATATACAAAGATATAAAATATTTCAATTATAATTGAATCTTGCCGTATATATTATATATTCATCAATTATAAATAACATATGTAAAGCAAATATTTCTCAACAAAAAAATATTTTGGAACTTTTATGGATAAAATTTATCTTTCAAGATAAATTCCTCTATATAATCTATCGTTATTCTTGAATAAAAAACATTTATTGGGTATAGATAATATACAATAGAATAAACTCTGTTCTATAGCAAACGTAAACAATTGTTTTTTAGCAATATACACTTATTGTAGTTCCGCGAAAACTCTGGTGATTTCGTACATCGGTATGAAGACTCAAGAAGTGGTAATCAAACCGAGCGTAAAAGTGGTTATGATGCCTGATACAGAGATACTTGATGAAGTAACAGTAGTGGCTTATGGCACTAAACGTAAACAAGATTTGGTGGGTTCTATCAGCAGTGTAAAGAATGAGATTATCAGTAATTCACAAGCTACATCCGTGTCCAATGCATTAGAAGGAGCTGTGGCTGGTTTGCAAGTTGTAAGTTCTTCCGGCCAGCCGGGACAAGATGCCAATATCGTATTACGCGGTATCGGTTCTATTTCGGCCAGCAACAATGCACTGATTGTAGTAGATGGTGTGCCCTTCAACGGCAAGTTGTCGGACATCAACCCTACAGACATTGCTTCAGTGAACGTGTCGAAAGATGCTGTATCCAACTCTTTGTATGGTTCCCGTGCAGCAGGTGGTGTGGTCATGATTACTACCAAGACCGGACGCAAAGACAAGGTGGCCATCAACTTTAACGGCTCCTGGGGTGTGGCACAGCGTGCGTACAAGGACTATGATATGGCTACTGATCCGGGAGAGTTCTACCGTTTGTCTTGGTATGGTCTTCGTAACACCTATTGGGCGGCTGGAAAATCCATTGAAGACTCTAATTTAGCAGCCAGTCAGGATTTGCTGGGCGAACTGGGTAATTACAATGCTTATATCATCCCGCAAGGAGAGTATCTGGTAACACCAGATGGAAAACTTAACCCCAATGCACGTCTGCGTTATAATGATTCGTTTGCCGATGCCTTGTTCGACAATGCCTTCCGTCAAGAGTATAATGTATCTGCATCGGGTGGTAATGACCGCACAGATTACTATGTATCTATGGGCTTTCTGGACAATGACTCTTATGTGCTAGGTTCTTCTTATGAGCGCTTTACGGCTCGTGCCAACGTTAACTCTCAGTTGAAATCCTGGTTGAAGGTAGGTACCAATGTAGGCTATTCCAAAGCAACTCAGAATGGTGTACAAGAGAATGCCGGAGCTGCCTCCAATCCTTTTGAGGTGGCACGTTCTTGGGCTCCCATCTTCCCGGTTCATGCCTATGATGCAGAAGGTAATATGAAATATTATGAGGACGGAAGTCCTATGTATGATGCCGGAAACGGTGAGACAGACGGTACATCTAAACGTCCTACGGCTACTAACCAGAATGTGATAGCCAATATGAAAGAGGATATTCGTGAAACTGTGTACAATAATCTGACTTCACGCTCGTATCTGGAAATCTCGTTCTTGAAGAATTTCAAGTTTACAGCAAACTACAGTTATGATTTCACGAACAGTAGCCAGACAGTATTCTACACTCCGCTCATCGGTGACGGACAGTCTTTCGGTGGTCGTGGTACAAAAGGAAGCTACAACACTACGACTACCAACTTCAACCAGATTCTGGCCTACAGCAATGTTTTTGGCGATAACCACCACTTGTCGGCCAAGATAGGTCACGAGTACTATAAGTATGAATATCAGTATTTAGCAGGACAGAAGACCAATTTCTTTAATCCGAACAATCCGGAACTGGACAACGGTGGACAAATGCAATACATTAACAGCTACACGGCAAACCATAACATCGAGGGGTATTTCGGTATGGCAGACTACGACTATAGCAACAAATATTATCTTTCTGCAGCCTTCCGTCGCGACGGTACTTCCCGCTTCTTGGACCGCTGGGGTAATTTCTGGTCGGTAGGTGCCGCTTGGCGTATTTCCAACGAAGCATTCATGGAGGGTACAAACTCTTGGTTGAACGACTTGAAACTGCGTGCGTCTTATGGTACCCAAGGTAATGAAAGCATCCTTTCGGAGTATGACTATGCCTATGTGTACACGCCTTATCAAGACCAATACACAGTTACTTGGAATGGTTCAGAGTTGGGTTATTCACCGGAATTCTACGGTAATCCGGACTTGACTTGGGAAAAGCAGAAGACTTTTGACGTGGGAGTAGATTTCCGTCTATTCGACAGAGTATACGGTTCATTCGAATATTTTTATCGTCGTACAGACGATATGCTCTTCAAGCGCCCTGTAGCTTACTCTACAGCCGGACGTCCGTATAATTGGGAAAACCTGGGTGCGATGAAAAACACTGGTATAGAGTTTGAAGTGAATGTGGATATTTTCAATCAGCCCGACCTAAAGTGGACGGTATCGCTCGTGGGATCTCACTACAAGAACCGCATCGTGACACTGCCCGAAGAAAACCGTGAAAATGGTATCACTTCCGGTCCGTTCAACCTGCGCGAAGGTAAGAGCCGCTTTGAATACTATACTTATATGTATGCCGGCATGGACGAAAAAGGAAATGCCATGTGGTACATGGATGAGACAAACGAGAAAGGGGAAGTGACAGGCCGTACTACCACCACCACTTATGCAGACGCAACCCGCTACTTCATTGGAAAATCTGCACTGCCCGATTTCAACGGTGGTTTGAGCACTACTTTCTCTTACAAGGGAATCGACCTTTCTATAGCAACGGCTTTCCAAATTGGTGGCTATGCTTATGACTATTCTTATCTGTCCGGCATGAGCTCTTCATTCTACGTAGGTCATAATAAGGATATGTGGAAAACATTCAACCCTGAGACCGGTCAAGGTTCACTTCCTATTTGGAATGCTGACAATGCTTCCAACTCTTTCACTCAGCAATCAGACCTCAATCTGATAAAGGCCAGCTACTTCAGTATCCGTAACATCACTTTGGGCTACACATTGCCGAAGAACCTGACGCAGAAATTGGGTGTTGAGAAACTGCGTATCTATGCTACGGCAGATAATCTCGGCTTGTGGTCCAAACGTCAGGGATTTGACCCTCGTGTGGCAATGGCTGGTTCTGATGATGAATATGGAGGCTATTCTCCGATGCGTGTGATTTCCGGAGGTATCAACCTTACATTCTAAACTAAAAAATAAAATTGTATATGAAGATAATGAAATATATGATGCAGGTGCTTCTTGCTGGGGGCCTGCTTACATCTTGCATTGAAGATGCTGATGTTACCGCTTATTTGACTGAAGACCAACTGGGCAATGTGGCTCAGGAAGATCCTGATAAGGCTTTTTCAGCTGCTGTGGCAGGTATGTATACTGATATGCAACAGTATGTTGACGTCAATATGAGTCACAACTATTTCGGTCAAAAGAGTTTTGATTACTTAACATCGCTGATGGGCAACGATATGATTATGACCGGACGTTTCGCCATGAGTATGTATCATTATTTGCTGGATTACTGGCAACAGAACTATACTCCGACCAACAACCGTTGGAAAGAGTACTATCGCGTCATAGCCAATGCCAACAATATCCTCAAGCTGATTGACCCCAGCAGTGAAGATCCCGCCAATTTGAAATATCGTGCCATTGCCCTTGGTTTCCGTGGCTATGCCTACTTACAACTGACTTACTTATATCAGCATTCCTACTATACCGGTGCGGATGGAACGAAATGGGGCCGTGGAGAGAAATATGACTTCTCCCAGTCTCCGTGTGTACCGCTTATTACAGAGGATACGGAAGGTGACCAGCCACGTGCTACTGTAGCCCAAATCTATGAACAAATCAAGAGTGACCTTACTACTGCTTTCGATTTGTTCAAGAATTTGGATATGACGCGTACTTCCTCACCCACTGATATGGATGGCTGCGTGGTAGCTATGCATTTGGCTCGTGCAAATATGGTTATCCATGAATGGGATGAGGCGATAAAGTATGCGCAAGTGGTGATTGATAATTTCCCCATATTGCAGAGTGAAGACCAGATACTCCAGGGATTCAGTAATATCAGCTTACCGGATGTAGTATTCGGATGTGATATTACAGCAGACAATAGTACGACTTATATGTCTTTCTTCTCGCAGATGGATACTTATGGTGATGGGTATGCCGGCATCGGTGTATGGCGCGCTGCCTTTAAGCCATTAGTAGACCGTATCGCGGATACTGATATCCGTCTGCAATGGTTCTGCTGCGACCGTTCTACAGGTGTAACAGATGCTTCCGGTAATCGTATAACATTGATTCGTGACACTCAGTCTCCAGTTGCCGTGGAATACCAAGCTGTAAAATTTATCGGTACAGGTCGTGATAACATCAAGGCCGGTGTGTTCAGCGGATGGGAACTGGGAGATTATATTTACCTGCGTTCAGAAGAAGCTTACATGATAAAAATGGAAGCTTTGGCTCACAAGGGTTCTGCAGAAGCAGTGACTGAACTGAATAGCTTTATGAAGACTCGCCAGCCCGATTATAATTACACTTTCACGAATAAGGCTGACCTGATAGAGGAAATCATTTATCAGAAACGTGTAGAGTTCTGGGGTGAAGGTTTGGAATATATTGATAATCGTCGTTTGAATATTCCTGTAGATCGTACAGATGAAACTTGGGGCGCAGAAAATAATAATCACTTCTCTGCCGGTAAGTTCCGTTATAACCAAGAAGACAGGCCGTTCCTTTACCAATTACCTCTCTCTGAAATAGAGAATAATTCTCAGCTTTCTCCGAGCGACCAGAATTAATACCTCAAAGGACATGTTATACGGAAAAATAACACAGAAGCGCTATCTGTGCAGACTAATCAAGCTGCATTACCCCAACAATAATAATGCGACAACTATGATGATTCATCCGGTTGAACATACCGGAATTTCATAATAAAGTGTTTTTGAGAAGCCACTCATTGTGAAATGGGTGGCTTTTCTTCTCTTAATCCTACAAAAGACTTCAGGGGAAGTGTTATTTCAAGATTACATATCTTCCAAAAAAAGCCCTTTATAAGAAACAGAGCAGTTTTCCCATTCTTTGTTGATTGTGAGAAAATATTCTCCTTTTTTCTTCAATATTCCCCAATCTATCCGTTCATTATTGTGTTCAATTTTTACCAATTCGTAAAATGAAAAAATACAATGCCGGTCTTCCATCCGTTGGCTTCAATAAAAGTGAGGTCTTATCGATACGCCTAAAACCGTCATTTACGATTCTTCTTGAGACTGTTCTGCTATATTCTTTAAAACTGCCAATTCTTTTTTCGACTATAGAATTTCATAATACACCTTATCATTTTACATCAAGTCCACTATTATCGTAATGCACATTACGATAATACCAATTAGAGACGATAATTTGTATAAAATGAATTTCTCCTTGAACTTTTACACAAGAAACTATAAAGTAATTTATTAAGCTCCTTTAGAAATGATCTCATAAGTTCATTAGTTTTTTATACAGCAAACACAGATTTCCTATATTTGAAATAGGAATAAACTAATATTTATCTCTATCTGAAATGGGAATGGTTATTCTGTAATTTGAAATAGTATTTACATGAAATGCAATATTCTTATGGATGAAATAAGTAATACAAGTAAATATTCAACGAAAAATAAACAAATAATAGATATTGACATAATTACCCATTCTTTTAAAAAGAGGAATACTAATTTTACAACCGTAGTACATTAATTGATACTCAAACAGCTATTAATCAAAATATTACATTTATTAATGGTATCACATAAGTAAGGTTTTGTTTATTGTAGACCCATATAGGACAGCTTTGAAAAGAGTATTCCTTGTTTTAGCCAATTCTTTGACTTATTGTATATTCTTTATTATCAATATATTATACACATTGTAGTTCCGCGAAAACTCTGGTGATTTCGTACATTGGTATGAAAACTCAAGAAGTAAGTATTAGGGCAAATATGAAAGTATCAATGAAGCCCGATACTGAAGTTCTAGACGAAGTGGTGGTTACTGGCTATGGGGTACAACGAAAGGCATCGTTTACCGGAGCAGCAGCAGTTGTAGGCAAGGATGTCCTTGCTAAAAAAACTGATGCTAATTTCGTAAAAGCATTGGAAGGTGCAGTACCTGGTATCCAGATGAACAATTCAACTAGTATGCCAGGTATATGGGGATCTATCTATGTACGTGGTCGGGGTTCACTCAATTCAGGGACTCAGCCACTCTATGTTATTGACGGTATGCCGGTTGATTCTGATACCGATGATAATTCACTTACTTACTCTACAAATAATACAATAGATCCGATGTCTTCGCTTAATCCTGCTGATATCGAAAGTATTACGGTATTGAAGGATGCAGCGGCTACTGCTATCTATGGTTCACGCGCCGCTAATGGAGTAATTGTTGTTACCACTAAAAAAGGTGCGGAAGGCAAATTCAACATTAACCTCGATATTAAACAAGGATTTGTTACTACTGCCAATAACAATATGGATTTTGCTAATGCACAGCAAACTATGAAACTTTTCACTGATGGCTACACTGCAGCACAAGGAGGAGATTGGCAGGAAAATTACAATTACTTGGCAGATGATTACTTTGGCTGGGATCGTAAATCTTCCTACGACTGGATGGATGCTATCTCTCGTAAAGGTTATTATCAAGATTACAATTTGAATATGCAAGGACGTACCGGTTCCACTGGTTATTATGTCGGTTTAGGCTATTTGAACACAGAAGGCCTAATCATTGGATCTGATTTAGAACGTTTTTCTGGACGCCTCAATTTGGATACAAAATTTAAATGGGCTACTTTGGGGGTGAATTCATCATATAGCTATACTACACAAAACGGTTTTTCCTTATCCACAGCCGGTTCTATGAGTAGCCCTCTTACAGCAGCTGTTTCCAGCCAAACTCCTATGGACCCTTTTTACGACTCAGAAGGCAATTATGCTAATATCAATAATTATAATCCATTAGCATTAATGGATGAGAAGACCGGTGAGTTAAATCAAAGTAATACTCAAATGGTGAATTTGAATCCTTATTTCCAAATAGATTTTGGTAAGGGAATCTATGCAAAAACAACATTAGGAGTAAATATCAATGAACTGCGTCAATATCAATATTGGAGTGCACTTTATAACCCGCAAGCTCAAGATTATAATGGCTTAGGACAGCAATATAATTCAAAGAGTACGGTTGTTACTTGGAATAATATTATTGGTTGGAATTATAAATTTGCCGACAAACATGATATTAGCCTGATGTTGGGTCAAGAAATGCAAAAGAAGAGTTATTTCTATGAATATTATGCTAAATCTGATTTTCCGTTTGCTGCTTCTGGTATGCGTGACCTTACAACTGCTGGTACTGACCAGGAAAATGAGTATTACAAGCAAGAGGCGCGTTTAGCGTCTTATTTCGCGGATGTGCACTATTCCTATGCTGATAAATATTATCTTTCTGGTTCTTTCCGCCGTGACGGTTCATCTGTATTCGGTACAGACAATCGTTGGGGTAATTTTTGGTCAGTAGGTGGTAAATGGCGTATTTCGGGGGAAGAGTTCCTGAGTGAAAACGAAATCATAACAAATGCTACGCTTCGTGCGTCTTATGGTACAGTAGGTAATCAGGATATTAGCTGGTATGCTGCCCGTGGATTTTATTCATCAGGATACAATTACAATCAAATGCCCGGTATGAGACCGACAAGTATCCCTAATCCTGAATTGACATGGGAGGTTTCTAAGAAATTTGATATTGGTTTTGACCTTTCATTCCTGCAACGTATTCATTTGACCTTCGATTTCTATAACGAAGAAACTTCTGATGCCTTGTTTGAAATACCTTTGTCTATGACTACCGGTATCTCAAAAACTTATCAGAATATCGGTTCTATCCGTAATCGGGGTATTGAGTTCTCGATAAATACTTCCATCATTCAAAATAATGATTTAAATTGGAACTTCTTCGCCAATCTGACATGGAACAAGAACGAAGTAATAAAGCTATCTACTGATGACCCTCTAGAATATACATATCAAATCATTGAACAAGGACATCCTTACAGCCAGTTCTACATGAAAGAATATGTAGGTATAGATCATGAGACCGGTAAACCATTATGGTACCTTAATAAAGAAGGTGACGAAACTACATCTGATTACAATGCAGCTGCCAAACGATACGTAGGGGATGCCGACCCCAAGGTATTGGGAGGCTTTGGAACCAATCTTACATGGAAAGGAGTTGATTTCAACCTTAACTTCAATTACCGTTTAGGAGGAAAAGTCTATAATTCAGGAGCTGCTTTTACCGGCTTTGGTATGGCATTCCGTACACCGCTTGAGGATGTAGCCCTTAACTCATGGACGCCTGAGAATAAGAACGCTAAATATCCTCAATATATTTACCGTGATCCCAATAACGCTACAGCTACATCTTCCCGTTATCTTTATAGTGGCAACTACCTGCGTATCAGTAATGTTACATTGGGATATACACTACCTAAGACATGGACGCAAAAAGCATTTATCCAGAAGCTACGCGCCTATGTATCAGTAGATAATCTCTATACATTTACAGCAAGTGATTTTGTAGGATATAATCCAGAGACTTCTGCTAATGGTGTCATTGCATGGCAATATCCTGCTACGTGTACCTTCATCGGAGGTATTCAGCTCACCTTCTAAAAGATAGTATAACAGTAATTAAAAGCAATATATGAGTATGAAAAAGAATATATTAAAGACATTCATCATATTAGCCTTAGGAGCTGGTATTTCAGGATGCGGAAATAGTTTCCTAGAAACCAACTACTACAAAGGCATTGATGTGGAAACGGGATTGTCTACGGTTGACAATATCTCGACGGCACTTAATGGTACTTACTATGATTTGTTCTATTACTATTTTGCCGGAAATTATGCAATCAATATCGGTGATATTCCAACTGATATAAGTTATTGGAATGGTAAAACCGGACACTTTGATGGTATATACACTTATACTTATACAGATACAGACACCTACCTGAAAGCAATTTGGGAATATGGTTACAAGACTGCTGATAATGCAGCCCGTGTTATTGAGGCTTCTAAAGCTCTTTACGAAAATGTCGCAGCAGAAGAAAAGTCTGAACTAGATCGCTGTATGGCTGAAGCCTATGCTTTGCGTGGGTATGCACAATTAATGTTAGTCAATGTCTATGCTCATCAAGTAAAAGTGAATGGTACTGACCATTCATCTGCTCCCGGCATCGTATTGATAGACAAACCTATTGAAGCTCTTTCTCAGGTTAGCCGTTCGACAGTTGGACAAAGTTATGAAGCTATTGTATCGGATTTCAACTTGGCAATAATGCACTTTGATGCCGCTGGGGGTGATAGGCAATCCTTGGTATTTTTCAATAAAGCTGCTGTATATGGTTTGTTGGCACGTACACATTTGTATTTGGAAGATTGGGACAAGGCAATGCAATATGCACAAATTGCTCTTGACGAAAAAGGAATTGCCGAATTAACCTATGGTACCGCTAAATACAAGGCATTGTATAATAACGAGGCATCCAACACTGAAAGTATGTTTGCATTAGCCATTACCCAAACAGACAACTGGTCGGCTAATTCGTGCGGTACATTGTGGTCTAGTTACAACTATAGTCCGAGTCCTAAATTGCAAGCCCTTTATGGTAAAAACGATTGTCGTACAAGTATCTTCGAATGGGATGCTAAATCTTCTCCAACTGTGCCTATATTCAAAGCTGGTAAATTTTCACATTATGATTCTGGTAACCCTGCTTATGGAACCAATTATATTGTGAATGCTCCTGAAATGTTTCTAATAATCGCAGAAGCAAACTTAAAAGGTTCAAACGGCAGTTTAACCAAAGCACAAAATGCCCTGCTAACAGTAGCTAAGCGTAATGCAGATATTACATCTGTATCTGATTTGCCTGCTACATCTGATGGCTTAATGAAATTCCTTAAGGACGAACGTGCGCGAGAATTATTTCAAGAAGGTTTACGTTTGTATGACTTAAGACGTTGGGACGAAAATGCAGAGGTATATGCTGCTAAAGCCCCTACTGTATCATTCACTTATACTAACTACAAAATCTCCAATTTGGTATTCCCCATTCCAAGTGCAGAAATAAATGCAGGTTTTGGAGTTGAACAAAATGATTGGTCAAGTACTTTACCGAGGTAAATCGTTGGAACTTGTAAATAACGCAATTCGATTATAAAATCGGATTTTATAAATAAAGTGTTTTTGAAGAGGTTGTGTCTTTTGTGACACAACCTCTTTTTTTATTCTAGACTCTCGCAACAACAATCAACTTTTAAAAAACAATAACTATCAATTATCCATAATCTTATAAAAATATCGTATGTTTGCAATTAGATAAATGCATGAATATGGATTCTAAAAAACAACTCTACATCATTAGTGGTTGTAATGGTGCTGGTAAGACTACGGCATCTTATACTGTGTTGCCGGATGTTTTGGAATGCAAGGAGTTTGTCAATGCGGATGAAATAGCTCGTGGATTATCTCCTTTTAATCCCGAAAGTATGGCCATTGAAGCCGGACGGTTGATGTTGCAAAGAATCAATGAATTGCTGAAAAATCAACAAAACTTTTCTATAGAAACCACACTTGCCACAAGATCTTACACTCGCCTTGTCCATCGTGCACAAGAACAAGGATATAAAGTTAATTTAATATATTTCTGGCTGAGTTCGCCCGACTTGGCTATTCAGCGTGTAGCCCAACGTGTACGTAATGGTGGACACGACATTCCCAAAGAGGTTGTGCTCCGGCGTTATCAAGCAGGCATTGATAACTTTTTCAATATTTATATGCCTTGTGTGGACTATTGGCTATGTCGTATGCTTGAAGAAAAAGCATTGCGCAATGAATGCATTATACAAGGCTTGCCCAATGGAGAGATTAAAAGTGTACCGGCACGTATCATACTGCGTAGACTTTATGGAGAAGAGCTGAAACGATAGAAATATCCTCTCTTCAATAAACAGCAAACCTGAATTGTCTGCACGACACGAGAGCCAGTGCGGATTACAAAAGTACATTCTTTATTCCCCTGAATTATAATAAAAAATATATCCACTCAGTCTTCGTTATTCTATGTAGACTATATTCTCTTACAAGAAGACTTCCTCATTACGTTTTTGACATGCTCCAAACAGTAGTTTTTCATAGCTATAGAATTCTTTACTCCAATTACTTTGTATTTGGAATAATCTCCATTTATAAGATAGAGACAATTACATGGTGTTCTATGCATAAAATGGATAAATAGGTAGGATAGTATTTATGTAACCATTATAAATTCAATAGTATTTTACATAAGGGTTTACATTCTCATAGATGGAATAAACAACACGAGTAAATAATTGACAAAAAGCAACTAAATGATAGATATTGACAAAGCCCTTCTAGTTTTTGAGAAAAAAGATCCTAACGTTATGATTATAGCACATCAGTACAGAATTAAACACCTTCAAATCAGGATATTACCATTACAAATAGTATCATATAAGTAGATTGTCATTTACAGTGGATATGTATAGAGTATCTTCTCTAGAGGAATACTTTATTTCAGGAGCTCTTTTT
>QWCH01004769.1_pt1 | contig 11964 bp, 5 predicted proteins | sample 1972671 | NCBI WGS metagenome assembly QWCH01 (sample SAMN09866713, study PRJNA288562) | Human gut metagenome isolate term3_stool, whole genome shotgun sequencing... | isolation source: gut | host: Homo sapiens | place: USA: California | reverse complement strand
GTTTCTGGATTTTGCACGTATTTCATGGCGAAGTGGGCGAGGATTTGGTAATACTCGTCAAAAAAGATTCTATACGCGGATTCATCTCCCGCGCAGAATTGTTTGATCCACGCTTCTGTTTCTATTTTCATTATCATGTAATAATGCCGTTCTTGCTTACAAAGATAACGTATTATTTGGGAGGGACAAGGATGGTCGTTTCCCTTCTTTTGAAAAAAAGTATGTTTTTTTTGACACTTTTTGTGCCCCTTCCTGTTTTATGTGTAAAATTATAATAATGGACAGAATCTATAAGATAGCGAAAAGTATTCAACATTACCTTACCGGATGTGCAACGGATGACGAGGTGCAGGAGGTTGAAGTATGGAAGAATGAGAGAAACTGTCATCAGGAATTGTTGAATGAATTTCAAGCGGATGCCGATTTGCAGAAAAGGATTCAAGAATACGGGATATTCGACAAAGATGAAGCGTTCCGGCGTTTCTTGAACAGTAAGCGCCGGATTGTACGACGCGGGATAATTTACCGGGTGGCAAGTATTGCGGCTGTTGTGCTTGTGGTGTTGGGAGTTATTCTATATCAAGAGCGGGAGCAAGAACCGTTACACGTGGCTGCTGTTGCGCCGGTTGTTATTCACCACGGGAGTAGTAAAGCTGTTTTAGTGTTGGATAATGGTGACGAGATCATTTTAAAAGATTCGATGTTTTTGGAAATGACCGATAATACGGCTAGAATTAGCGTGAGAGGTAATCAGATTCAATACACGGAAGATTCGGTAAGTGATGAATCGAAAAAACAGGTTCGAGTGAATTCGATTTTAACTCCTAAAGGGGGAGAGTATCAATTAACATTGTCGGACGGTACGAGAGTGTGGTTGAATGCAGATTCCCGTTTGGACTTTCCGGTGGTGTTTGCCGGTAAAGAACGGGAAGTGTATGTACGGGGAGAGGTTTATTTTGAGGTTGCGAAAAATGCAAATCATCCTTTCTTGGTGAAGACGGATAAAATGGAGGTAAAAGTGTTGGGAACATCATTTAACGTGTCGGCGTACGAAGATGAGCGGGTGTCTTCGGCTACCTTGGTGGAAGGAAGCATAGAGTTGGTCTTGCAAGACGGGGAGAGAAGTGCTGTCCGCTTGCTTCCCGGGGAGCAAGCAATCGTGGAAGACGGGAATGTTTCTGTGCGACAGGTGGATGCAGAATTATATGCTGCGTGGACAAAAGATTGTTTTGCTTTCGAGAGCGAGAGTTTGGAAGCTGTTTTGCGTAAATTATCTCGTTGGTATAACGTGGATTTCCGGATAGAGAATAACGAGATGCAGGAGAAATATTTTTCAGGTATTATCCCTAAATACGAGGAAGTGTATAAAGTGTTGAAAATGATAGAAATGACAACGAATATTACGTTTGAAATAAAAAATAATACTATAATTATCAGATAAAAAAGGTGCAGAAGATGCTACGAACATTTTCTGCACATTACGTAAATTGAACTGTTATATACAATTTAACTCAACAAAGTTATGAAAAAAAAATCAAACTTGTGGGTCTGGGATGACTTTGGCCTGCGAAAAATGTTATTGGTTATGAAGATTTGTTCTTGTTTGCTGTTATGTACCATGTTGTCGGTTTCGGCGATGAGTTACTCTCAAAACGTGAAACTGACGATGGAAAAGAAGTCCGAGAATTTGCTTACCGTTTTGAAGGAATTGAGACAAGCGGGAAGTTACAAATTCCTTTATAATGATAATGAGGTGAATCGGTACAAGGTGAGTTTTTCCGTGAAGGATGCGAGCGTCGTGGATATTTTGGATGAAATTCTGAAGGGAACACCGCTATCTTACCGGGTGGTGGATAACGTGATCGTGATCACGCCTCGAGTGAAGGATAAAACTCCGAAGAAAATCGTGATTACCGGGACGGTGAAAGAGAAAGGCGGGGACATATTGCCCGGGGTAACCGTGTTACTGAAAGGGACGGCTGTCGGGACTGCCACGGATGCTTCGGGAAAATTTCGGTTGGAGTTGCCTCGTCAGGATTCGCTCGTGTTGTTATTCTCTTTTATCGGCATGAAGCCCCGGGAAGTGAAAGTCGGGAAACAGATGGAGTTGATTGTTTATATGGAGCCGGACGTGGAGGAGATGGGAGAGGTGGTTTGCACGGGTTACCAGACGTTGAAGAAAGTGAACACTACGGGTTCGTTTTCCACGATTTCACCGCAGGCGATAGAGTTGCGGGGGAGTGCCGGGTTGAACCGCTTGTTGGAAGGGCAGGTTCCCGGGTTAACGATTTACAATAACGACGTGCGGATACGTGGCGGAAGTACGATCTCGGAGAAGGTGGGGACGAAGCCGTTGTATATCGTGGACGGGTTCGAGGTAGACGAGTTGCCGGAGAACATGGATCTCGTGGAGCGTATTACCGTGTTGAAGGATGCCGCCGCCGCCGCTATATGGGGTACGCGTGCCGCGAACGGGGTGATCGTGATCGAGATGAAAAAAGGGGTAATCGGGCAGAGTAAGTTATCTTATTCCGGGAACGTGAATCTGATGATGAAGCCGGATTTCGGTGATTTGAACCGGGCGGACGCGAAAACGATCGTGGACTATGATCTTGAGGTGTTCGACAAGGAGTTGATTGGCAGTTATATATACGATGGTACTGCTAGTGGTTATTCGCCTTCATACGGGTTGATTTTCGATTACGAGAATCATAAGATCAGTCGGGATGAGTTGGAAGAGAAACTGGCTGCTTTGGGGCAGATTTCCAACAAGAAACAGATTGAAGATAAATTATTGCGTACAGCGATAAGGCACAATCATACGTTGGCTTTGTCCGGGGGAAGCGAGATATTTTCGTATTTCCTGTCGGGAAGCTATACCGGGGAGAATTCCGTGTACAAGGACGGAAGTGACAAGCAAACGATTAACATCTTGTCTAAGAATAGTTACTCGGTGACATCGAGAGTAAAGGTGCGTGCCGATATAAATGCGGTGTACGGTAAAGAGGATTTAGGGTATGACATGGAAAGCGAGGTGCGTTCTATTCTGCCTTATCAACTATTGGTGGACGAGTCTGGCAATCGAGTGAAGGATTATACCAAATTTAATATTGTTACGAATCAAGATTTGATGGAGCAAGGGTATAAAGATTACGGTTTCAATATACTGGATGAGGTGGATTTGGCTAATAACAAGACGAGTAAGTTCGGGCTGCGGACGAAGTTGGGACTTGACGTGACTATTTTGGATGGTTTGCAGATTAATATGGATTACCAGTACGAGCGGACGCATAGCAAGAATAAAAATCTTCGGGATGAAGAGTCTTATTATGTTCGGGAGCAATTGAATTATATGACAAACGTGGAGGACGGTAAACTCGTGAATCATTTGCCGATGGGGGATATTTTGGACGTGACGAACACGGACTTGACCGCCCATGCATTGAAAATCGGGGGATTGCTGAATCGGAGTTTCGGGAAGGAAGGCGAGCATTACGTGAATGTTGTCGGAGGTTTTGAATTGCGTAAACATACACATGAAGCAAGTAAATACCGCAGGCTAGGGTATGATGATGAATTGTTGACTTATCAGTTGTTTGATGAGCAAGAATTAGCCAAGAACGGGATTTTGACTTGGGAAAGTGAGTATAATCGCCATAGGTATGATGCTAGTTATTATAATAATTTTTCGTTCGTGGATAACCGGGAAGTGTCGTATTACGGGTCGGCGGTTTACACGTATGATTCGCGCTACTCGTTGAGCGGTACGTTCCGTATCGATGAGTCTAATTTGTTTGGTGCCGCGAAGAAATATCGCCGCAATCCGTTGTGGTCAATCGGTTTGAGTTGGAATGTTCAGGAGGAGGACTTCTTTCAATCCAAGGTGATTAATCGACTGACCCCGAGGATTACTTATGGGTTGACCGGTAATTTTGACCGGAGCGGTTCATCTACACCATTGTTGAGCGTGAGTCGGAGTTTCAATAGCGCGATAGGTGCCTATATGTCGCGTGTTTCTAATGCCCCTAACCCTAAATTGAGATGGGAACGCACGAAGACGTTGAACGTGGGAGTGGAAATCGGGTTGTTCGATCGTCTTGCCATGACGTTGGAGTATTACAACAAGCGCAGCTATGATTTGTTGGGAAAAGTGCAGATTGACCCGACGCTTGGTTTTGACGAGGGAAGTATTAATGCTGCCGATATGCGCAACACGGGTTTCGAGATGCAGTTGAACGCGGAAGCTTTGAGGTTGAAAGACTTTAATTGGCACGTGAATTTCGTGTTCGGGTATAACAAGAATAAGATCACGAAGAATAATATTGCGGACGGTAACCCGGGTTATAATCGTACGCATGGGATTATTAAATTCACGGAAGGATACGCGAGAGAAGCGTTGTGGAGTTATCGTTGGGCAGGATTGGACGAGAACGGGAATCCTCAGACTTACGATGCCGAAGGGAATAAAACCCGTACGCCGGTGGCTGAATCTATTGAATGTAACGGGACGTATCGCCCAAAGTATAGCGGGAGCCTTTCCACGGATTTCAAGTACAAGAATTTAACGTTGATGTTCTCCTTTATCTATAACTTCGGTCACGTGTTCCGAATTGCTTACCCGACGATGAATCCGTTGGATAATAATGATTTGAGTGCTTTCGTGGCTAAACGTTGGATGCAGCCGGGAGATGAGGATAAGACGGATATTCCGGCGACGTTGACATGGAATTATTATGATGGTTATCGAGAGCGATTGGCGACTCATTCATCCAATAGTGTCCGTAAAGGAGATTTTATCCGGTTGCGCGAGATTACTTTGAATTATGAGTTACCGCAACTGTTGGTGAAAAAATCCCCGTTCTCTCGGGTAAGCTTGACGGCACAAGCAAATACCGTGTGGATGTGGACGAAGAACAAGGAAGGGTTTGACCCGGAGGTGGTTGATCCGATTCATGGAACGTTGGGATTGAGCGAGGCACCGTCGTTCACGTTTGGTTTGAGAGTGGAGTTTTAATTTGCTAAATTAGGATGTTATGAAAAAGATATATAGTATAGTTTTAGCGGTTATTTTATTGTACGGATGTGATTCGTTTTTGGACGTGAAGCCTAAAGGGAAATTGTTGCCGGAAAAGGTGCAGGATTTTGAAGAGCTGATAGGGGATTCGCGTAATATAGGTGGAGCTTATCCTTTAGCGGAGATGTGTAGTGATAATCTTTTCATGACGGAAGAACGGTTGACAGGAAATATGATGTCGGCGAGTGGGAAGGCATATACTTGGCAGGAGGAGTTTTACCGGGATGAAGAAGATGACGCAACGTGGAACGATGCGTACGAGATTATTTACACGTGTAATTTGGTTTTGCAGGAAACTCCCGGGGCTACAGGCGGCACGGATGCCGACAAGGCCAGAGTGATGGCGGAAGCGCGGGTGAATAGGGCTTTTTATTACTGGTACCTGCATTCGTGTTACGCGCCTGCTTACGATTCGGAAACTGCGGGTACGGATTTGAGCGTGCCGTTGGTGTTAGAGCCGGATTTGGAGATGAAAGCGAAACGGGCAACTTCCGATAAGGTGGTGGCGCAGATACTGAAAGATTTGAAAGACGTGGCGTTGGATTTGTCGGAGGAGAGTATTTCGGTTTACCATCTCCCCCGAATGGCAGCATACGGTTTGGCAGCACGTGTGAATTTGTTTTTCGGGAATTACGATGCGGCTTTGGAGAATGCGGAAGAGGCGTTGAAGTTGAATAGCGAGTTGGTGGATTACAATACATTTCGTTTTAAAAATGAGGAGAGGCCTTCTAATGGTATAGATAATCGTCCGGTTGCCATGGAGTCCCCCGAGATGATCATGTACCGTTCCTCCGGTTTTCAGGATATGCTTACTTCTTGTTGCATGTCTCCGGAGTTGCTTGCTCTTTTTGATACGGATGTGGATTTGCGCTACAAGTTTAATTTCACAACACTTAACAGATTGGGGAAACCAATAGAGGAGCCTTACCCTTTGTTTTTACAGAGTTTTGATTTTAATATTAGTGTGCCGGAGATGATGTTGGTCAAGGCGGAGTGTTTGGCGCGTAAAAAGGATCAGAAGGCATTATTGGTGCTGAATGATTTGCGAGCCAAACGTTTTGCCACCGGAAGTGACTATGAATTGAAAAATGTTGCGGCAGATCGTCTGTTGGAAGTGGTTTTGGAAGAACGTCAACGAGAATTAGTGTACACCGGATTACGGTTCTTTGACATGAAACGGTTGGCGAAGGAGGGTATATACACCCGGACGCTTACCCGTCGGTTCAAGGAAACAACCTACACGTTGGAATCGAATTCCAATCGGTATATGTTCCCGATAGCTGCTAAAATACGGTTACTGAATAACGGTATCGAGCAGAATCCGAGATAGGTATTAATTTATAGAGCCCGAGTAACCGGAGTTTTGTTTTACTCGGGCTATAACTCCATAAATTTGTAATTGTATGAAAAAAGGGATTTTATTGTTTGTATGTATCGTCATGTTGTTGCCGAACTTGCTACATGGAGAGGTAAAACAAGTGAAAGTGTGGGGTAAGATTGCCGGGTTGGCGGGACGGGAAGTGGTGTTGCTAGGGGCGGATTACCGCACCGAATTGACGAGGGTAAAGGGGAATGGTGACCGATTTGAAATCGGGGCAAAGGTGGAAGTCGGTGATGCCCGACCTTATTTCCTGTACGTGCCGGCTTTGGGGGATTTAGGACCTTCGATGGTGATTCCGACAATGTATTTTTATATTGATACGGATAATATTCAGGTTGAGGCAAAGATTGTGGATGGAAGTTTGAAGAAAGAAAAGATAAAGGGATCGCCTGCGATGGTAGAGTATGAGGGTTTTTTCACAAAAAATTCGTATGAAAAGGATTTGGGTATAGCCTTGGAAACTTATAACAAGGCTTTTAACGAGTACAACGTGGTGAATCAAACGGAAGAGAATTTGCAAATTTTGAAACAGACTAGTACGAGGGTGGATTCTTTGTTTCGGGTTCGGGCGGAGGCCTTTTTGGCGATGATACCCCGGTATCGGAATAGTAAGATGCTGGCAGTTATCGTGTACGAGAATTATCGGGAGGCTCCTGTCGAGCAGTTGCAACAAATTATTGACCAATTTGACGCTAGTATCCGGGATTGTTATCCGCTTCAACAAATGAAAAACAGGATCGCCCAAGTAAAAGCAGCGGCCGTGGGAAGTGTGGCCCCGGAGTTTGAATTGAAAGATTTGGAGGGGAATCCGGTGAAGTTATCTTCTTTTAGAGGAAAATACGTGCTGATTGATTTCTGGGCTTCTTGGTGTGGGCCATGTCGAAAAGAGATACCGAATATAAAGCAAGTGTACAATTCTTTTGCCGACAAGGGGTTGGTCGTGATAGGCGTTTCGGTAGATAATAATGAAAAAGCGTGGCGGAAGGCCGTGGAAGAAGAACAAGTGAAATATCTGCAATTGTCGGACGTGGAGGGTGTCATGTGGGAATTGTATAATTTTAACGGTATACCTTTTATTACGCTTATTTCCCCGGAGGGTGTTATACTGGAAAGAGATTTACGGGGCGTTGAGTTAAGGAAAAAAGTGGAGGAGTATTTGTTGGGAGAGCGATACGCTTCTATCAAAAAGGAATTGGACGGGATTGACGAACGGTATAACAAGGAAGCCGAGGGATATAGTGATGTAAAGGACATTTTGAAAAAGGCTGAGATTTCGGAGAAGTTGAAGAAAGAATACCAGAAAAGAACGGATTTCTTTTTGGAAGGATTGAAGCAATTGGAGGGGAGTGAGTTAGGATTGAAGTTGTTGGAGGAAAATCTGTTCCGGTTGGAACATGATTATGATACGTTTCGGTTGGCGGTTCAGGCTTTGGGGGATCGGGTTCCGGAATCGGAGTTGAAAACAGAGATTTGGGAGAAGTTGGAGAAGTTGAAAGCGGAACAATTGACAGGGGAAGCCCCGGACTTCGTGCTACCGAATACACGAGGGAAAGAGGTGCGTTTGTCTTCATTCCGGGGAAAAGAAGTGTTACTGGATTTCTGGGCATCGTGGTGCGCTCCCTGCCGGAGTAAGAATAAAGAGTTGAATAAACATTACAAGGAGTTGAAGAAGAAAGGCATTCAAGTTATTTCCGTGTCATTGGATAATGATAAAAAGAAATGGTTGGAAGCGGTGAAACTGGATAAGATTTCTTGGTTGCAACTGGCTGATTTGAATGGGTTTGAAAAGAGCGAAGTAAAAGACGCCTATAAAGTGAAATTTGTCCCGACAGTATATTGGATCGGGAAAGACGGGATGATTAAAAAGAAGAATCCGAAATTGGAAGAGATTCTTGATTCGGTGGTTTCCGATTGACTTTTCCTGTATCTTTTAGAATAATTTCCGGCTTTTCCTCTACAAACAGGGGAGAAGCCGGAATATTACTTAAAAAATAAAACTCTCAAAAAAAACAATAAATGATATAAAATGCTTTTTTATCATTATCTTCGCCTTCAAATTAATGCTATGTAGTGAGGTATTAAAAGTGTTGTGATACAAGAGTAGTAATTCAAAAAAAGAATTTATGCGTAACGTATTATTGAAGGTGTTAGGTGTAGTCATTTGCCTGTTATGTATGTCGTGGGAAGTTGTGGCAGAGGGGATTGTCAAGGGAAAAATTGTTGATATGGAAACACGGCAGGCGCTTGTCGGTGCCACGGTTTACGTGGAGGGTGTTTCTGCCGGAACGGTGACGGACACGACCGGGTATTTTGAATTGAAGTTAAAAAAGACAGGGGAAGTCGTGTTGCGGTTCCGTAATGTGGGTTACACGGAATTGAAAAAGAAGGTCGTTGTCGGGGATAAAACAATCCATTTAGGTATTATCGAGATGGAGCCGGAAGTGATCGGCTTGTCCGACGTGGTGGTGACGGGCTCGTTGGCGATAGACCGGAAGACCCCGGTTGCCTTGTCCGTGATCACGGCTTCGGATATCGAGAACAAGTTGTCGACACAGGAGTTTCCGGAGATATTGAAAGCCACGCCGAGCGTGTATGCCACGAAGGAAGGTGGTGCTTTTGGTGACGGGCGTATTAATCTCCGGGGATTCGAGACGGAGAATATTGCCGTCATGGTGAATGGCGTACCGGTGAATGAAATGGAGTGGGGCGGGATTTATTGGTCCAACTGGTCAGGTTTGGCTGATGTAACCCGTATGATTCAAGTGCAACGGGGATTGGGAGCTTCCAAGGTATCCGTGCCGTCTGTCGGGGGATCTATTAATATCGTCACTAATTCAACCAACGCGAAGAGCGGGGCGTCTGTCGCGTATAGCGTGGGGAATGACGGGTACAATAAAGTAGCGTTCAGTGCTTCTACCGGGTTGAGCGAGAAGGGCTGGGCGATGTCTATACTGGGCTCAAGGACTTGGGGCGACGGTTATATACAAGGAACCGATTTCGTGGCTTATTCTTATTTCATTAATATTTCCAAGCGATTGGGGGATAATCACGAGTTGTCACTGACCGCGCTGGGTGCTCCCCAATGGCATAACCAGCGGAATAGGAATGATAAGATGAGTGTCGAGGCTTGGAAAGAATTGAATGATACGAAATATAACCCGAGTTACGGTTTCTCAACTTGGATGGAAAAGAAGGTACGGAAGGTATCCGCTTATAACAAGTATCACAAACCGCAGATTTCTTTGAATCACCTTTGGCAGATAAACGAGAAGTCAAGCCTTTCGAACGTGTTTTACGTGTCTTTGGGTAGAGGCGGCGGATATGGAGGACGGGGTAATAAGGCTCATAAGAATGACTGGTATGGTACTTATGGCGGGAAGCCTACCACGAAGTTCCGGAACGCGGACGGCACGTTTAATTACACGGGTATCTATGAACTGAACGCGGCAAGTGTAACCGGTTCGGAGATGATTATGGCAATGAGTAAGAACGAGCATAATTGGTATGGTCTGATTTCTACCTATACGACAAAGTTAGGGCAGTATTTTGACGTGTATGGCGGTATAGATTTGCGCTATTACAAGGGGAAACACTATAATGAGATAGTGGATTTGTACGGCGGGAAATATTTTATTGACGATAGCCGTATGAATGTAAAATATAAGGCTGATGATTATTTATGGCAAAACGAGGAGTTGAAGAAGGGGGATATCGTTTACCGGAATTACGACGGGTATATGATGCAGGAAGGATTTTTCGCGCAAGGGGAATATAACCGGGACGCGTTGAGCGTGTTTGTCGCGGGTTCTCTTTCAAATATTACCTATTGGCGGAAAGACCGTTTTTATTACTCGAAAGCCGATGCTAAGTCGGATAAGGAGAACTTCTTGGGATATACTATAAAAGGAGGGGCAAATTATAATCTGACGGAGAATCACAACGTGTTCGCGAATATCGGGTATTTCTCCCGGGCTCCTTATATGCAAGGAGGTGTGTTCTTGCAACAGGACGTGAGCAACGAAACTAATCCGGACGCGGTGAACGAGAAAGTGTTTACTTTTGAATTGGGGTATGGGTTCCGTTCCGTTTGGTTGGATGCTAACGTGAATTTGTACCGTACCTCGTGGATGGATAAGACGTTGGCTAATTTCTTTGAAAAGAATGGAGAACGTGTACGGGTGAATCTGACGGGATTGGATGCGTTGCATCAAGGGATTGAGTTGGATTTCGAGTTGCGTCCGCTGAAAGATTTGAAGATTACCGGAATGTTTTCTATCGGGGATTGGTATTGGAACGGTGACGGTAAAGGATATGCTTATAATTCGTCCGGACAGCCGGTGGATAAGAATGGTCAGCCGGTGAGTGAAATCGGGGGAAAGGATCATGCTCAAAATATAGTTAAATTGGATGATGTTCGGGTGGGAAATTCAGCACAGACTACTTTTGCCTTGGGGGGACAATACCAGTTCTTGAAGGGATTGCATGTCGGAGTGAATTATTCTCATTTTGCTAGAAATTACGCGAAGTTTACACCTTCTTTAGCGTATGACCTGGGAGCGGAGAAGGCATTCGAGTCACCTTGGAGAATGCCGTCTTACGGGGTATTGGATGCCAATATCAGTTATCGTTTTCCCGTGGGAAAACTGTTCGGGGTGATGATTTCCGGTAACCTGAATAATGTCTTGGACAAAGAGTATATTGCCGATGCCGAGGATGGTAAAGATCATGATGAGGCATCCGCGAAGGTGTTCTACGGTTTCGGACGTACGTTCTCGTTAAGATTGAAAATTACATTTTAGTTCCAAAGTCCGTAAGGTCTTTAAAGTCCATAAAGTCATAAAATGTTGAATTATTTTATAATTTTGTGGGCTTTAAAGACCTTATGAACTTTATGGACTTTATAAACTTTTGACTATTATGGCTTTCATGAGTATATTGCAGCGTTTTAGGGTGTATTTGCGTCAGATTCTTGATCCGTCGGATGAGCAGGAGCGGGAGGAAGATACCGTCGAGTCGATACGAAAAGGGATCGTGTTCCGGGGAACGAATCTGTGGGTATTGATTTTCGCGACGTTTATAGCTTCGTTGGGATTGAACACTAATTCCACGGCCGTGATTATCGGAGCCATGTTGATTTCTCCACTGATGGGACCGATTATGGGAATCGGGTTGGGAGTCGGTATCAATGATTTCGAGTTGATTAAAAAGGCGTTCCGTAATCTGATGATAGCGACGATTTTCAGCGTGTTGACCTCTACTTTGTATTTTTTGTTGTCGCCGTTGAACGAGGCTCGTTCGGAGTTATTGGCACGGACGACTCCCACGATATACGACGTGTTGATTGCCTTTTTCGGCGGTATGGCGGGCATTGTGGCTTCTGCCACGAAGTTGAAAGGGAACGTGATCCCGGGAGTGGCTATTGCCACGGCATTGATGCCGCCCTTGTGTACGGCGGGGTTCGGGTTGGCGAGTGGTAACCTGACCTATTTCTTCGGGGCTTTCTATTTGT
>QWCH01007137.1_pt1 | contig 11989 bp, 10 predicted proteins | sample 1972671 | NCBI WGS metagenome assembly QWCH01 (sample SAMN09866713, study PRJNA288562) | Human gut metagenome isolate term3_stool, whole genome shotgun sequencing... | isolation source: gut | host: Homo sapiens | place: USA: California | reverse complement strand
GACTGCGTTCGAGGCAGGATTCTGCCCGAGAACAAAGGAGTGTCGCACTAAGATAAATTGCGACCGGCAGTATGCCTGCGGAATTTCTATGCAATCTGCTGAAAAATCTGACTACGCATCTTACGCACAAGCTTTATTCAGTGTTTCCCTAATTTCCCGAAAGGCAACTCTATAGCATAAATAAGCAATGCCCTTTCCGCAAAGGAAAGGGCATTTTTGTTGGAAACCATTATGTTCCGCAAAAAGTGCAGTATTGCCTTTACAATTTTGTCGCTTCATGGTATAATAAAGGCAATCTACACGAAAACAAAGGAGCATGCTATGAGATCCGCCAGAACTGCAAAACATATCATTATCGGACTGCTGCTGTTGGGAATTCTTCTCGTGGGCGGGTGGTATTTCCTATACCCCTACTCGCTGGGCAGCCGTATTTCCGCAAGCGAACCCCTTTCTCTCTCAGTCAACATTACGGGCGTGACTGTCACCGGAAAAGACACCGTCGACACAGTGACCTATGAATTCCAGCCGGACACGCAGGAGTACAAGGCATTGGTATCCCTGCTGAACGACTACGACTATCACCGCAGCTTCCTCACTCTGCTTCCGCTGGAGGACTACACACCGGACAGCAACACCACCACATTCCAGCTGCAAAGCACGGACAGCCAGTATCTGCTGACCGACAAGGGCGGCTTCTCTGCGGAGCCGGTTTCCGGCGGAAAATCTCTCGTCTACGCAATAGGGTATCTGGGCAGCGGCAAGGCGGAACAGCTTACCGCGGAATTGCAGGCACTGCTGAAAAGCTGCACGCCGGTGGAAACGCATGATGATACGGAAATGGGAACGACATAATGCAAACGGCAGGGAACCGATCAAAGTTCCCTGCCGTTTTTAAAGCCCGTTTACTGCACCGGCAGCGTATCCACCAGATGCACCAGAAATTCCATCAGCACAGTGGCATCTGCACTGTCAACTTCCCCGTCCTCATTGCAGTCCGCATTCTTCTTTGCCGCTTCGTTCAGCGAAACCGTTCCGGCACTCGCCTTTGCAAGCAGTACTGCGTCCTGAATGTCAATTCTGCTGTCCAGATCGACATCACCGCAAAGCCATTCTTCCGACAGTGCCACAAACGGAATCTCGTTCTCTGCCGCATACTGTTCCGCAGTAGAACCAGCATAGCCATAGATCACCAGATTTTCATTGCGGTTCGGATCGGTTTCCAGCCAGACGGACACATAGCCCAGTCCGGTATCCGTCAGGTCAACATCACGGGAGAGAATGGTCACTTTCTCCAGAGTCGAATCACTTTCCAAAGCATTGTCACCGATCTCCTCCACCCCTGCCGGAATGATGAGTTCTTTTACGCCGGCATCATAAAATGCGTGATTTCCAATGGTTTTCAGGCTGTCCGGCAAGGTGATCTGGGTGCAGTGGGTATTCTCAAATGTACTGTCCCCGATAGAAACCAAGCTGTTTCCCAGCTGTACCGTTTCTGCATCTGCAAGTCCGAGAAATCCCAATGCCACGTCCAGTTGTGTCACCGTGTCGGAAACTGCAATGTGCTTGATACCAGTAAACGCTGTCTGCACTGCATAAACCTCCGGCATCAGCTCTGCGAGCACTGCGTTCTTTTCCTCGCTGCCCATTGCAGAAGGGTCATGGCCATTTGCCTCCAGCAGTTCCGTCAATTCGTTTGCTGCCGCATTCAACCATGCATGATATTCTTCCCAAGGATAAACACCCTTTTCTATGGTGCAGGTATCCCCCTGTATTGAAATCTCCACACCGTCCGCCGTTGCAGATTCCCATGTGCAATGCACCGTATCCCCGTCAACTGTCCATGTCATGGTATCTCCCAATGTGCCGGTAGCTTCCTCTGCGGAAACCGGCAGCCCTGCCGTTCCGGTCAGCATTGCCAATACCGCCAGAAGTGCAGTCATTTTCTTGCACGCTTTCATACGATCACCCTTTCTTGTAAATCCCTGCATAGAGCCGTCTATGCATCGTTCCTTGTTTTTACATGAAATCTGTAACTGAAAAATCCAATTTCATGTGATTTTGCACTTATATTTCATACTATATCATATCCGTATTGCTTTGTCAACTTTTTTTTGCAGAGAATTCATAAATTCAGCAGAGCAACAAAAAACGCACCACTTCTGGTGCGTTTTTCTATAGGCAAGTTGAAAAGTACGCTTATCCCTGCCACGGAGCAGCATAGACGGAATCCACGCCCAGATATTCCTCCAATGTCAGGTCATATTTCTGGATTTCCTTTGCAATGTCCACGCCCACATAGCGGATATGCCACGGCTCATACTGATAGCCGGTGACATCTTCCTTGCCCTGCGGGAACCGGATAATGAAGCCATAGTCTGCACAGTGCTGTGCCAGCCACGCGGCTTCCGGCGTATCGCCAAAGGCATCGTCAATAGTGTTGCAGTCAATGGTCAGTCCGGTCTGGTGCTCGGAATAGCCTGGACGGGCAGAAAAGCTGTCCGCCTGTTCCGAACCGTAGAGATCGCAGTAGTTGTTATAGATCTTCACCTGATAGGCATAATCCCGATAATCGGAACCAATATACAGATCCAGCCCCTCCTGTGCCGCCGCGTCACTTAGCTTCTGAAACGCGTCCTTGGTAATGGGCTGCAAGCCGGGATCATAGTCGGCAGACAGCGGATAGGACTTGTTGACGATCAGAATGCCGTCTGCATAGGTTCCCTCCTGCCGCTGTTCCAGATGCCGCACGGCGATCTGGTAATTAGTCTTGCCGTCAGTGATCTGGCATCTGCCCTGCTGTACGCCGGTGACTGTGCCGCTGCTGTCCACTTCTGCAACGGAAGTGTCACTGCTGTTCCAGCTGCCGTCTGCTGCGGGGAGCTGTGCTGTGCTGCCCTCCAGCACCGCCAGAAATCCCTGTGCATCGGTATTAGCCGGCGTATCGGGAGCATTGGTTCCGGCGGCAGTGCTGCTGTCAGAAGCGCTGTTCTGCAAGGCAGAGGATTCTCCAGCGCGGTTCAGTGTGTTGGGGATGAACAAGAGCCACACAGAAAACCCCAGCACTGCCAGACAGAGCAGCAGTGCAATCAGGCATAACTGTTTTTGCCGTTTCCGGCGGTGCTGTTGGTTTCTACTCATATGAAACATCCCTTTCTCTGCGCGTTATTGTGCACGATAGATCACCGTGCTGTCAGTGAGATCATAGCCGCTCAGTCCGCTGGTGCCGTCAGAAGCTTCGCCCGCAAAAGCAAAGCGATATGCGGTGATCGTCTTCACCTCTGACGGATTGATGGGTTCGCTGTAGCAAAGCACATCTGCGGCGCTGTCCGCATCCCAATAGGCCTCTGTCAGCGGCACATACTGCCCGATGGTGTCTGTTCCGCAGACGGGCAGTGCATGGATACGCCGCAGCATCTCCTCCCCTTCTGCATTCTGTACCAACTCATCAAAAATCTTTCTGCCGTCTTTCAGCGTGATGACATAATCGACTGTGTGGCTCTCGTCATCCCATTCTGCCGGAGCTGTGATCGTTGCCGAAAGTTCCTGCAAGTTCACTGTGCCTCCGTCAAAATCGGCTGTGATGGGCGCTGCGCTGACAAAATCCAATGCCACACAGGTGTGCCAGCTGCCGGAGATCACGCCGTCTGTCTCCGCGTAGAGTTCCTTTTCCCGGTCGCTGCACTTCTGCGCCAGTTGGCTTTCCCGGCGATAAGCTTTCCAAGCGTTTACATCAAAACCTGCCGGAAGCTCGCCGCTCCCCCAGTCTTTCAACGCATCTTCCCCGAAGTTCTGCCGGACATACTCCTGTAGGAACTGGTCGTCATAGGCTGTTAGCTGTTCCCAGATCTGAGAGACCTGCGCTTCAGTATAGAAATTTTCAAAGGTCACATCCAGGACTTTTCCCTGCAGACCGGTGCGGTTGATGCGGAGATTGATATAATACGCCCCGTCCTTTTCCCGGACATCTGCCGTTCTGCCATAGCAGTCCAGCACTTCACTGCTGCCGTCTGCATTTTGTAAAGTCAGCTGATAGGGCAGCGCCAAGCCGTCCTGCAACGCCGCACCGTCTATGGCAGTCACCTGAAAGCTCAGCATTGCCTGGCTGTCATCGCCGTACATGCCCAGCAGCTTAAACTGCACGTCCTCGTTGGTGCTGTCAAACTCTGCCGCCGGCGTAGTGACCAGAGCCGCCAGCTTTTCCGGATCTTTCGGTGTTTCTTCACCGATCAGGCTCTGGAAGAATGCGTCCAGTCCGCCGTAGCCGGCTGCTGCTACCAGCGTTGTGCCGCCAGTGACCAGCACTGCCGCTGCGGCGATGCCTGCCACCCACTTGGTCATGTGCATGCGATTCCGCTTCGGCTGCGGAGCAATACCAGCTTGTTCCTGCACCCGTTTCCAAATTGCGTCGGTATGAATCGGCTGGGTTTCCAGCTTCGGCACACCGTTTTTTTCTGCTGCATAGTGGTCAAACCAATCAAAGCAATTCCATTTCATGAGATAGCTCCTTTCCCCATGGCGGTGAAGTGAACCTGCTGCACTGCCGGTGTGTCTTCATACGCATATCCCCGTTCCACCAGTTCCTGCTGCAACTTCTTTCTGGCACGGCTCATTCGCATTTTCACTGCGGATTCGCTCATGTACAGCGTGCCGGCGATCTGCCGGACGGGTTCATAGCAATAGTAGTACCGCACCAGAATCTCCCTGTCCTTTGCGGAGAGGGTGTCCAGTACGTCCTGCAGCAGTTCCCCCAGAATCTTCTGGTCGATGCTGCCTTCTACATCTTCTTCGCTGCCGATCTCCACCAGATCTTCCAGATTCACGGTTTCGTGATAGCTGCGGATCCGGTTCTTCGCCCGATTTCGGGCAATTGCCGCCAGATATGCCGTCAGCTTTCCGGCTTTCAGCTGGTCGGTATGTTCCCACACCGCCAGAAACACATCTGCCGTCAGTTCTTCCACGTCCGGTTCTGCCAGATACTTTCCGATAATATTGCGTATGATCGTTCCCACATAGGGGCTATAAGTTGTAATCAACTCCTCCAGAGCCTGCGGCTGGTGCTGTTTGAGTCTGCGTATCAGAGAACGTTCCTGCACGCTGGTTCACTCCTTTCGTATGTTCCGAACGGCCGTTCACCTATAACAACACGCATTCCGCAGAAATGGTCACATGATTGGTGTTTCCTTATTCCTCGTCTTTCTTTTCGTCCTCTGCTGCCGGCATATCGGCGTGACCGATATGGTGCAGCTGGCTGTGTGAAATGGTCTGCTCATAGTCTGCCACTTCTTCCGCCTCGTCCTCGTCGTCATCGTCCAGAATGCTGCGGTAACCGTCATCGTATTCCGGTTTCTCCTCTGCAGCTTCGTCCTGCTTGCCACGCTGGGAGAGCGGGATCTTGTGCTCAGCTTCGGCTTCCTGCAAGGCTTTCTTTTCCTCTGCTGTCATCATGTTCCGGCGGATCAGGCGAATTGCGATCAGCAGCACTGCCATCAAAACCACCGCCAGTATGCCCCACAGCATAACAGCTTTCCAGTTGACGTTCATTGCCTTGAAGCTGATCTTCACGTCGCAGTCCTTGACATAATCTGATGCTGCACCGGTATAGCCGATCAGCAGGAAGCCGTCCAGAGCCTTGACTTTCAGATTGTCGCCGGAGTCTGACGAAACTGTCACATAGTCCTCGCTGTCGTCATCATCAGCAGGAGAGGTGCAGCCAAAAGCGTACTTGCCCACAGAGGAAACCCGCTTCGGCAGCTGAACTTCTTTCAGGTTGTCGTCACAGAAAAAGGCGTAGTCCCCGATTTCCAAATCGCCGCCCTCGCCGCCGTCCTCGTCAGAGGCACCGGAAAAAGTGACAGAAGTCAGACCAGTACAGTCGGCAAATGCAGTCGTTCCAATGGTGGTAACTGCTTTCGGAATAGTCAGGCTGGTCAGCCCGCTGCAAAAATCGAATGCCATTTCGCCGATGTACTGTAATTTCTCATCAAAGTTGATCTGCTGGAGGTTGCCTGCTGCAAAGAACGCACCGGCATAGACCACCAGTGTGCTTTCCGGCAAAGTAAAGCTGGTATCCGTCCGCCCTGCGGGGTAGAGATACAGAATGCTTTCCTCTGTATCATACAGCACGTTGTCCACTGCCTGATATTTGGTGTTGCCGTCCTCTACCGCAATGGTTTCCAGCGACGGGCATGCCACAAAGGACATGGCTCCGATATTCTCCAGATTCTTCGGAACGGTAAAGGACTTCAGGGACATGCAGCCGTAAAAGGTATAGCCACCCAGTTCCGTCACCTTTTCCGGAATCTGCACTTCGTCCAGAGCCGTGCAGTAGTAGAACAGCTGGTCGCCCAGTGTTTCCACTGTATCGGGCAGCGTCACCGTTTCCAGACTGGTACAGTAGCCGAATGCCATATCGCCGATCTCCGTGGTGTCCTTGCCCAGCGTCAGGTCAGTCAGTGCGGTACAGCTGAAAAATGTGCCCTGCTCGATTTTGGTCACAGCGTCCGGTACAGTCACTTTGGTCAGTGCGGTACAGCCGTAAAAGGCAGCCGAACCGATCTCGGTCACACTGGCGGGAATGGTCACACTTTGCAGCGACGTGCAGTTGGCGAAAGCTTCTTCCCCGATCGATACAATGTCATAGCCGTCGATTTTCGGCATGATACTGATATGGGTCGCCGACTCCACACAGTCAGTGACAGAAACTGTGGTATTGCTCAGCTTTTTATAGGTCAGCGTGCCGTCATCGAACGTGTCGCTGCTCTCGGCAGTAGTGGTTTCTGCCGCCCATACCACGCCGCCGGCAGGCAGCAGAGCACAGACAGCAACCGATGCTGCGGCAAGGGCAGCAGCACCGCGTTTGAATGCAAATGGAAATGTAGACTTCATGGATTTCGGGTTCCTTTCTGCGGCAAGTGTGCCGGTATCACTTTTTCTTTGTTGCCGAGGCATGCCGACTGGTAGGCCGGATCTTATTCCGACTCTGGTGCACAGCGATCAGCGTAACAATACCGCCGGCAACGACTACAGTGATCCCGCCGCCGATCAGCCAGTATTTATAGGTGTTTGCTCTCCAGTGCTGCATGTACTTCCGCACCGCTTCGCTGCCGTCGTTGTACACGTACAGCTGGTCGATCTCTTTTGCCTCGTTGTCTTTGGCATCGGACGGCGTATAGTATCCGATTGCCTGTTCCCCGATCTCTGTAATGCTTTTCGGCAGATTCATCTGCAATAGTGCCACACAGTTATAGAAGCACTGGTCGCCGATCGTGGTCAGACCGTCCGGCAGTTCCAGTTTTTTCAGCTTGGCACAGGAATAGAAGCAATGATTCCCCAATTTTCGTATGGTGGACGGCAGTGTTGCCTCCTCCATGGACAAACAGTAGGCAAATACTGCCCCGTTCAGTTCTGTGATGCCCTCCGGCACAGTGATGCTTTTCAGAGCCGTGCAGTAATAGAAGCAGTCCTCTCCGATCGCAGTCACCCCGTCAATGTTGATCTGCTCCAATGCTGTAGAGCCGATAAAGCTCCAGTCCGCCAGCGTGGTACAGCCCTCCGGCACGGTGTAGCTGGTTTCCGCCTTTGCCTGCGGATAGCGGAGCAGCGTTTCTCCGTCTGCGGTAAACAGCACGCCGTCCTGCTCCTGATATGCCGGATTTTCCGGTGCAACGGAAAATGCCGTCAGTGCCTGACAGCCGTCAAACACATAATTTCCCAGCGTGGTGCAGGAGGCAGGCAGGGAAACGGTTTCCAGCACCTGACAGTTCTGGAACGCATAGTCCCCGATGCTGACAATGCCCTCGGACAGGGTCACTTCCTGTAGGGCAGTGCAGCTGTAGAACGCCTCGGGGAAAATAGCTGCAATTGTAGAACGCCGCCTCCGGCAGTTCTGTCAGCGTGGAGGGAATGTTCACCTCACTCAGCATGGTGCAGGATTCAAAAGTACCCTTTCCCAGTTCCCGCAGTCCCTCCGGCAAAGACACTGTACACAGCATGGGACAGTCCGAAAAGGCACTTTCCCCGATTTTTGTCACGTGGGACGGAATCGTCAGCGAGGTCAGGAACTGACAGTTCATAAAGGCGGCATCACCGATCTCTGTCACCGGTTTCCCGTCGATCTCCTCCGGCAGGTTCGCTGCTGTGGCAGAAGTGTCACAGGAGGTAATGGTCACGCCGGTGTCATTTCCCCGATAGGTGAACACATCATAGGCAGCATCGCCGGAAGTGTCCACAGAAATGCCGCTGTCATCTTCTGTTGCATTCTCCGTTGTCATTGCCGCCGCTGCCGGCACTGCACCCAGCAGTCCGGCACACAGCGTGGTTCCCAAAAGTCCGCAAATCAGCTGTTTCCACGTTCTCATTTGGTATCCTCATGGTCTGCCGCTTCCGGCTTTTCTTCACTTTCCACAGACTGGGTATCCTTTTTGGCTGCCTTGCCGGATTTCTTCTGCTTTCCGCCGCCAGCAAAGATCAGCACGCCGCCGCCGATGAGCAGTACCAGTGCACCGGCTCCCAGCAGGATCCACTTGCCGTATTTCTGCCAGCCGCTTTCGGTTTCCTCAACAGCAACAGCCGTATTCTCCGTATCCGAAACTTCCTCGGACATCACGCTGCGGAATTTGAAGTTGTTGGAATAGTCGTTTTCAGAGTCCTCTGCGGTGCAGTATGCCTCTGCCTGTGAACCGACCTTGCCGTAGATCACGAAGTCCTGTACCTTGGTCACCATATCGGCTTCATAGCCGAATGCACAGAATCCAATGGTGGAAACGCTTTCCGGAATGGTCACTTCTTTCAAACCGGTGCCGGCAAAGGCTGCCATTTGAATATCCGTCAGGCTGTCGTAAAATGTCACCTTGGTCAGGCTGGTTTCGCCGGCAAAGGCTGCCGCCTGAATCAGTTCCAGATTCTTCGGCATGTCGATTTCCGAAATGCCAGTGCAGTATGCAAAGGCGTACTGTCCGATTTCCGTGACAGTATCCGGCAGATCCAGAGAAGTCAGTGCCGAGGAGGCAAATGCCCAGTCATCAATGTACAGCAGTCCGTCCGGAAATGTCACGTCAGTCAGCTTGGTATTGGAAAAAGCAGAGGTCCAGATCTCTCTGACAGTGTCCGGAATGGTATAGGACGTGCCCTCCATTGCCTGCGGATAGACGATCAGATCTTCTCCGTTTGCGGAAAACAGTACGCCGTCCGTCACCGTAAACGCCGTGTTGCCCTCTGCCAGCGACACCTGTTCCAGCACGGTACAGCCGTAGAAGCAGGAACTGTTGATCGTGTCAACCGTTGCCGGAATGGTGATCGAAGTGATCATATCCTTGGTGGCAAATGTGCCGCTGCCCAGTGTGGTAACGGTGTGCCCGTCCAGCTTGTCCGGTATCGTAACGGCAGTTTCGCTGCCGTTATACTTGGTAATGGTGGCGTTGTCACCGTCCAGCGTATAGGAATAATCCCCGCTGGTCAGCGTTTCTTTGCTGCTCTCATCGCTGGACAAGCTGTCTGCGTCGATCACGCTTTCTTCGCCGCTCTGGGCAGAGGTTTCTTCCTCTGCCGCAGCCGACAGTCCCAGTGCCTGTGTCATCATGACGACTGCCGCAGTCAGCAGCACGATTTTGGTATGTTTCATGTTTTTCCCGTTCCTTTTCTATTATTCCACTGTCACGGACTTTGCCAGATTCCGCGGCTTATCTACATCATTGCCCTTGAGCACAGAAGTATAGTATGCGATCAGCTGCAACGGTACCACAGCGATCATGGGCATCAGCAGGTCGTCAAATTCCGGCAGACCAAACTTCAGGTCTACTGCGTCCGGATCCACATTGTCGCTCTCACGGCACACCAGAATGACCCGTGCACCACGTGCCTTGACTTCCTTGATGTTGCTGATGGTCTTTTCCCGCAGTGCCTTCTGGGTCGCTACGGCAATGACCGGCATGTTTTCCGTAATCAGCGAAATGGTGCCGTGCTTCAGTTCTCCGGCTGCATAAGACTCCGAGTGGATATAGGAGATTTCTTTCAGCTTCAGCGATCCTTCCATGCTCAGGGCGTAGTCCAGTCCGCGTCCGATGTACAGCAGGCTGTCGGCGGTGATGAGGGAGGAGGCAATATACTGTGTCTGCTCCTTGTGTTCCAGAATGCCGGTGATCACTTCCGGCGTTTCCTGCAAAAGCTTTACCAGACGGCGGCACTCTGTTTCGTCAATGTTGCCCACAGCCAGAGCCAGCTCAAAGGCAAACAGATACATCACCGCGATCTGCACCATGTACGCCTTGGTCGATGCCACAGCAATTTCCGGTCCGGCATGGGTGTAGATCAGCATATCTGCTTCCCGTGCAATGGAACTGCCCATTGCGTTGACAATGGCAAGAGTCTTTGCCCCCAGCGATTTCGCCAGCCGCAGAGCTGCCAGACTGTCGGCAGTTTCGCCGGACTGGGAGATGATGATGACCAGATCGCCCTCTCCCACCAGCGGTTCCCGATAGCGGAATTCCGAAGCGATGTCCACCGTTACCGGCACCCGTGCCAGCTTTTCAATGACATACTTGCCCACTGTTCCGGCATGCATTGCCGTACCGCAGGCAACTACCTGAATATGCCGGAATTCCCGCAGCACCTCCGGTGTGATGCCGCATTCCTCCAGATTCGGCAAGCCGTCCTGAATCCGCGGCAGAATGGTGTTGCGAATCGCGTTGGGCTGTTCGTGGATCTCTTTCAGCATAAAGTGGGCATAGCCGCCCTTGCCGATCGCCTCCACATCCCAGTCTGCGGTTTTCAGTTCCTTTTTCACCGGCTGCCCGAACGCATCGAAGATCTGTACGCCGTTGTCGTCCAGCACAGCAATTTCCTCGTGTTCCAGCAGATAGTAATCTCTGGTGTATTCGATGATTGCCGGCACATCAGAGGCAATAAAGCTTTCGCCCTTGCCGACACCCACGATCAGCGGGCTTTCGCAGCGGACAGCGTACACCTGCTCGGGGTGGTCTGCGAAGATAATGCCCAGCGAATAGGAACCTTCCAGATCGCGGACGGTTTCCGAAATGGTCTGAATGGGGCTGCCGTTATAGCGGTAGTCCAGCAGCTTTGCCACCACTTCGGTGTCAGTGTCGCTGGTAAAGGTCACGCCTTTTCCCGCAAGGAAGTCCTTGAGTTCCTTATAGTTCTCGATGATGCCGTTATGTACGATCGTCACTCTGCCGCCGCTGTGGGGGTGAGCGTTTACGTCAGAGGGTTCGCCATGGGTCGCCCAGCGGGTGTGACCAATGCCCACATGCCCGAAAGGTCTGCCCTCACGCTCCATTTTTTCCTCCAGATCTTTCAGTCTGCCCTTGGACTTCGCCACAGTGATTTTTCCGTCCTGAAAGACAGCAATGCCGGCAGAGTCATAGCCGCGGTATTCCAGTTTTCCCAGACCGTTCAGCAGGACCTCCGTACAGTCCCGTTTGCCCACATATCCAACAATTCCACACATCTTTTGTGCCTCACTTTCGTTTTCATGGCAGCTCCGCACCAAACCGGTGCAAAGTCGCTTCATATGCATCGTGTCCCAAATGACCGGACACTACATATTATGGCAACACTGCACCTAGTCTGCCTGCGAAATTTCTATGCAATCTGCCAAAAAATCTGACGATGCACCTTACACACAAGCTTTGCACGGTGTTGCCTTATCAATTATACCATAACCGCACTGGAATTGCAACTGATTTTTTAGTGAAAATTACGTGATATGGGTTTGTGAAACAAAGGGAATTCCGGCAATTCGACAGCAAAAACAACTTTTTCGATTCTGCGGAATTTTCAAAAAATCGCCGAATGCAGTTGCAGTCTGTCGAAAAATGTGATATACTAAGGGCAATACCGCACAAAGAGCGTCTGGCGACTTTGCACGCCATCTGCCTGCAAATTTCCCTTCAGAGCCTGTTTCGTATCTTCCCGCACGCATCTTGCGTGCATATTTTCCGAGATATTTCGGGAAAATACTCGAAAATCCACAAAG
>QWCH01004750.1_pt1 | contig 12017 bp, 10 predicted proteins | sample 1972671 | NCBI WGS metagenome assembly QWCH01 (sample SAMN09866713, study PRJNA288562) | Human gut metagenome isolate term3_stool, whole genome shotgun sequencing... | isolation source: gut | host: Homo sapiens | place: USA: California | reverse complement strand
ATCGCCACGATCCTCAACACCAGCGGCTTCAAACATGGCCCGGTGCAAGATGCCTTGCGCAAGATCACCGATCCAAGCCTGTGGAAGGTGGAGGACCACGGCTACTACAGGGAAGCCAAGTGCGACTACCTCGCCTTGGCCAAGGAACTGCGCGCCCATCCGGAAACCTGCGAATACCTATACGCGGCCGATGCGGACCGACTGGCCCATCCGACCGTCGAGAAACGGTACGGACGCTACAATTCATGGAACCAGAAGACGTTCAAACCGTTGGACGAAGTGGTCGACATGGAGGGCCTGGAACAGTGGAGGGACAGGCGCGCCACGTGGATGCGCGACCATCCGGCCGAACCGGCCGACATGGACCGGCTCAGGAGCCTGCAAAAGCTACGCGGACGGCTCGAACAGTCGATGCCAGCCCGACTCACCCATAACGACATCACCGCGAAGCTCGGCTCAGCGTGGATCCCGACCGGCGTGATCCGGGACTTCATGATTGAAACGTTCGGACTTGAAACCCAGCCCGACATCACCGACGGCGGTATGAGGAGCCTTTCGGTCAGTCATGACGAGACGACCGGCAACTGGCAGGTCAACGCGTCGCTCGCCTCGAAACTCGACGAGGAGACCATCCGCAAATATGGTCTGGGCATCGGAGCGGGACGCAACCCGTTCGAGGTCGTGTCCGGCGCGCTCAACGCGACGACCAGCAACCTCACCAAACCCGATCCGGACGATCCGACCGGAAAGAGAAGAGTCAGGGATGCGCAGGCCACCGCGTTGCTGTACCAGAAGCGCCACACCGTCGAACAGGCGTTCACCGAATGGGTATGGACCGATCCGGCGCGCACACGCATGCTGGAAGACGTGTACAACACGCGGTTCAACCGCATCCACCCGCGCGAATACGACGGCTCCTACCTCACATTCCCCGGCATCAGCACCGACATCGACCTGTACGACCATCAGCGCAATGCCGTCGCGAGGATCCTGCAATCCAAGGAAGGCACGCTCGTCGCGCACGTCGTGGGCGCCGGCAAGACATTCACCGGCGTCGCCGCATGCCATGAGGCGAAACGTCTGGGCCGTGCCACCAAGCCGATGATCGTCGTGCCGAACCATCTGACCGAACAATGGGCGAAGGACTACCTGACGCTCTACCCGGACGCGAACATCCTGTCCATGACGGAGGCCGACGGCGCAGGCAAGGGCGCGGCACGCTTCTGGGCGAAGGTCGCGGCCGGCGACTGGGATGCGGTCATCGTAAGGCAGGACACGTTCCAACGCATGCACGTCAGTCCCGAACGCCGCGAGAGGTACTTCTCACGGCGCAAGGCCGAAATGCTTGACAGCATCGATACCGCGGAAGCGGTCGGCAACGACTTCTCCGCGAAGAAGCTGAAGGACGAGATCGGCAAGATGGAGAAGAACCTCAACCGGACCGTCAAACAGGCCGAGAGGGACCGCATGCGCGTCGACGGGAAACTCCAGACGCTACGCGGCGGCGGCAACAAGGAGTGGATCGACTTCGAGGACCTCGGCGTGGACATGCTGTTCATCGACGAGGCGCACCAGTACAAAAACCTCGCCATCGCCACCACGATCAGCGTGCCCGGCGTGGACGTCGCCGCCGCGCAGAAATGCGAGGACCTGTTCGACAAGTGCGAGTACCTGCGCGAGACGGGACATGGAAGCAACATCGTGTTCGCGACCGGCACGCCGGTGTCCAACTCCATGGCCGAACTGTACAACATGCAACGCTATCTCGCGCCCGACCTACTCAGAGCCCAGGGCGTGGCAGCGTTCACCAGCTGGGCCAACACGTACGGCAGCATCGTCGAAAGCGTCGAGGTCAAGCCGGAAGGCAGCGGATACCAGATCAAGCAACGGTTCACGAAATTCCACAACCTGCCCGAACTGATGAGCACGTTCCACGACTACGCGGACCTGCTGACCGCCGACAAGCTTGACCTGGACGTGCCCGACTGCGACGTGATCTCCGTCGCCGTCGAGGCGACCGAAGCGCAGAAACAGGCCGTGGACGCGCTCGTGCAAAGGGCGGAACTGGTGCGTGACGGAGCCGTGGACCCGTCGGACGACAACATGCTCAACATCACGAACGACGGCAGGAAGGTCAGTCTCGACCCGAAACTGCTCGACGTGTCCGATCCGGACATCCAACCCATGGAAGGAGGCAAGGTGCAGGTCTGCGCCGAGAAGATCCACGAGATATGGCAGGAGCATGCCGCAGAGAAGGCCACGCAGCTCGTGTTCTGCGACTCGTCCACCACGGCGTCCGGCAAGTGGAACATCCAATCCGATCTGAAACGCCGCCTCATCGACCTGGGCATCCCCGAGGACGAGATCATGTTCGCCGCACAGGAGAAGGACCCGCAGAAGAAGCAGGCCCTGTTCGAGAAGGTCCGCAAAGGCGAGGTGCGCGTGCTCATCGGCTCGACCGGAACATTGGGCACCGGCACAAACGTGCAGGACAGGCTCTTCGCCATCCACGACCTCGACTGTCCATGGAAGCCCGCCGAACTCGAACAACGCCAGGGACGTGTCCGCAGGCAGGGCAACATGTTCGACAAAGCGCAGGACTACCGGTACGTCACCGTCGGCACGTTCGACAGCTACATGTTCCAGACGGTCGAGCGCAAGGCCCGGTTCATCAGCCAGATCATGAGCTCCGGCTCGCCGTCACGCGAAGCGTCCGACGTGGACTCCACGGTGCTCAGCCTCGCCGACATGAAGGCCATCGCCACCGGAGACCCGAACATCGTCAAACGCATGGAGCTCGAGAACCAGCTCACGCAGATGAAACTGCTCAAACGCGCCCACGCGGACCAGCAAAGGTCGATCCGTTTCAAGATCGACATGCAACTGCAGCCGACCGTGGACAACCTCGAAAGACTCCACGGGGAAGCGGTGGACGACGAGCCGAAATTCCACAAGGCCGTCGAGATCCGCGACCAGCATCTCGCCCAGGGCGTATGCGGGCTTGATCTCGGCGACGGTCCGATCACGGACCGCAGGCAGGCCATCCACGACCTCGTCGGCATCGCGCACCGGCTCGACCACGGGCAGACGATGGAAGTCGGCGAATACTGCGGGCTGACCGTCATGGTCGCGTCGAAGAACATGGCCGTCAAAGGCATCAACGCGTTCCGCCCGTTCGTCGGATTGAAAGGAGAGCATGAGCATTGGGCCGGCACCAGCGTGCCCGACATCAACAACAGCGCCGACAACGTCATCAGACAACTCGACCGGATCATCGCCAACAACACCAACACGGCGCAAGGCCTCCGCGTCAGACTCGACAATGCGAAAGCCAATCTGGAAAGCGCGTGGAACGCGTTGAACACGCCCTGGGAAGGCCAGCAGGAGTACGACGACCTCACCGACCAGATAGCCAAAATGAACCTGGAAATCAAGAACGGCCAGGACACGGCGCCGGCCGGAGAGGACGAACAGGACACGCAGGCCGACCTCGCCGAAGCCCAAGCCACAAGCGTGACCGTGGAATTCGATCCATCCGAACCGTCCGCCTTCCCCACGGCAGCGGAGACGACCGACGTTCCAATGCCCGACCCATGCATCGACCCATCCGATGATGTGTCCGCCGGACCGGGAATCGGCATGTGACGTAGGCATTCGAATAAGAGAACGACGGGCCGGAACGGGAGCCAATCCCATCCGGCCCGTTCCGATATCGGCAGGACCACACGTGAACCGGCTGGAACGAAAAAGAGGAAGGATCGGCCCCAATGTCCGAAACCGAAGAGCTAAAAACACGGATCGAAACCATCAGAGCATTGTACGGCCAATTGCGGGAACGGAACCGGACGGTGAAGAGCCTGGAAGAGGAAATGACGGCGACCGCGCCGGAACATGCATGGTCCTTCGGGAAGAAGCATCACTACAACCTTTTGAAAGCCGACCCGGAATACAGGGAGAGCGTCAGCCACCAAACCGGAATAACCGATGGGACGTCGTACATGCGTCTCGTTCCGCAGGACAATCCTGAAGGGATGCTGCCACCGACCCCATGGGGCAGGAAGGCCGCCGAAGAGGCATATCGGCAGGATCAGGTCCAACAGTTCGACCCGCAGCTGAAACTGCTGCGCACACTCGCCACGGGAAGCTTCAAGGACTATGACACCCCGGAAACGAACGACTATCTCGCCCTGATGGATTTCAACGAGGGAGACCGGGTGACCATGGGGCCGGGACTGTCCACGACCGTCACCACCCCGCATTGGCTCGGAGCGGGGGGAATCCTCCTCATCATCGAAGGCGCCTCAAAAGGAGTGCCGATGGTCGGCAGCAGGGGAGGCGTGCGCAACGAGAGCGAGGTCTTCATCCCGGACGTGCTGCACTGCACCGTCATGGAGAAAACAACGGACGGCGAATACCTAGGCAAGAAATTCGAACGGATCTACCGGCTCGGCGTCGAATCGGAGGAATCACCCATTCCGAAGAGGGATCTACTGGGATTCCCCAGCATCCAGCCGGACGTTCCACTGTCGGATCCGGCCATCGACCAGGATACGGCAGTGGCGGGCCCGAACGATCCGGGACTCGAATTATGAGCGCATGCACGACGATCGGAAGCCGGCATGCGGCATACGACGGCAGGGAACTCAGGGAGTTCTGGACCCGGGCGAAACGACGCATGGGCCGACAGGACTTCGAAAAACTCAGACCTCCGTCCGCCATAAGCCAATAGGACATCGGACCGGAAACCATCAGACTGTTTCCTCATCCCAAACACCATACGGGAAGCGGGAAGGGGATAAGAAAAACAAACACAACACAAAGCAAAGGAGAAGAACATGGCCGAAACCGCACAGACCATGACCGAATTCACTTACGCGCCCGGCGAGAAGAACATCGTCGGCGACCGATTCAGCCCGAGCGTGATCATCTTCTGGCTCAAAACCTCGATCGCCGCGTCCAGCACGCGCGTGCAATACAGGGCACCGAACACCCTGTTCGGGCTGATCCCGCTCGGCGCGTCCACCAAGACCATCCCACTGCGCAACATCGCCAGCGTCGACACGAACACGAAATTCAACCTCGGCAGCCTCGTCTGGGGTTTGTTTTTCCTGTTCGTCGGCTTCGGCATGTTCGACTCCAACGCCCTGGCCGCCATCGTGTGCCTGCTCATCGCCGTCGCGAACTTCGCAAACGTGATGAGCGCCACCCTGACCTTCCGCGATCCGTCCGGCGGCGCGAACGACATCACCGTGAGCATCCTCGAAAAAGACAAGCTCATGAGCCTCGCACAGGAGATCCAGGCCCGCGTGTTCACCGACACCGACCAGCTACGCCACGAGGAAAGCATGCGCATGGCCGAGAAGCAGTACACCGCGCAGGCCAACAGCGTGCTCATCCAACAGCAGATGCTCGCCAACCAGCAGACGCAAGCCGCACAACAGACCCAGGCTCCGTCGCAGTCCGAGCAAACCCAGCAGGGCGAGTGACGTCATCCGAAAAACCGAAACGGGAACAGGAGCGAAGAAATTGGACCGCACTCCGATTGTTCGGACTGAAGAAATTCAGATTCGACGATCGGGGCGCAGTCCTTTCATATGCGTGAGGTTCGAAGGAGATGTTACGACGACGGATTCCGGCGTGAGGCGCTGGAACTCATCAAGGCCGGAGCCGGCAAAGAACACACGACAACGACACCGAGTTCGCCCGGCATGCCCGGTCGCGTGGCAAGCTGGGAATGGATACGTGCTTCGTCTACCCGTACTCCAGCTGGCGGCGGGGAAACAACGGGAACAGGAACGGCGTGGTCCGACGCCAACTACCCAAACGCTGCGAGATCCGGATGGATATGGTCAGGGGGCTGCGGGAGATCGTCGACGAACCGCTAGAATCGCAGGGCCAGCAAGGGCGTTGCACTTCTAAATAGACACCGGGGGGTCGAGATAGGACGGAGCGTGTGATATATTTCAATTGACACGAGACATTTATTGGCTAGGAGTATCCACATGATTACCGTTGCGGCTGGCGTCAAGGCGATGCCGGCATACGTCCCTCCGAAGGACGGGAAACCTCGCAACCAAGTGGACGCCAAATGGATGAAGCTCACGAAAGCATCCTCCAGGAAGAACAGGCGTGGACGGGCTCAGTGCGTTTCCGAATGATAAGCAGCAGGATCTGCGGGCCGGACGACCAGCTCGCCGTCCGAAGATTCGTGTGCTGCGGAGCGGGGGCACCCGAATACGCGATGGACGTCCAACGGTATATCAGAGGTCTTGACCTGAAAGAGAATGCGGACGATGTTCTGCGCATGGCCCTGTATTGCGAAGGTGATTCCGACGTACTCGCATTCTGCGAGTTCGGATGGATAGGGTCTTCGGACGCGTACGCGATTTCGTATATAGCCACGGCCTTGTCCGAGCAGTGCAACGGTCTTGGCGGTATGCTGCTCGCCACGGTCCTTAGATGGGTCGGCAATGATTCGGCGGGCACGGGACGCGACCCGTACATCATGACCCAGATAAATCCAGACAACCACGCGAGCATGCGCCTGTTCAAGGCGTATGGGTTCTCCGACGAGGGCGCCGATGAGGATGATCCCGAATACCACATATGGTCAAGGAACGTCGAAAGGTTCAGAACCGATAAGCTATGGCTGTCCCAGCTGACACAGGTCACCGAATGATCGGGGGTTCGTTTCTTCGCTGTGTCGGCTTTCCGTCTGTTTGTTGCCGACGATGATGTATTGTCTGCGGCGGCTTCTGGCGTGCCGGTGAACTTGCGGGGAGGGGCGAGAACTGCGGAAAAGCTGTCCACATGGCGGGGTTTCGGTCGCAGGCGATAAAAACCCTATCCTTATGATTGAGACGATATCAAGCAGCCACACCGGAAAGAAGCCTCATATGGAACAAATACCATTCATCCGCAGGCCAAAAGACTGGCCATTCCCGATTCCCGAAATCACCGCCGAAGCCATCAACGACCTCGTCGACGCGATTGAGCGCGGTGACCGCTATCTGGGCTCTCTATACGATGAGCTTGATGGCGCTACAAGAGAAATGGATAATCTGGACCAAGAAACACTCGTGCGTAATTACTATCTATTAGAGGAATGGGATTCTGATGCTAAGTAACGAGGCTTCCGCACTTTCGTGATTTCCCTGGAAAAGATCTACTTCTAAAATAGACACGTCAGTTTACTCCGTCATTCATATTTCAGGATTGCAAAGAGGTGCTGAATGAGATACGTAACAGGTATGCATGCGCTGAATCTCGGGAACAGGTCATCCACCCCGGGAGACTGGCATTTCAGCGCGATGGACTGGACTAAGCCCATGCTGCTCGACACTGATTCCTCACCATTCGGCATGTATGATATTAGCTATTGCGAAGTCCCCACCAAGGGAGTGATGCCTGTGGCCGGTCATGTGCGCGCATGTTTGGACTTGATTGAACAGGGGTTGTACGGCAGCGCCCAGGGCATGAAAGATAATTTCCTCGACAATCCTTTGACGGACGTGCCTGTTATGGAGCACGTTCTGATGCTTCATAACAGGTCCGATTGGAAGGATATTGATCGTTTCATGGGGCAGGAGTATTTATGCCCGTGGCTAGACTATAAAGCCAAGCATTTGAAAAAGGAAACCGCATGACGAAGATAAACCAAGAAAACCAGTCCCATGGTTTTGCTATACAACGAATGCTTCATGGAATCAATTCATCGCAGGGTAATCCATTCGTGCTCAAAGGCGGCACCGCTTTGATGGAATGCTATGGTCTTGATCGCTTCTCTGAAGATATTGATTTAGATTCTTTGCGGTCGAATGTCCCCTCCTCCCGTTTTTTCGGCATGATCGACTCGATTTGCTCGAATGAGGGATACACGTGGAGGAAAGCCAAAGACACATCCACCGTTCGTCGAGCATTTGTTGATTATGGGGCATCGAACCGTCCTCTAAAAATTGAATTGTCATTGAGACATCGGACCATTCCAAAAGAGAAGACCGCAGTAGTCAACGGGATACTCACCTACACTATTAGCGAATTATGCAAGCTCAAATGCGCAGCTTATATGTCCCGGGATAAAATTCGTGATTTGTTCGATGTGTCCTTCATCGCGGATAAATATTACGATCAGCTTTCTCCTGACGCTAAAGACATGCTCGCAATGGCGTTGGAATATAAGGATCTTGGACAGTTTGACTATCTTATACGTACGCAAAGCGATCCATTGATCGATCCAGTCCAACTTGAGGATAGGTTCTTATCCACTCTTGACAAAGTAGGACTGTTGCAAGAAGAACCCAGGAAGAGCCAGAATAGCTCAACTAACGATAAGAGCGAGACGGTAGATGGTTTTTACTTACCGATGCCAGATCCTGCCATAGATAATCCAGACGATGGGCATAAAGACCCCACGCTTGGCATATAGATTCCCGGAAACTCAAAGAACGACTGTATGGCGCCAAGACAGCAAAGCATCCCCTAGCGACGATGACGGCGCATGGTTATCTTGAATTCATACACCGAACTGGATTTTAGAAACGATACACCGGGCTTATCGTCTTCTGCCCTGGAGATTTTCTCATTGATGTCCTGGACTCTTTCCTCGATTCTGTTTTGCGAGTCTTTTAGGGAAGACGCCAAAGCGGTGGCATTCTGAACCTTTGAGAGCAAATCATCTAGTTTTTTCTCAGTTTCAGCCTTGTCATCTTTTTTGATGGTATCCCAGAAGGCATTCAGAATCTCCAATGGGTATGCGATGATGAGCAAGGATATCATCTCTTTGCCGACATCCGCGTTTTTAACGAGATTCCCCATTCCTGGAATAACGTCCATCAAACTGCCTAGAAGAAAAATGAAGACGGGGTAGGAGAGTATTTTTCGAACATTTAAATTGAACTCTATCATCAGGAGTACGGCAAGAAATGTGATCTCGAGCATCCAGAAGATGGCGTTTACTGATTCCAGCGTTTTATCCGGATTGTAATAGAATACGATAATCTCGAAAGAAGAAATCAAGAGACAGCAATACGAGAACTGCCAGGTGAGAGATTCTCGATACACGCATAAACCTCGGATGCATATGCAACAAAGTGAGATTGCGATAACAGAAGGAAGCAGGTTTCCCTGCGCATGAGCGGAACCCAGAATATACATGGGAAGAATCATGAATGCGCAAATGCAAGATAAAGCACCTAAAGCAATGGAAAGTACTCGCACGAGTCGGTTTGTTTTGATGGGCATGAATATGAGACCTTTCTTCTGTCTAATTCCGGTTATACAGACATAGCATGCCCCTAATAAATGATTCCTCATCTGCATTCAGATTCTATGCTTATTCCGAAAACGTCCGTTTATGAAACAGATTCCTTCGGTATGCGAAATGCTTTGATTCGAAAGCGAAGGGTGTCCCACAACCCGTTCCACAATCAACGTTCCATAAGGTGAGCCGACTGACGGGTAATGGTACCATGGCACACATGGCAAGCATGACATACGGCTACGCGCGCGTCAGCACCGGAGACCAGACCACCGACTTGCAGCAGGACGCACTCGAAAAAGCCGGCTGCAACCGGATATTCATCGACGTGGCCTCCGGTGCGAAAGCGCACCGTCCCGAACTCGACCATATGCTCGACCTCCTGCGCGAAGGCGATACCGTCGTCGTCTGGAAACTCGACAGGCTCGGACGAAGCATGCAGAATCTTGTCGAACTTATCAACGACTTCGACACTAGGGGAGTTCAGTTTCGCTCACTGACAGAATCGATTGATACGAGCACTCCCGGCGGCACACTCATATTCAACATCTTTGGATCATTGGCCCAGTTCGAACGGGATCTAATCCGCGAACGCACCCGCGCCGGGCTCGAAGCCGCAAGGGCAAGGGGCAGAACAGGAGGGCGCCCTGCAAGCCTTGATGAGAAACAGGCCAAGGAAGTGCGGCGCCTGTACGAGTCCCGTTCGGTGACGGTGGATCAGATAGCATCCATGATGCGCGTCAGTCGAACCACCATATACAGATGTTTGCAAAAGAACAAAGAAACCAATTGAGGGGAAGAAAATGGCAGAGAACATGACCGAGGATGAAGTCAGGGATAAGGCGCGCGAAATATTGGGTCTGAACAACCACGGGGGGGGGGGGACCGCCGGCGTGGGTCAGCTGACGACATTCAACCAGCTGGGATTTAAGGGGAAACTCGACAAGCCGGATGGCTGGTATCTCCCGGCCAACAAGTCCGATACCGCTGTTGTTCTGGAGACGAAGGCATCCAAGATCGCACTGGGTGCGACGCAGGCGAAGGAGCTTCTGAAGAACATCCGCATCATGAATGCGAAATACGAGCACGTCGTGGGCATCCTCTACAACGGGGAATCCACCAGGGTGTTCAAGAACGGTGAGGAATACAAGGAGAAAGGAAGCGAGAAGCTCCACAACATCGCCTACTACACGGCCCTGTTCAACGTCGACCACATCGACAAGCAGCGCATCTACGAACTGACTGCCCGTATCAACAACTGTCTGCATTTCGAGTTCGGCATCAAGAACCTCTACCACAGGATGATTTTCACCGCCTGCGCATTGGTAGCGAAACGATACGACGCGACAATGGTCAGCGGCATGGACTACTCCGAATTCCACAATGCTATTCTTAACTGTCTCAACAAGGAGCTGTTGCGGGACAAGCACCAGAATCAGAAGCTCGGTCTGCTCGCGGACGTGTTCTCCGAGATTCGTATGAACCTCAACGTGAACAGCGAGGACGAGAAGGAACAGGAACACGTCAAGGATCTGATCTCGAACTTCATTGACTGGGTGACGGAAATATCCGACTGCCTGAACTCCGACGCATGGCGGGGAGAGGACGTCATGGGCATCTTCTTCAACGAATTCAACCGCTACAAGAAGAAGACCGAATCAGGACAGGTTTTCACCCCCGAACACATCACCGACTTCATATACAGGATCCTCGAAGTAAACCAGAACGACAGGGTGCTCGACGCGACATGCGGCAGTGGAGGCTTCCTGATCAAAGCGATGGCGAACATGATCGACGAGGCCGGCGGAGTGAACACCGAAAAGGCCAAGGAAATCAAACAGAACCAACTATTCGGCATTGAATTCGATAGAGAGATTTATGCCCTCGCATGCGCGAACATGCTCATCCACAAGGACGGCAAGACCAATCTGGAACAGCTGGATGCCAGATCCGGCGAGGCCGGAAAATGGATTGCCCATCAGAACATCACTAAAGTCCTCATGAATCCCCCGTATGAGAAGAAGTACGGTTGTATGGTAATCGTCGAGAACGTGCTGGACAACGTCCCGCCGAATACGCCCTGCGCGTTCGTCCTTCCGGATAAAAAACTCGAGAAGACGGGCAAAAAGCAAATGGCCCGCATTCTCGAACACCACCGACTCCGCAAAGTGGTCAAGCTGCCGGAGGACCTATTCTTCGGCATCGGAATGACTACGAGCATATTCGTGTTCGAGGCCGGCGTGCCCCAGAACGGACATGAGTTCTTCACCTGCTGGATGAAGGACGACGGTCTGGAGACTGTGAAGAACAAGGGACGGCACGACGTGCGCGGTCGTTGGCCCGCGATCGAGAGGTGCTGGATCGATATCGTGTCCAAGCAATCCGGAGACGATACATGCGTATGGGAGAGTCCAGACGAATGCCTTTCGTATCAGGCGCCCATCAAACCCTTCGAGATATCAGAGGAGGATTTCCGCAAAACGGCCATGGACTATCTCATGTACAAGAAAGGCATCGACGCAAAAGCGTTCAGCGGACAGCTGTTTGACCGAATAATGTATTCGGCGACGATTGACGGCGACGAAGACAATGTAATCATCAGTTTGAGGAAGGGGTGACTGTTTTCCATGAAAGGACCAGATTATCTTGAGTGGACGGCCTTTAGGCTTGGCGACCTGTTTGTTATTTCGAAAGGAACGAGACTCACAAAGGCACAGATGATCCCCGGGAAAATCAATTATATCGGCGCGTCGTCCATGAA
>QWCH01006323.1_pt1 | contig 12022 bp, 8 predicted proteins | sample 1972671 | NCBI WGS metagenome assembly QWCH01 (sample SAMN09866713, study PRJNA288562) | Human gut metagenome isolate term3_stool, whole genome shotgun sequencing... | isolation source: gut | host: Homo sapiens | place: USA: California | reverse complement strand
ACGAACGGACGCTTCATCACAAGTGTATTGAAGAGGAAGTTGCTTAGGAAGATTCCGATAGCAAAGATGAAGAATGCAGTATAAGGAGTTGCCATTCCGGTTGTCGGTGATTCAAAGTTGTTCAAATCCATGGCAGCGGCGACAAACCGGTAAAAGAATGACATCAGTATACCGGCAATAGCAGCAAGAATAATTCCCTTTTTGCTGTTATTGGTTCCCGCCTTTTGATTCTTACCGGCTGCAATACCGTTGCAAATGATGGCGATAACAATCAGCACGACTCCTGTGAATAGCCAGAACGGATCTCCTTTGGGGGAGCTGAAATAATTAATGAATACTCCCAATACCAATGCCAGTCCTACTCCCAATGGAAAAGCTACTGCCATTCCGGCAATGGATACTGAGGCGGAAAGGAGAATATTGGAAGCATTGAAAATAGCTCCTCCGATAAGTGCACTGGCAATATATGCCGCTTCCACTTGTTGGATGTCTTCCAGAAAACCTCTTCCCGAATCTCCGAAACTTCCTAGTGTGAATACCAGAAGTAGGGCGAACAGCAAGATGCCGATGGTGTAGTCCCAATAATAAAGTTCATAACGCCAATTCTTACTGGCCAGTTTTTGGGTATTTCCCCACGATCCCCAGCATATCATTGTGATAAAGCAGAAGATAATAGCTAAGGTGTAACTATTGACTATATACATAATGATTTTTTTTAAGATTTCAATTCTCTTTTCCTGTCACTTGTCTTATAAGTGCGTTGCGGGTTGCCCGAATATTTTCTTCCCCTTGAATAGTGAGATATTGGTGTTTACCGCTTTCAGAAGGAGAAAAAATACTTTGTCCGATACTGTCTATGGTGATTGTTCCCTTCTCGGATAAATTGAAATAATTATTCCCCGGTTCTATGGCTTGTAGCACGGATGTCAAATCCCATGTTTCTCTGTCATATGGCATTTCCTGATATATTTTATATGATACGCACAGAGGATGTTTATAACTGCCGGCAAAATCATTTAATATACTTTGATGAGGATATCGAATTTTGTTTCCTAGTTCCCATCCGCTGGCAATAATTGGAGTAGGCCATTCTTTGAAAGTAATTTGGGCTGCATTCAGATCATTAACAATGTTCCATTCAGGGAAGTCGAATTCATTACCATAGAGTCCTCCCATGACAGATAGTAATTTTACCTTTTGTGCTACCAAGGCTTTTCCATCCAGCTCGCTGTATTCATCTGCTTCCGAGATAAGCAAACGGGCTAGATTTGTTTCCGGGCCTAAGGCTATAAATACCACAGAATGATCTTCTTGCTCTGCCAGCAATTTACGCAACAGTTTATATCCTTCCAGAATATGATCTTTTAGGCTTCTTTTTGGATGTAATATTTTATTGTTGTCAATAATAGTATCCAGCGTTTGGCGGAGATAATGTCCGTCGTCTGTATTCATCCCATTATAAGCATAACCTAAAGGTATGTCGTATTTGTCGTTGAAACGACAATAAGCGTCAATATATTCCAGTGAATAAGGATTACACTTGCTTATAGTGATACCTAGCAAATCAATTTTTCCTTTTTTCTCATAATTAAGCAGCATTTGCATGGCTAAAACATCATCGATATCATTTCCAACATCCGTGTCGAGTATGACAGGAATTGCAGAAGTAGTCTCTTTCTGTTGTGCACAGGAACAGAATAAAGAGACGGTTATTAGAATGATTGCTATATATTTGAACATATCTTGGGTTTTTATAAGTTATTTCCAATATTCTCAATTGTATTGCTGGTTAATGATTGTTGCGAGGAATAATTTACTTTATAAAGTACGCCTCCTTTAGCATGGAGAGTCTGATTTTCTAAAGTTGCAGTTCCTTCTTTGGTAAATGTGCCATTTACATCATATCTTCCGGAAATGGTTTCTCCAAATTTACCATTCTCTAGTTTGAATTGAGAGTCATTCAAACTATAAATCAGTAAATAATTGTGCATATCTAATACGAAACCTAAAGAAGCATTATTTGTCTGGAATGTGATTTGTGCTCCAGTAGTACATATTAGTTGTTCTAATTTGTCTTTTGGCTGATTATCGTTAATATTAAATGCTGCAAAGTTCTCCGGTTTTACTTTGGCAACATCTATATAAGCTGCCGCCAAGCCTTTTATGAGACTACGAGTAGGAGGTGTAAAATCTTTTTCTTGTAAATCCCATGTATAAATTCCGTGGTCAATTTGGTCCGGTTCGGTGGTGTTGTTGATAAAGAAGTTACTGGTAGCCAAATCGTAAATATCATAGCCTCCTCCTAATGCGAAAGATGTCAAGATAAGACTCGGACTGTTTGCATAACTACCTTTGTTCTCGGCAACCAGCGCATAATTTCCTGCAATTGATGCGTATGCCATGACTTCATTTTTGAGATGTTTAACATTATCTTTATAAGCATCAACGCCAATGAAATCAATGCCTTGAAGATCGAATACATCTTTGGGGCGAGCATTAGTAGCCTCTGGAAATGGATTAATACCATCACCGTAAATTAGATTGACACGAGTTACTACTCTGTAAGAACTGTTTTTTACAGCTTTTCCTACAGTATTTAATGCATTTGTGATCATTGTCCAGGCCTTCTCTTTGCTTAGAGGGGTCCCATCCCGATATTTTAAATCTTTTTGGTCGATTCTCCAGCGCATTAACGCATCAGGTTCATTATGGATCTGAGCTGATATAACGGGGTGCTTGTCTCCATTTTGAGAATCCCAGTATCGGATGTGGTTAAATAAGGCGGTGATGGCTTTGGTTTCTCTCTCCAGTATCCATTCATCATCAAGAATCATGGTGTATTGATAACCATAATAGTTCCAAAAATTTCCTTCATCATTCCGGCTGAGCCTTTTGTTATATTCTTGAAGCACATATTGAGGTATCAGGTAGGAGAATGAATCTCCTACCATATTCGTACTGAACCAAAGTAATTCCATTTTCAAATTATACTTGTTGACGAACTGCAAGATTGAGTTTACGATACTATAATCGTACTTGTTTTCTTTAGGCTCTACCATATTCCATGAAATTGGAATTTGTACACAATTTAGTCCCAGTTCCTGAGCTTTCTTGAAGTAGTTTTCCACTTCATTAATAGTCATCTTGTCACAATTGAGAAGGGCATCAAGGCGTATTTGTGCACCAAGAAACGGAAAAGGTTTACCGTCAACAGAAACATATGTTTTGTTGTTTTCAGTCACTAGTTTACTTACTTCTATTTGAGAAAGTATTGGTTCGACGTATGTTTCATTATTATTGTCAGAACAAGCTGTTGCGAATAATGAAAAGAAAACCAGTGCGTAAGTTAGTATTATCATTCTTTTATACATAATTGGTCTTTGTTAAATTAGTAGATTATTGGATTATTGCGGGGTTCCTCCTCCTGTCATAGGCCAGCCCGGATTCTGATAGATAGGAGAAGAATCCAAATCACCTCCGGATGAAGTAACCAGAAAATGTTCTGCTGCTATCGGATCGAGATAGTGTGCCATATTCCATTTATAGCCGTTGTAAACAATGTTATTGGCTGTGATGTGATAAGGAGCAAGATAAGTACTGAAGCTACGTGGTGAAACATTTTCTCCTTCTTTAAGAATGGAGTTGCCGTTAGAATCTTTATACCAGTCCCAGCCATACATTTCCTGCCATAAATTCATTCCTAGGATATGGTAGGGTTTGGTAATCATCTGGTCCATTGAACGCCATCTATGTAAGTCCATGCTACGTAAACCTTCCGCCATCAACTCACATCTTCGTTCACGGCGGATATTATAACGTGTGGCATCAATAATTTCTCCGCCGGAATATGCCCCCCAATCAGTTTCTGCTTCTTTTGACATATCTGTAAGCCTGATTGTTTTGGTATAGTCCTCATCAATGCCGGCTCTGCGACGAATCGCTTTCCAGTACTTTTCTGCATAGGAGTCGAGTGAACCATGCAATTCATAATAAGCTTCTATATAGTTGAGATAGGCTTCGGCTGTACGGAATATGATAGAACCGACAATACTTTGAGTGTTATTTGTGTATTTCCCGTCAGGGTTTAATCCTTTGCGTAAGGCATAGCCTGTATTGTACTTTTCTGTAACAGAAGAGGCGGTTATATTGGGTCCCCATTCTTCTACTACCCCATGATCTCCTGCCTGAGTATGCAAATTTTTCTGTCCTGGCTTTTTGATGAAGATGTCTGCACGGGTATCCCTGTTTTTAGTGATATGAATGATATTATTATCTCCCCAATAAGATGAGTTTTCATCTGCCCACATCGGGGATGCATAAATAGGTTCTCCATTTTTAAGAATAAAGGCGTCAATCATGCTTTTAGTAGTGCCTACTCCATTGTTGCCGACACATCCGTATTGACAAACTTCATTTGCCACTCCTAATCCTGTGTTGTAGCGCCTCCATAAAAGTACTTCATTGTATTTCTCCATGTCAATATCGCAGAACATACTGAAATAAGGATTTTCAGGTTCCGAAGAAGTTTGTGGGAATACTCCTGTATTGGCAGTTAATATATTATATTTTTCTACTATGATTTGTGCCGCTTTAATAGCTTCATCAAAGAAGAACTCTGATTCTTTTTCAATACTTCCGGATTTAAATGAGTAATTAGCATTATAATCTTTATTTGCTCCCGGCCATCCCGGTCCATTGGGTACAAAAGCTGTTCCTTTAAAATTCTTCAGCCATGAGCCTTCGTAAAGTGCGACCCTTGACTTGAGAAGGATAGCGCAGTCTTTGCTTAGCCGGTTCTTACCTCCGGAAGGAGCTATGTTTTGCATCATTTCTATAGCTTTGTCCAGATCAGATAAGATAAATCTGGCTACTTCATTTCGGGGGGCTCGTTTGCTGATTTCTATCAGAGCTTCACGTTCATTAGGATAAGTTTTAGTAATAATAGGAAAGTCGCCTAATGATTTTAATCTTTCAAAATACATGAAAGCTCTGAAGAAATACATTTCTCCGATATAGTGTTTGATATTGGTCGTGTTTCCGACAATGGCATTGTTTTCATACGATGGAAGCACATTTTCAAAGAAATAATTGCATCGGTAAATATCAGCGAAATACCATGAGCCTCCTTCTTGTCCTACTTTCCAGTATCCGGGTGCATACATTACGTTAGGTTGCATACCGGCCATATTATCTGTGTTATTGTCAATTTCAAAAGTTCCATATCCATAGGTGCCATGAGTAGGTAGCACTTGATATTGATCAGTAGCAAAAGCTGCAATATTACTTTCTGTTGTCAGATATTCATTTGGAGAAAGTTGATCAAGAGGTTCTTGATTTAGGAAATCATTGCAACTTGTCAAAAAGAGCACTCCGCTCAATAAGGTTGATATCGTAAGTCTTTTCATAATATCCTGTTTTTAGAATGTGACATTTAATCCAAAAGAGAATGTTCGGGATAGTGGGTAAACGTTTCCGTGTCCCCAACTACCGCCTTCGATTGATTCGGGGTCGAAGAAGTCAATAAGGCTCGTAATGGTGAACAAGTTTTCACCGGATGCGAATATCCTAAGGTGCTGCATTCCCATTTTTTGTACGATGTTGTGTGGCAAGCTATATCCTATCTGCAGATTCTTCAGACGTAGATAAGATGCATCTTGTAAATATTTAGTTTGTGATTGCTGGTTTTTATCGGTGTTGAATAAGGGTCTTGGATAGTAGGAATTCAGATTCGTTCCCAATGGACTGGCTTCGTCATTTCGGAAATAATCATCGTGTCCTTTTAGTGCTGTGGAAAACCAGGGCCCTTGTCTACCGTTTGCACCCCAGAAGTAGTAACTACCCTGAAAATAATCTCTTTTCAATGTTCCTTGCCAGAACATTCTGATATCGAATCCTTTCCAATCGGCGGCTAATTCCAGTCCTACATTATATCGGGGCGTGGAGTTACCTATTCTTTTTAAATCACCGTGATCTTGTAAGGTGCGGCTTCCGGCATCAATTTTTCCGTCTTCATTCAGATCTTTATACATAATGTCTCCGGCTTTCCAGTCTTGTCCGAGATTACTTTGTCCACCGTTGATTAATCTTCCGATGTGTTCGGCCATTTCCTGGTCAGATTGTGCAATGCCTATCGTTTCATATCCCCATATTTCACCCACGTATTTTCCGGCATAAAATCCATCTATCAGTCCGGAAGGATTTGAATAACGAGTAATCTTGGTACGACTGTCGGCAAGTGTAAAGCGGGCACTATAATTCAATCCATTATTTAACCGGTCTTTCCACATTAGTTCCAGTTCCCATCCGAATGTTTTAAGATTTGTATTATTGGAACTGGGAACGGCTGTTCCAAGGACTACAGGCAATTTCTCCGAAGGGCCGACCATATCGTCAGTTTTACGAATGTAATAATCAAAAGAGCCGGTTAGCCGATTGTTAAACAGGCCAAAGTCAACTCCGGCATTCCATGTACGGATTTTCTCCCAGGAGAGATTATAGCTGACGAGTGAAGGTGCCCAGGCAATATTGGCTAATGTTCCGTCAATGATCCATGATCCTGTTCCTGTACCGATTGTAGAATAAGTCGGATATAAAGAAGATGTATTTTGGTTACCCAAACTACCATAAGAGGCTCTGACCTTAAATGTGTTGACAACTTTGCTGACAGGCAGGAAGAATTTTTCTCTGGCTATGTTCCAGCCTACTGATGCGGAAGGGAAAAATCCCCAACGACTGTCACTACGAAATCGTGAGGAACCGTCATAGCGTAGATTTACTTCCAGAAGATATTTTTCCAGGTAATCATAATTCAATCTGCCGAAGAATCCGGCGGTAGCCCATCTGTTGTGTCCACCTGCTACATTCGGAGCAACTTTTTGGTTATTTGAATCCATTCCGGTAGAAGTGTTGATAGTCGGTTTTCCCGGATAAATGACTCCTAGCTTCTCAGCAGCTATATCTTTATAATTATTTTGTTCGGCTTGAAACCCGAAAAGAACTTTCATATTATGTGATTTTGCAAAGGTCTTTGCATAATCTGTATAGAGATTTACATTAAAATAATCGCTGGCATAAGTGCCTTCATGTACTTGGGAATCGTTATTCCATGTATTGCCCTTAGTCTTTCCGTCAACACCTGTCTGATGAACAGTTAAGTAATCCCAGTGTGAATATTGTGTGTTGTATCGATAGCTTAAATCTCCAATCAGTCGCCACCCTTTGATAGGTTCTACCGTTATATTCAGTTGTTGGTAGAGCCAAGTGTTTCGTTCTTGTTTTTCACCTCCGTTTTGCATTTGGAGCACATGGTCGTCATATAGAATACCATTTGGGTCATAGAGAGGTTTGGTAGGCCAACATTGGCGTCCGATTTCGGCAAAAAAACTTTCATTAAGATGTGTCGGCTGTACATAGTCACTTCTGATAAAGCGAGTATTGAATCCGACTGATACTATTTTTGATAATTGTGCGTTGATTTTTGCAGATGCAGTATATCTGTTTGAGTATTCATCTCCGATTCTGAGCTCTCCATCCTGACCTAAATAGTTCGCTGATAAATAGTATTGTATTTTGTCTGTCCCGCCAGTAACGCTGATATTGTGCTCGTGTGCAAAGACATTGTCTTTGAAAAAATAGTCATAATAATCAATATTATCATTTCCTTGTGAATATCCGTTTGCCCATAACGAAGGATTATTGGGCACGGGGATGGTAGAATCGGTAATCTTGCCGGCCATATAGTCTTTGATGCGGTTTATCCTTTCTTCCGAGACCCAGTTGTAAGGTCCCCATCCGGAATTGGCAGCTGCATCATTATAGTATAAGGAGAACGTGTAAGAGTCTAATGAAGAAGGCATGTTGATAGGGCTACTTACACGAAAACTGTTGTTGTAGTTAACTTGCGCTTTACCGGCCTTTCCTTTCTTGGTCGTTACTAAGATTACTCCGAATGGCGCTCTGGAACCATAAATAGAAGAAGCTGCCGCATCTTTCAGAACTGAAATAGATTCTATATCCTGCGGATTAATGGAATAAATATCTCCTTCCATACCATCTATCAAGACTAGGGCACTTCCTGTAGAACCTTCTCCGATAGTTCCGACTCCACGTACATTGATCGATTGTTTCTGATTGAGACCTCCTCCCTGATTGCTATAAATATTCAAACCGGGAACCTGTCCTTGTAATGCCTGGACTGCATTGGATACAGGGATTGCTTCGAAGGCTTTCGAGTCAATGACTCCGACAGAACCGGTTAAATTAATCTTCTTTTGGGTACCATAACCTACAACGATCACTTCATCCAATAAATTGTCGTCAACTCCCAGTGTTACGTTTATCATTTTTCTATCACCTACTGTAAACTGGACTGTTTTAAATCCGATGTAACTGAATTCAATAGTTGAACTTGGATCCGCTTTCACTTGGTAGTGTCCGTTAAAGTCAGTGACGGTTCCGGATACTATATTCCCATCTTTTACTTTTATGGAAACTCCCAGTAGAGGTTCTCCATTATTATCTTTTACTGTTCCGGATACATAATTCTGAGCATATGTATTCATTGAACATAAAAGTAGGTAGCCCAGCAGGCAGATAAGCTTATGACTTGAGTTATAAGTTATCAGGTGGACAGCTTTCTTTAAGAGAGTAGAGTGTCGATTAGTTTTCATAATCCATGAAATTTAAAAGTTGAATGATAAGGCTAATTCTTTTTCTAACATGAAGTGTGTAGGAATAGACGGTTGGGCACCAGAACGTGTAACAGCGATAGCTGCCGCGGCATTCGCAAAACTCAATGCATCTCGGTCTATTTCCCTTTGGGCACAAATTACAGCCAATGCACCACAGAACGTGTCACCTGCTGCAATAGTATCAATCGCATTTACTTTGTATCCGGGAAGCTGAATGATTTCTTTGTCGTTTTTCATATATACACCTTGACTTCCTAATGTGATCACAGCATTGCGTGCACCTGCCTGTAATAAGCTTAGAGCGATTTCTTCAAGATTATTTCCTGTATATTCAATTCCTGAGATGAAGGCTGCTTCCAGTTCATTGACGACTAGTATATCAATGGCTTTCATCAGCTCCTCATCAATCAGGCAGGCGGGTGCGGGATTAAACAATACCTTTTTACCTTTTTGTTTAGCCAGAAGAGCTATTCTTTTAATCGTTTCGTAAGGAATCTCGGCTTGCATAACTATGATATCTGCTTCGTCAATTACCTTTGAAAAATGAATAATTGAACCGGGTAATAAAGAATAGTTAGCTCCGGGAGCTACTGCTATGCAGTTTTCACCACTGTCGGCAACAAAAATGAGTGCAGTCCCTGTGGGCTGATTAACATCATCTATGATATAATCAGTAGTGATACCTTCTTTCTTAAAGTGTTTTTTTAGAATTTCTGCATACATATCATTTCCCAAAGAGGTAATGAACGTTACAGATCCCCCGAGTCTTGCTGCTGCTACAGCCTGATTGGCGCCTTTCCCCCCGAGGGATTGCATGAAACTGGCATCTCCGACTGTTTCGCCAGGCGCCGGGAGATGGTTGACTTGTGCAACCATGTCGATGTTTGAACTTCCAATAACTACTACTTTCATTTGAATCAGATTTATGTGTTTAACCTAGGTCTTATCTCGTTTATAGCACAACTTCTCTCTTATAAGGAATCGCACTCTGTGCACCGATTCGCGTGACTGCTATAGCTGCCGCCGCATTGGCAAATTTCACAGATTTAGCGAGTGAATGCCCTTCAGACAGGCAGACGCTGAATGCTCCGCAAAATACATCTCCGGCACCTGTTGTGTCAATCGTCTCTACTTCCTTTGCGGGAATCATGGTATATTCATCTTTCTCTTTTACGTAAGCCCCGTCTTTACCTAAAGTAATGACAACATTCTCTATACCTTTCTCTCCGATAGCCTGAGCGGCACGATGAGCGCTTTCTATATTCATCACTTTGATTCCGGATAACATTTCCGCTTCAATGCGGTTGGGGAGTATGGTGTGCACGTTCATTAAGAATGAGTTGCTCAGGCTGGACGCGGGAGCCGGATTGAGGATTACCTTTTTCCCATATTTGCAAGCAATAGTAGCTGCATATTCCACTGTGTCTATGGGAATCTCAAGTTGCATGAGAATAATATCAGCTTCCTTGATTTTTTCTTCGGCTTTATTGATATCCTCAATAGAAAGCGAACGGCTTGCTCCCGGTGCTACGATAATGCTATTTTCACCGAAAGAATCTACGGAGATAAGTGCAACTCCGGACGGACTTTTCTGGTCGGTAAATATATATTCCGTATTAATTTTCTCTGATCTGTATATTTCCAATGCTTGCAGGCCGAACAAATCATATCCGATTTTGGATATGAAGGTGACTTCAGCTCCCAGTCGGGCGGCTGCAATCGCCTGATTAGCTCCTTTGCCACCGGGATTCATGTAGAAGGTTCCGCCTAGTATGGTTTCTCCGGGAACAGGTAGTCTGTTGGCTTTCACGACCATATCGGTATTGCAACTACCGATGACTACAATTTTGGGTCTATGAATTGATATAGTTTCCATAGTATTAAAAATTAAGACTATGCAAATGAAAGCAATAATCATGCATAGTTTTCTACATTAATAATTGGTTTATATAATCTCAAAAATGATATCTTATATTGGATTTTCCTTGTATAGAGGAGAGAATATAGAGGTAATGTGAAGCGAATTTATCTTTCCGAATTTTGGATTCCATCCACGCCGTAAAGTCAAAGAGGCGTAAAAGCTGACTTTCATATTTATTATTATATAATTCATGAATCTCAGGAGACAACTTTTCCCAAAATGCTTCTCTGTCTTTTTTCAGGATGGGAATATTTCTTTTATTCAGAAACCATAAAATGATACGTTCTGTTTTAAAAGTCTGCTCTTTGGGCGAAGATAGACTTCGGGTGATGGAGCGGGATTCATACTGGATTAGCTCATGCTCCTGCACTTCATAAAAGACGATGAGGCGGACCAGACGAATAGTTCTCATTAAAGGCAGATACTTTATGTTATGGTCTATGATAGCGTTGCTGATATACTTTTTAGCAGTTTTATATTCTTGGTTACCAATGTGTACGAGTGTGGTGTAAAGCAATAATTCACTTTTTCGAATAGGGCTTAACCAGGCTTCTTTATCATAAAGTATTTCCTGGTAGTCTGCCATAAGTTGGGTACATTTCGAAAAATCTCCTTTATCCAGATAGGGAAATAGTTCGTATTGGAAGAGAAGGCAAGTTGCATTCCTGCTCCCATCAGGTAATTAGCCTGAAAAAGTTTATGGTTTCGTGTTAATTCAAAATTACCTTCGGAGTCTGAAGAAGCGGCTATATAAAGTTCGTTGACCATAAGGTCATTCATATCCTGTTTTTGCTTTACTGTTCTGATGGAGCCAATATGAGATAAACGATATTTCAATAAGTTGTGTAATGAAGATTGCTCTGTGATTTTCCGAATCTTTTTCAAAGCTTCATTTTGGATGAAGTGTTTGTGAAAAAGCTCCTGTTCTGTCATGTTGGGAAAGTTCAGACGGAGCAGATATTCCAGTTCCAGCTTCAAAGCTATCGTCAGAATTTCGTTGTTCTCATAGAATTGTGCTTGTTCTATTGTATTGGATAGTATTTCGAAACACTCTTCAAACAGAGAACGTTCATAAAGCATTCGGGCTTTGCACAAATTATTCAGCAGATCGTAATAGATATCTTTCTTTTTACGCAGGGTGAGTAACGTATCCGTCAGCTTTTCATATAAGTATTGAATGGATACTTCAAATGAGCCATTGGGCTTGCGTCTGTAAAATTCCTCTTTTACAGTATTTCCATTCGGTTGTTTACTCTTTATGATAATATCATAAATCACCAGATAGTCTTTTTCCTCCTTGTCCTTGATAACCTGTAGGGAGAAGTGCTTCTTTTCTGATTTAGATAACGAGTATATCAGGGATATAACGGAATCTACTCTTTTCATAGGGAACTCTTTGCATTAGTATTAG
>QWCH01004738.1_pt1 | contig 12054 bp, 18 predicted proteins | sample 1972671 | NCBI WGS metagenome assembly QWCH01 (sample SAMN09866713, study PRJNA288562) | Human gut metagenome isolate term3_stool, whole genome shotgun sequencing... | isolation source: gut | host: Homo sapiens | place: USA: California | reverse complement strand
AGTGGAGCATGGCAGGGAATTGTCAGCATTTTCTCGGGTATCGTTTCAGGAATTGCAAATATTTTCAAGGCTCCGATCAATGCGATCATTAGTGGAATTAACACTTTTATCAATGGCATTAACGGCATAAAGATCCCGGACTGGGTACCGGGCGTCGGTGGTATGGGCTTTAGTATTCCAAACATACCAATGCTTGCGACTGGTGGCTTTACCGAAGGCATAACGATCGCCGGAGAGGCTGGCACTGAGGCCGTTATCTCATTCGACCGAAGTGTCAGGGCTGCCAATATAGGCTACTGGGAAAAGGCTGGAGAAATGCTGGGCGTATACGACAAATCAGAGACAGCCCTCGCGGGTAATCTCCTGAGCGTTGACGACTTTTCTCTGGCTGAGCTATCTCAGCCTTCTACCACTATCGTTTACGATTTTAGCGGCTTCACATGGAGCCCGGTTATTGCTGGCGGTAAGGTTACAGAGGACAACGACGACCTCATGCAGAGGCTCAAAGCTCACGAGGCCGAGTTCTTCGACTGGCTGGAGCGCTGGATCCAAACAAGGGAGGTGACTGCTTTTGCGTAGAGTTACATCATACTACGAGTACACCACACAAGACGGCGACACATTCGACCTGCTTGCGTTAGATATGTATAACGACGAGCGTCTGGCTCATTACATCATCGAATACAACCCGGACTATGCCGACGTGATCGTATTCGAGGGCGGCGTGCAGTTAAAGCTCCCCGTTGTTGAGGAGGCAGAAACCTCGGAGACAGTACCACCGTGGAGGGCGACAGCATGAGCGAATTGTTATTAAATTATACGGACGTTTCCGAAAAGGTGGCGCTCTCCTCCTGCGTGCATGAAATGTATGCAGGAGGACGCTCTGACTCTTTGCGCGTCAGAATATCAGACACAGACGGACAGTTCGACAAATGGAATTTAAGAACCGGATCACCGGTTGAATTTAAGGACTCAGGAACCGGCACGGGAAAAATGTTTTTATACTCCTCGGCTCCCGACTCCAGCTACTACGACCTGCGCGCCTATTCTATGCCGCCAAGCGGTACGATCCCGAACTCTAAAGCATGGGAGCGCGTTCATTTTTCACAGATCGGCCAAGAAATTGCAAAACGGCACGGGCTGGAGTTTGAAAGCTACGGCGTAGCCGATCATGTGTACGAATACAGGAAGCAAGAAAACGAGGAGGACTTCAAGTTCTTCGGCCGCCTATGTACGCTCGAGCGTGCAGCTCTCACAATATACGACGGTAAACTGATCGCAGCCTATGAGCCATATCTCGAGGCAATAGAGCCAGCGATCACAATCGACACGACCGGTTGCCATGTAGAATGTGAGGACAACAGCGTCCTATCGTATGGATCGGCAACGGTATCTTGCGGACCTTACACCGGAACATATAAGGCACCGGGAGAAAATTCTCGAATATGGGTACCGCAAAAGCCTATTAAGTGCCAGAGCACCCTCGAGGCGATCCGCTTCGCTGCAGGAGTATTGCGAGAAAAAAATAAAATGCTCGTATGCGGCAGCATTGAGGCGAGCCTCATGCCGATATATGCGCCCGGAATAATGGTGAACATACTAAACCAGCAGGCCCCGTCATGGAGCGGCGCCTTTTATATTTACAAAGTGCGGCACGATTACGGAAAGCACAAAACAAAAATATTTTTCAGAAAGAAACTGGAGGGCTACTAATGGACGGAACCATAAACAAAGGCGTGATCCTGAGCATTGAGGGCAACACCGCAAAGGTGGCCCCGATGAAGGACACGCGGCTCGTGTCTCCTAATATCCAGATAGCTGACAACATCGACGCGGCAACGCTGAAAAAAGGCGCCGCCGTGGCTTATGTCTGCTTCGAGGACGACACCGGCCTCATATTTGCAACACTGAGCTAGGAGGCGATCACACATGGCAGTAATGGCAAAATGGAGAAACAAAACCTTCGAAGTCTCCAGAAAGAAAGTAAACCCGCTGAAAAACTTCTCTACTTCGACAGCGATCAAGGGTGACGACTCCAAGAGTAAAAAGAAAAAAACCGAGCTCGTACCCTTTACCTTCGACATTGACGTACATGCAAACGCCGGAGTAAACCCTCAGAAAGAGTACGAGTCGTGGTGCTCTCTCATTAAAAGCACCGGAGTGTTATATTTGCACGGCCGTCGCTTCGGCAGAGAAACCAGACTAAAAGAGGTAAGCCTCTCAGGCGTCATTATGGACGATTACGGCCGGATCCGCTTCGCTACGATCGGGCTCACATTCGAGGAGGTAAACAAGAAAGAAACCAGCGGAAAATCTGGCGCCCGAGCTGCCGCCTCAGAAGCAAAGAAAGCAGAAAAGAAAGCAGCCAAGAAAAAGGGCAAAAAAGTGACAATATCAGTAGGCAGCAGCGTGAAGCTGACCGGCTCATACTATGCGGACGGTGAGAAAATTCTCAATAGTGAAAAAAAGCGAGTTCTGAAGGTTGGAAAAATCAACGGAAACAAAGCATACCTCCCGCAGGTCGACGGCTGGGTATATATCAGCACGCTGTCCCTCGTGTCATAAAGGAGGCGATCACATGCTGGCAAGCAACAACGGAGATCCGCGACAATGCGCGGCCAATCTCCTGAAACTTACGAGAGGCGAAAACCCCTATGATCGTATCAAGGGGATCGACGCAGCAATAACAGACGCACCCAGCGCCTCGGCGCGATATGACGCGATCGCGGAGGCTGAGTGGGTACTTGACACTTACGAGCCGCGCGTCGAGGTCGAAGGCATTGACTTCGAGGCTCCAGACGCACAAGGCGGCGATTTTTCAACTATAACACAAATTAAATTAAGAGAGGAGGAGGACAATGAGTAGCACCAGCGAATTGCAATTCATAGAAACAGACGCCGGCAAGATCTACGACTTTATCATGTACGTTTTAGAGAATGGCGTCACCGAGGAATTATACCCCGGAGACGAGCGCCGAATTTTTGGAGAAACGCTTGCGACTCTCGTTGTAGCGCTTTACTCCACGATGAACGACTCAGCAAAGCAGTCAACCCTCCGCTATGCAAGGGGCGACGTTCTTGACGCTCTGGGAGAATTTGCGGGAGTGTTCAGGATCGAAGCACTACCAGCGACAACAACGGTTCGCTTTTCTCTCAAAGAAGCAGTAACGCAAAACATCATCATCACCAAAGGAACCCGCGTAACTTCGGACTACTCTCGCTACTTCAAAACCACGGAGACCATAGTCCTGCAGGCTGGTTCCTTATATGTCGACGCCGAAGTCGAAAGCGAGGAAGGCGGCACAGCATACAACGACATACCCGTCGGCGAGATCAATGTGCTGGTTGATATGATCCCATTTATTGACGGAGTTTCCAACACTAAGGAAACAGCCGGAGGCGGCGACGAGGAAAACGACGAAGATCTGAGAGAAAGGATCCGACTCGCGCCAGCCAGCAGATCCACGGCAGGGCCTAAAAACTCATATAAATATTACGCCGTATCTGCTGACGCAACCGTGGCCGACGCACATGTAAGCTCACCGAGCCCGGGCGTTGTTGTAATTACGCCTATTTTGTACGGTGGAGAAATACCGGATCAGACCGTACTCGACAAAGTTCTTGCAGCCTGCAACGCTGACGACGTTCGCCCACTGACTGACAAAGTGGAGGTATCTGCTCCGACTATTCAATCTTACGATATTGAGCTGAAATATTACACAACGGCAGCCAATGAGACAGCAGTCGTCGAAAATATAGAAAGCTCCGGCGGCTCAATCGACCAGTACATATACTGGCAAGGCAGCAGCCTCGACCGGAATATCAACCCGGACTATTTGAGAAAACTCATACTTTGCCCGGAGGACTCAGACGGCAACCACCTGACCGGCGCGGATCGCGTCGATATTATTAAACCGGTATACACCGAACTGAGCGCAACGACGGTGGCGAAATTTTCCGGCAAATTAACGGTATCGCATGAAGTGGAGGGGTAAAACATGGCAAGAATGAGCATTTTTAACCCCAACATGGCGAAGCTGCTCCCTAAATTTATGAAAGCGGACGAAACGGACGTGGCACTTTCTCACGCTATGGACGTTCTGCTCGCTGAACCAGCGAACAGAGCCAAAATTCTGCGGAAATGGGACCAGATCGACAACATGAACGACGCGCAGCTCGATGAAATGGCGTGGGAGTTTAATATTGACTGGTGGGACTCCTCTTTCTCTCTGGAGACCAAAAGATCAGTAATACGCACATGCTACCGAGTCCATGAAAAGCGCGGCACGAAATGGGCGGTTGAGGAGCTTATCACCTCAGCCTTCGGAATGGGTAAAGTTACGGAGTGGTTCGAGTACGGCGGCCGGCCGTACTGGTTCAAAATTCAGACAAGTGCAACGCTCACGAAAGACGGTATGCTTTATTTTTTGAACATGATCGACAAGGTAAAAAATGCGCGCTCTCATGTTGAAATGATCGAAGTTACCAGAACGATCCAGCAGCCACTCCACGGAGGCACCGCGTACCATTCATTCAGTAAATGCGTAGTTTTAGATCATTTTCAGGAAACACGCAAGGCAGAAATCACCCAGCACGGAGGAACCGGGCGAGGATCCTACCACAGCCGCAACAGTATTATGGACTACTTTGCGTTGGAATACTCTGCGAGCATTGTGTCGAATGTCGGCACGGCAGCAGGCCAGAGCCAAAGCAAAGCGGGAGCAATCGAACATTTTGACGACGTACAACCTCTGGAGCTTCCACTGGCTGCCGGAGTTGCACATACAAACCACATTAAAAACATTATAAAGGAGGAATGATTGCATTATGGCAGATTTTAACAATGCAGTAATGACAAACGGTGGCGCCGCCTTACTGGCAGCCACAACCGCCGGAACCGCAAAGATCAAGTTCACCAAGCTGGTGACCGGATCCGGCACCTATTCAGACTCAGAGAAAACCAGAGCCAGCCTGCAGGCCCGCTCTACTCTCAAAGCTCAGAAACAGGAGATCCCGTTTTCTAAAATTGAAATGGCGACCGATACCTGCGTAAAATTGACGGCACTCGTCTCAAACGCTGAGCTCTCCGCTGGCTATTATGTGAATGAGATCGGCATTTATGCGGTTGATGAATTACACCCGGCTGCTGCTCCAGTCCTCTACTCGATCGCGATCGCAAACGTGGCCGACTATTTACCGCCGTACAACGGCTTGACACCTTCGACCATTACGCAGGAATATTTTGCGACCGTCGACAATGCTCTGGAGGTTACGATCCAGACAAAGACCGGAGCCGTCGCTCTGGCTGAGGATCTCGAAGCTACAAACGAGGAGCTCGCGAGAGCCATGTCCGACAACGATCACCTCTATGCCGGCAGAGACCTGACCGTTGTCTTTGCGCTGGAGATTGCGAAGTATTCAGACGCATGGGCGTGGATCAAGGCAAGGATCAAAGCCCACAATTTTACCGGTATTCATGTAGCCGACTATATTCCTATCACGATGAACGGCCAGACGGTGAAAATGCAGGTTGCTGGTATTGACACATATTACAGAACCACCGATCAGCAGCTCAGCCACCACATTGATTTTATTAGTAAAGACTGCTTTAATCAGACGGTCAAATGGAATGAAGCCAATAACAACAACGGAAACGCTGCAAATAACTCACCGTACATGGTAAGCAACCTGCACACGTTCCTCACTACTACCCTTTACGGCTACCTTCCGGCAGCAGTCAAGGCCGTAATCAGCAACAAGCGCACCCTCATGGAATACAGATACAGCGCAAGCGGCGCACTCACTGACGGCACGAGCTGGGGCTGGCAGGATCTCGGTCCTCTCTGGGTGCCTCTCGAGTATGAAATCTTCGGCTCAACTATCTGGGGGACAAAAGGTTGGAGTCAGGGGCAGGGCGTACAGTACCCGATCTTTGCTAACAGCTTTTTGAACCGTATCAAGGGCGCCGGAAACGGCGGCGGCCGCTGCGACTGGTGGACCGCTTCTTTCAGGAGTGGCGACTCGGCTATTTGCGTGCACGTCAGCTTCCACGGGAACTCCGGCAACTGGTACGCCAGCGCCGAGCTTTACGTCCCGGTCTGCTTCCGAATTGACGAGGCGTAAGCCGCGGCATAATTTCAAAATCCGGCTACCTCGTGTAGCCGGGTAACTGGAGGCATAGAATGAGTAACGTATACACCAGAAACCGTAAAAAGACGCCGTTCGACGTCCTTGCGAACGCCGAGAAACTCCAAGATCTTGTAACGCTCTATGTTATGAATGAGAGGTATGTGCCTAAAAAGTGGCGCTTTATGATCGGTCAGGATCTTATCAAGAAAATTGACGAGCTGAACGACAACATAATCGCCGCGAACAGTATCTACGCCATGAGCGAGCAGGACCTCGCGAGCCGTAAGGCATACGCTCAAAAAGCGATCGCGAACGGCTACCAATTACAGAGAAAGCTCTCCCGCCTTATCAGGTGCGTGCCTTCGGCCACGGCCGCAAGCCTCGAAGAAATCACGAGCTTATTGAGCCAAGAGATCGACGACCTGAAAGGCTGGAAGAAAAACGACAAAATAAGAGCCAGATAATAAACTCGGGTTATTTGCTGAAAAGTGTCACGCGGCCGCTGCAACTGGTGGAACGCTTCTGTCAGGAGTGGCAACTCGACTAATTGCGTGAACGTCAACAACAACGGGAACTCCAACAACTGGAACGCCAGCAACGAGCTTTACGTCCCGGTCTGATTCCACCTATATGCCAGACAGAGTAGAAAAATCGAAATCAGTGCCAGAGTGGAAGGAAGGAGCAAATAACCCTCGCCGTCAAGGCGTAAATAAGAGCCCAGACGCTACCGGGTGGACGCTGCTTGCATGGCGCGGAGTTTGTGCGAGTTCTCCGCGTTTCATACCCGTTGTACTATGCGGCTAATTAAACGCATGACAGCCGTGCTGGGTAATAACAAAGGAATGAGTTAAATTGTGACAAGCGAAGAAAGACGAGAACAACGATACCAGAGACGGAAAGCCGCAAGGCTGAAAAAGAGACAGGAAACAATCGGGAAATATGATGATTTTGAGCGCGTGGCCTCACTGAACTCTCTGTATGAAGCAGCAAGGGAAGCCTCGAAGGGCGTCGACTGGAAAGCCAGCGTCCAGAGGTACAACTCTTTGCTGCTTTTTAATATATCCAAAACACGCGCCGAGCTGCTTGCTGGGAAAGATATACGCCGCGGCTTTATCTGCTTTGATATATGCGAACGCGGCAAGCTGAGGCACATCAAAAGCGTGCATTTTTCCGAGAGGGTTGTGCAAAAATCATTTTGCACCAACATCATATACCCCACTTTCACCCGCTCCCTGATTTATGACAACGGGGCGAGTCAGCAAGGGAAAGGCACCCAGTTCGCGACCAACAGACTGACGACTCACTTGCGGAGGCATTTCAGGAAATACGGACGCGAAGGCGGCGTACTTCTGATTGACTTCTCGGACTACTTCGGGAATGTGGCACATGAGCCACTTTTTGAGATATACCGGCAGATCTTCACGGATCCGCGTGTCATAGCTCTGGGAATGAGCTTTATTTCTGCCTTCGGCGATAAAGGCCTCGGGCTGGGAAGCGAAACGAGCCAGATCAACGCCGTAATGCTTCCAAATCGCGCGGACCATTACGCGAAGGAAGTGCTCAGGATCCGGGGCTATGGCAGATATATGGACGACACCTATCTGCTACACCATAGCATTGCATACCTCGAGGAATGTCTCGAAAAGCTCCGGGCGATATACTCGGAATATGGCATAGTTATCAATGAGAAGAAAACAAAAATTGTAGACCTCAAACACGGCTTTACATTTTTGAAAACTCATTTTTATATCACAGAAACCGGCCGGATCATCAAAAAGCCGTGCCGTGACAGTATCACCAGAGAACGCCGAAAGCTGAAAAGGCAGGCGGCTCTCGTAGCTTCTGGCGTCCTGACTTTTGACGAGGTTCGACGTTCCTACGCCTCATGGCGTGGCAGCATGTCGCACCGGGACGCATACAGAACCGTGCAAAGCATGGACCGCCTATTTAATGGGCTGTTTATAGATCAATGGAAAGGAGGACCACAACCATGAGAACCAGAGAAGAAATGGAGGCAGAAATCAGAGGCTTACAGCAGTTACTCGCTGCGACAGATTATAAGGCTCTGAAACATGCCGACGGTGCCCTCACAGATGAGGAGTACGAGCCGACACGCACCCAGCGAGCTGAATATCGCAAGCAGATCAACGACCTGCAGGCAGCGATTGAGACGCTCGAGACCACCGAAGGGCAGGTGGTAGACAATGAGTAACCTCGAAATTATTGAAATGCAAAACGCAATAATTTCCAACATGGCCCAGATCAATGCCGAGCTGCACTCCAGACTCGAGCAATATGAGGCCGTGGCTCAGAACGAAAAAACCGCGCAACTGGAGGAAGCGACCGGCAACATGATCGGACGACTGAAGGCCGCCGGCATTTTTGAGGAAGGAGGGATCCTATGACAGATCTGAGCATTTTCATCACGGTGGCCGGGCTCTGCCTCTCTGTCGCTACTTTCTATTTTGGGCGCCAGTCAGTAACCAAAGCAGACGGAAAAGCCGCCGGAGCTCTGGAAACGGACCTGCGCTACATCAAGGAAAGCGTCGGCCGTATTGAGGGCCAACTCAACAGAGACGTGCAACGACTGGAGGGCCGGATCGACGAGATCAGCAACCAGCTCGCCGGAATTAGCAACACCGCCGGCCGAGCCCATGAGTCAGCCAAAAGCGCGCACAACCGCATTGACGAGCACCTCGAACGCGAGCACAACATACAGACGGATCGGAGGCGATCAAATGCGGAAACCTAAAAAAGAATTTTCTAAGACCATATTACGAGCGGTAGCTGCTGCCACCGTCGTGATCGTGGTCTTTTCTTTTGCCCTCATGTGGAGAACTGGCGACACCTCGCCGCTCGCCTACATCATACCGGGAATATTTACCGAGCTTTCTGCTGCTACCGGTTTTTATTTTTGGAAGGCTAAGGCTGAGAATGAGATCAAGCTCGACACTATCAGGCGCCAAAAGGAGTTAGAACAATCTAAAAAGCAGAACACTGAGCCCGGAGAATATGATCCGGGCTCTAACTATGAAGGAGGTACACCATAATGACAGAAAAAGAATTAAGACAGAGCTACGTCAATGCAGCCGTTTCCTATCTGGGCTGCAAGGAAAGCAACGGCAGCCACAAGAAAATTATTGATCTTTACAATAGCCACAAGCCCCTCGCCAGAAACTACGCCGTAAAATATACGGACTCATGGTGCGCGACTTTTGTCTCAGCTATGGCTATTAAAACGGGACTTACTGACATTATCCCGACCGAGTGCGGCTGCGGCCAGATGATCCAGCTTTTCCAGAAGCTCGGCGCATGGGTAGAAAATGACGCATACAGACCGAGCACCGGCGACGTTATTTTTTACGACTGGGACGACAACGGAGTCGGCGACGATACCGGCTGGCCTGAGCATGTCGGCATTGTAGTGAGCGTATCAGGCAACACGATCAAGATTATCGAGGGCAACAAGAGTGACTCGGTAAGCTATCGCGAAATTGCTGTAAACGGCCGCTATATTAGAGGCTACGGAGTGCCTAAGTACAGCAGCAAGGCAACCAGCGCCGGATCTGGATCTGGCAACGGCGACGGCCTGAAATACTCAAAGGGCGATATTGTAAACTTTACCGGTTCCAAGCACTACGCAAGCGCGAACGCCACCAGCGGTCCTTCCTGCAAGGCTGGAAAAGCAAAGGTAACAGACACCGCAGAGGGTACGAAGCACCCTTATCACTTGATCGCGGTCAATGGATCAGGATCGACCGTTTACGGCTGGGTAAACGCCTCAGACATTGCAGGCGCCTCTACTGCTGCCGCCTCTGGCTCTATTGCGGAGGGCAAAACAGTCAAGGTAAAGAGCTCGGCCACAAAGTACGCAACCGGCCAGACGATCCCGAGCTGGGTGAAGTCCAGAAAATACACGGTACAGAAAATCGACGGAGATCGCGCCCTATTGAAAGAGATCACAAGCTGGGTGAAAATCTCTGATCTTGAATTAGCATAAGGAGGGCAACGGAATGGATCAGGAAACTCTCAACACACTCATGTCAATGGTTATTTTGCCTCTGCTGCTGGCTCTCTCAGGCTTCGCGGTTGCATGGCTGAGAAAAAAGACGCAGGAAATCACGGCAAACATTAACGACGCAACTGTCCGCAAGTATGTGGATCTCGCAAGCGACGCCGTAACGAAAGCCGTACAGACAACCTTCCAGACCTACGTCGACGCATTAAAGGCGCAGGGTAAGTTCGACAAAGAGGCCCAGCTCACGGCATTGCAGAAAGCAAAAGACACCGCTACTGCTCTTATCACCGACGAAGCCAAGCGAGTGATCGCTGAGGCTTACGGAGATTTTGACAAGTGGCTCGCCTCTACGATCGAAACCCTCGTCAGGGAGGATAAGAGAACGGCGCCTGCTGCCGCTGAGGAAAAGCAGACACAGATCGCCACTACTGCTGCCACCGCTGCCGCTTCGGTAGCTGCCACGGTAGCCCAGACGGCAGTCGCTCAGGCTACTGCTGAGGTAAAGGCTGCCAAAGCCACGGAAACGGCTACAGAATAAGCCACAGGCGGCCAGAATTAACACAAAGACGCTCACCCGGTAATTTATCGAGTGGGCGCCTTTTTTGCGTTCTGGGGCATTTTAGACGCTGCTCCATATTATTTTAATATCTTGTGCAAGATATACAAAAGCTCCGGCAGAGGTTTGGTGAGTGTGTGTATTGTTATCTTGCACACGATATAGTATTATAATATCAGAAACAAGGAAAACCGCAGAAAATAAGGAGGCAGCGCATGAAAGTCACAACGTACACAATCAACGAAGGAGCCGCTTCTCAGTATTACGGACTGAAAAGCGTAAACGATAACCACGTTTTATACTATGCACCGAATAACTGGAAAACAAAGCGCGGAGCTATAAACTGGGCCAAGAAAAACGGCTTCGAGGTAGAGGAATAGGAGGTGACACCGTGGGAAGAAAAGCGACCAAAACGCCGGAAGAACTGGCAGCAGCCCGCACCAAATACAAGAACACATGGCAGCGGGAAAACAAGGACCGGATCCCGATCACGGTCCCGGCCGGAGACAAGGACCGGATCGCAGCATGGGCCAAGTCGAGAGGCTACCCGAGTACAAACGCATACATAACCGACCTTGTATACAAAGACATGGGGGAATGATAAGAACCTCAGCACCGCAGAAAGGAGAATTTTACATGTTTACATTAAAGGATCAAGTAGACTGGAGCTACATCGTGGGTTTTAGAATGGAGGACGGCGAGCACGGAGTATTTAAGAGCACAGAAAAAGCGCAGCAGGCTATTTTTGAAACAGACGCCGACGCATGGGGCTACATGGATTTACTGGAAAGAAAAGGCATTGACGTGTCAGATCTGACCGTCGTTGAATGTTAAGCAGCACCCGCAGCAATGCGGGGCACTAATGAAGCCGAGGACGGTCCCAAGCCCGTGAAAATTCAGAGGGGTGCGCATAATGAACAGATCAAGCCCGGTCTGAGTGATAGCTGACAAGTTTTGCTGGTTTTTAATGTGAAAACCTTAAAACGAGACAAGAAGGCAGCAGGCGCCGCAGCCAGTCCCGTGCAACTCGTAAACAATAGCCACACGGCCGAGGAGGCCAGAGAGGAACGGTGATAGCTGCCGAGCTGAGCAGGCTCTATTTCTCGAGCCATATCGAGAGACGACCGGGCATAACAAAAGCGCCAGAGCCTAAGCCCTGACGCTTTTATTTTTCACTATCTCCGCGTGAAGTTTACCACCACGGCGAACACTTTCTTGAAAAAGTACACCGGGTTCGGCTTCGCGCCATTGAGTGCGGAAGATGGGACTTGAACCCACACGATGTAACCACCACAAGATCCTTAGTCTTGCTCGTCTGCCAGTTCCGACACTTCCGCGTATCGGGTGTTTC
>QWCH01010196.1_pt1 | contig 12067 bp, 9 predicted proteins | sample 1972671 | NCBI WGS metagenome assembly QWCH01 (sample SAMN09866713, study PRJNA288562) | Human gut metagenome isolate term3_stool, whole genome shotgun sequencing... | isolation source: gut | host: Homo sapiens | place: USA: California | reverse complement strand
TCATCATTTTCTTTCTATTCTTTTTGTAATTTTTCTAAAGCCAACTCCAGTGTATGCCAGCCGAGAGTTGCACATTTTACACGAACCGGCATTTTTGAAATATCTTTCAGTGTGACCGCTGCTTCGAGCTCTTCCAAAACGTCCTCATCAGTGACATCACCACGTATCATTCCGAGAAACACATGGCAAAGCCGCAAAGCTTCTTCCACCGTTTTTCCCTGAAGCAGCTCAGCCATCATTGATGTGGAGGCCTGACTGATTGCACAGCCGCTTCCCGTGTAGGCAAGATCACGGATTACGCCTTTATCTACTTTAACCTCGATTTCAATGTCGTCTCCGCAACTTGGATTGTGTCCGTGTTCATGAATCGTCGGGCTCTCAATTTTTCTTTTATTCGTCATATCCCGGTTATATTCCAGAATCAGGTCTGTATACAGTTGTTGTAAATCCATCAGTCATCATACCCCATTATTTTCCGTACATTTTTCAATTTTTCCAAAAAATAATCCACTTCGTCTACGGTATTGTAGAAATAGAAGCTGGCACGGCAAGTCGCATTGATTCCCAAATAACGGTGAAGAGGTTCCGCACAGTGATGACCTGTACGGATACAGATTCCGTCATGGGAAAGAATTTGTGCTACATCATGAGGATGTACTCCTTCTACGGTAAATGATACGAGTCCCTCTTTTTCCTCTGCACGGTCTGTACCGACAATGTGGATGAAAGGTAATTTTTTCATACCTTCTATCGCACGGGAAACCAGTTTCTTTTCCTGTGCCCTGATTTCATCATAACCGACAGATTCTATGTAACGGATTGCCGCCACAAGCCCGACAGCGCCTTCCACATATTGCGTCCCCGCCTCAAATTTCGCCGGTAACTCTGCATAGGTCGTGTCCTGCTCATAGACATTTTCTATCATATCACCGCCCAAAAGAAACGGTTCCATTTCGTTTAAAAGTTCTTCCTTGCCGTAAAGGACTCCTATACCGCCGAGAGAACACATTTTATGCCCGGAAAAGGCAAAAAAGTCGCAATCCAGTTCCTGTACATTGACTTGCATATGGGGAATGCTTTGCGCTCCGTCAAGAACCACTACGGCTCCGTGTTTATGAGCCCTTTCAATCAGGGCTTTCGCATCAAACTTGATTCCCATTACATTGCTGACCTGGGCAAATGCCAAAATTTTGACAGCCGGGTTATCAATTTTTTTCAAGTCTTCTTCTAAGAAATGTCCTGTTTTCTTGTCTATATAAATATAGTCCAGGACCGCTCCCGTTTTTTTTGCAACCCGCTGCCAGGGAACCAGATTTGAATGATGCTCCGTAATCGGAATAAGAATACGGTCTCCCTGTTTCAGCCGGGTTTCGCCATAAGAACGGGCTGCCAGATTTAAGCTTTCTGATGTATTTCTTGTATAGATAATTTCTTTTTTGCTCTTTGCACCTATAAAATCTTTTACTGCCGTTTTAGAGCCGTCATAGACCTCGGAAGCGCTTATCGCAAATACATGAGCTCCTCTGTGGGGATTCCCGTTTTGATGCAGTATATAATTTGTCACTGCCTCCACAACGGGGCGCGGACGTTGCGTGGTAGCCGCATTATCAAAGTAGACGACACGATGCCCGTTTACTTTTGTTTCCAAAATAGGAAAATCTTTTCTGATGAGTCCGGTATCCATCATGCCTCCTCAGCTTCTAATTTTTTTCTTACGATAGCCAGCACATCTTCTTGCAGGCTTTCATCCATCCGGTCTACCAGAGGACGTATTAATGATTCAACAACTATACGGCGTGCTTCTTCCAGAGGTGTACCGCGGAACGTCTTTGATGACCGTTCCGAAAGTGAGCCTTTCACATCAATCTGCGCTTTCGTTTCCTTTCCTACGTGATCGATGTGATAAAACAAGTCGAGATGCTGCGTACCGCCGGCAGCATAGACAGTTCCCTCATTGATTTCTGACTTGTCGCCTGACAGCTTTCCGTAACTGTGCAAAATTGATTTTTCTCCGACCATTTTTGCTGCCACAAAATGAGCCTTTGCTTCTTTCCCTGCCAAAATATTTCTTTCTTCATAGAAAGAAGTTTTTTCAAAGCCTTTCTCCAATGAAGACACAGTCAGACACGAATTTTCTCCCAACTCATAGAAAGAAGAAATCACCACCGTCGCCTCTTCTTTGCCGCCATGGCTATTCCATACCAGATGAAGGCGGGAATTCTTATGAAGTTTAAAGATAAAACGTCCTGCAAAGTCCGGCACGTCTGTGTCGGTATTTATAGAAATAACAAGATTCGCTTCCGTTTCTCCGGGGATTTCTACGGTGTAGGTTTTTCCCCGCCCCGAAGCTGAAGTAACCTCCGGTGCCGTTTCGTTATAATCAGACGGCCATATACCGCCCGCACGGACATAGGCTGTATCTGAAAATGCAACTTCTGCCAAACGGGATGGTGCTTTAAATAACAACGGGCTGTCATTGCTTTTTAAATATCTGTATGTAATCAGCGGCAGCCGGTTTGCCTGAATTGTTTCCATAACTGCCTCCTTAACCTATAGCACCCTCAAATTCCAAATCAATGAGCCTGTTCATTTCCACCGCATATTCCAGCGGGAGTGCCTTGGAAATCGGTTCCGCAAATCCGCGGACCAGCATGGCCTTTGCATCTTCCTCCGACAGGCCACGGCTCATTAAATAGTAAATATCCTCTTCAGAAATACGACCGATTTTGGCCTCATGCCCTAAATCGATATCGTCATTTTCAATAATAATGGCTGGTACTGTATCTGAACGCGATTCATTATCGAGCATTAAAGATTCACAGCTGATTGTCCCTTTTGTCCCCGATGCCTTCGGTCCGATATAGACGACGCCGCGGTACAAAGCGGTACCTCCGCCCTTGGAGATTGATTTCGAATTGATTGTAATATGTGTATTCCGCCCCAGTGCTTCTACCTTGGAACCGGTATCAAGAAATTGATTTTTACCGGCAAAAGTAATTCCTGTAAATTCACAGGTCGAATGATCTCCTTTGAGAACCGTGTCAGGATACAGACAGGATGTGTGAGACCCGAAAGATCCGCTTACCCATACCATTTCTCCATTATCCTCTACAATCGCCTTTTTCGTATTCAGGTTATACATATTTTTCGACCAGTTTTCAATAGTCGAGTACCGGAGCTTTGCTCCTTTCTTTACGAAAAGTTCTACCGCTCCGGCATGAAGATTGGCTACATTGTAACGGGGTGCCGAGCAGCCTTCTATAAAATGACAGGATGCTCCCTGTTCCACAATAATCAAGGTGTGTTCAAATTGTCCTGCCCCGGGCGCATTAAGACGGAAATAGCTTTGGAGCGGCATTTTTACATCTACGCCTTTGGGCACATAGACGAATGAACCGCCGGACCACACAGCGTAGTGCAATGCTGCAAATTTATGATATCGCGGTGTAATCAATTTTCCGAAATAAGGACGTATCAGCTCCTCATATTCCTTTACCGCCGTTTCAAAATCTACATAAATGACCCCTTGGTTTTCCAATTCCTGTTGGACATTATGATAAACCACTTCGGAATCGTACTGGGCACCTACGCCTGCCAGCGACTTCTTTTCCGCGTCTGGAATTCCCAGCCTGTCAAAAGTATCCCGTATATTCTGCGGCAAATCCTCCCAACGGGCCTTCATGTCGGTTTTAGGACGGATATAGGTATCTATATGATCCATATCCAGCTCGGAAATATTGGGAGCCCACGGCGGTACATCAAGTGCGTTAAAAATTTCAAGAGCTTCGAGCCGTTTCCGGAGCATCCATTCCGGCTCTTCTTTTTCTCTTGAAATATCCCGTATCGTATCCTCTGTCAACCCTGTTTTGGCTTTATAAGCAAACTCAACCTTATCTTTGATGTCATAAACGCTGCGGCTGATGTCATCAATCCGGCTTTTTTTTCTTCCTTCTGCCATCGGTCACACCTCTTTACGATACGCATCAAACCCGTTCGTTTCAATTTCCTCCACCAGTTCGGGACCGCCCTCCCTGACAATCCGTCCGTCAATCAGAACATGGACAAATTCGGGCCGGATAAATTTCAGAATTTGGTTCAAATGGGTAATTAAAATCAGGGCATTGTTTTCATTGTGATAATCAGAAATATTTTTAGATACCACTCTGACCGCATCTACATCAAGACCGGAATCCGTTTCATCAAGCATTGCCAATTTGGGTTCCAGAATCCGGAGCTGCAATATTTCACTTTTTTTTCGCTCACCGCCGGAGAATCCGTCGTTTAAGTAACGGTTTCCGTAAGCAGGATTCATCTGCAGGTCCTGAAGCCGTGACTTCATTAACCGTTTAAAAGGAAACAGTTTCTGTTGCTTTCCCGAAATGGTTGTTTTTGCCGTGCGGATGAAATTCTCCATCGTAATCCCTGCTACGGAAACAGGATTTTGGAATGACAAAAACAAACCGAGTTTTGCTCTTTTATCAACAGACAATTCGGTAATATCCTGTCCTTCAAAAAAAATACGGCCTTCTGTGATTTCATAAGCGGGATTTCCCATTATGGCATGGAGCAATGTCGATTTTCCCGCTCCGTTTACCCCCATAATGACATGGACTTCCCCTTTATTCACAGAGAAATTAATTCCATGGAGGAGTTCTTTTCCTCCTACCGATACGTGAAGATTTTCCACGCGAAGTAATTCATCCATTGTATCACCCTCGATATATTGTAAATATATATGAATTTTTCATATATATGATTAGAAACCTTTATTTATTTTACAGTATTTTTCGATATATGTAAATAATTCAATATAGAATGAAACAGGCAATTTACTTTTCAATATACCGTCTGCAGAAAATAAAAAACCCGTAAGAAAACTCTCACGGATTTTTTACAGTCTCATCAGATTTTATGCGCGTTCAAACATGTCTAAGAGTTCGGAAACACCTTTTTTCCCGAAATGGACATCTTTCTCATCAATAATCAAACATGGAACGCTCATAATATTATATTTGTCCTTCAATTCCGGATAATACTGCAAATCATAGACATTGACCGTTACATTCTTATTGTCGGCACCAATTCTTTGTGCTGCAGCCACTAAGTCCGGACACATTGTGCAAGATAATGAAACTACAATTTGTACACGAAGTTTTTTATCCAGTGCATCAATTCTCTTTTGAAGTTCTTCTCCTACGTCCTGTCCGGGGCCTGCCGCGTTGTACATTGCTAAAATGAAAGAATTGAACTCATGTCCGCCCGGAACGCCATGGAAATAAAGTCCTCTTTCCGTTTCGTCAGCATTACAAATGGAAATGGTATGTTTATTTTCTTCATTTGTTGCAGGTACAAACTCAGCTTCCACCTTGTCGGAAAGAGAAGCCAATTCACTGATTACCTTCTTATTTTCTTCCGTCACCTTGCTGTCATCCGTATACAAACGAAGAATGACTTTGTTCTCGAAACGATTCAGAACCGGCACCAATGCCTGCCTGGTCGCATCATCAAGGAATGAAGAGGAATCTGCCTGAGGTGCTGCTTTTACTTCTTCACTGTCGTTTTTCTTTGTGACTGCCACATACTCTCTCTTAATCCCCAATTTCCTGTAGAGCTGTCCCAAATATTTTTCCATGGAAGTCGCGGCAATCGCACCGTCAGAAACAGCAGTTACAACCTGACGCAGATTCTTGACACAAATATCGCCTGCCGCATAGACACCGTCTATATTGGTCTTCTGGTCTTTATCCGTCACAATATAGCCCTGGGGAGTAAGCTCAAGCTGGTCCTTTACAAGACCGTTTTCCGGTGCATAGCCGACAAAAACAAAGACGCCGCAGTAATCTCCGTCAGGAGCTTTATAGTGGGATTCCTCACCGGTTTCCCTGTTTTTCAATACCACTTCCTGTATGGAATTTTCTCCGATGATTTTGGTAATTTCTGTATTAAAGCGGATTTCTACCTTGGGATGTTCTTTTAATTCATCCACTTCCGCATTTTCAATGGAGAACTGATCTCTCCGGACAATCATGATAATCTTTTTTGCATAGCGGGTCAGGAAAAGAGCTTCCTCGATAGCTGCATAGCCGCCACCTACGACAAACACATCCTTTCCTGCAAAGAATTCTCCGTCACAGGTAGCACAATAAGCCACACCATGTCCGCGGAATTCTTTTTCCCCGTCAAACCCTGCAAGCCTCGGGTAAGCTCCGGTCGCATAGATAATCCCGGTCGTCTTGAAATCGCCACGCCCGGTATGCACAATTTTATAATCGCCTTCCAATTCAAGTCCCGTGACTTCGGTAACCATAAAGTCAGCACCGAAATTTTCTGCCTGACGGCGCATTTGGCTTGTCAGATTTTCTCCGTCGGTCATCAGAATTCCCGGATAATTCACCACTTCTGATGTAATGGTAATTTGTCCACCGATTTTTTCTTTTTCGATTACCAAAACACGGAAACGGGCTCTGGCCATATAAATAGCGGCGGAAAGCCCTGCAGGACCTCCGCCGACTATTATGGCATCATACATTTTTTCCATGATGCCGTCTCCTATTAAAGCTTTCCTACTAAATCAAAGGACGGCTTCAGTGTTTCTTCACCGGGCTGCCATTTTGCAGGGCAAACCTGGTCGCCATGTTCATGAACAAACTTAGCGGCTCTTACCTTACGGAGCAGTTCGTCCGCATTACGGCCTATATTTCCTGCACTGACTTCATACAGAACCACTTCGCCTTCCGGATTGATAACGAAAGTACCGCGTTCTGTCATACCTTCACTGTCAATGTATACATCCAAATCCTTTGCTAAGGTACCGGTTGGATCTCCTACCATTGTGTACTGTACCTTTCCGATTCTTTCGGAGCTTTCATGCCATGCTTTATGTACGAAATGGCTGTCGCAGGATACGGAATAAATCTCACAGCCTTCTTTCTGGAATTCGTCATATTTATTCTGGAGATCTTCCAATTCAGTGGGGCAAACAAAGGTGAAGTCAGCGGGATAGAAGAAAAGAACACTCCATTTACCTGCCAGGTCCTTGTCGGAAACCTTTACAAATTCACCCTGCTTGTAAGCATCTAAATTAAATTCATTTACTTTTTTACCGATTAAAGACATAATATTACCTCCTATAAAAACTAATTGTTATATAGAACCTTTTAGCTGTATTTAGTATATCAATTATATCTATAAATGTCAATATAGAAATTTATAGAATTGTATTTTCAAAGATTACCTTTTATTTCTCTACATTTCCTACCACTATGCCGACAAAAATGAGTGCTGCCCCAATCCACTGGTACACGCCGACAGGCTCATGAAGTACAAAAAAAGACATCAAAAGTGCCGTAGGAAGCTCGGAGGCCGTCAATATGCTCCCCAGCCCCGGTCCTATTTTAGGAATTCCCACAGAAAACAGAAATGGCGGAACTACGATTCCGAAAAGTCCGAGGAGTATGCCGTAAGGCATTACAGAAAGAAACAAATCCGCATCTGTCAGAAATAAGGGAGGTAAATAAAAGAAAATAACCGCTGCTGCACCGACAGACATCATGGCACTTTTAAAAACAGGCGATATCCCGAGTCCTACAACACCACTCGCCAAAATGACAAGAGAATAGCTCACCGCAGAAAGAGCACCCCAGAAAACACCGACAGGAAAAGAAAGGCCCCGTCCGATTTCCAGTCCGGAAGCTAAAACGGATCCGGCAAGAAGAATCAGAATCGATACTGCCTTACGGCATCCCGGAATTTTCTTAAAAAAGAGAACATCAAATATAGTGCCGATCCATACAAACTGGAAAAGAAAAATAATGGCCAGAGATGCGTCCAGTGTTTCCAATGCCCGGTAATAAAAAATAGAAGTCAATCCCATGGGCAGTCCCGAGAAAATAAGCACCGCCATTTTTTTCAGACTGATTGTTTCCGGCCTCCATTTCCATGCAACGAGCCAGAAAAGAGCCATCCCCCAAAAACCCTGACTCCCCGACACATGAGAAAGTGTAAAACCTGCTTCATAGGCCAGCTTTACAATGGTGGATAAAATCCCGTAGCTGCAGCCGCCTAAAAAAACAAGAATACTATGTGGCGAAAATAGAAATCTCTATAAAAATCCACAACCGGAAACTCTCCGGTTTTAAAATGCAATTTAAATTGATTATAGTTTTTTTAATTTTTCTGTCAAGCCTACTTTGCCGCACGCCCCACTCCGGTTTTTTCTGAAAGTTTCCTCTTATTTCCCGATAATGATTTATAATAGAAGAAAATATAAAACAAGGGGAGAAAAATATCATGAGCCTGCACTTTATTTTCGGTCCTGCCGGCACGGGAAAAACAGTCCGGTGTTGTGAAGAAATCCGTAACTATATGACCGGCGGAAAAGAACGTTCCGCCTTTCTTTTGGTCCCAGACCAGGAAACGTATACCGCAGAACGTATGTTGGCAGGTATATTTCCCGGAAAAGGATTTATGAACGTAACGGTTTGCGGATTTTCCCGTCTCGCTTACAGGGTATTTCAAGAACTCCGTTCTCCTGTCCGTGATGCCCTTTCTCCCTTAGGACAACAACTGGTAGTAAGCCATATCATGAATGATCACCGGGAAGAGCTGCAAATACTTGCAAGAAGTGCTTCACAGCCTCATTTTGCAGACCGGTTGGTACAACTGTTTCACCGGCTGGATATGTTCTGTGTATCCGAAGCGGACTTGGAAGCAGCTGCCTCGCAGGAAGAAAACACGCCGTTAGGAAAAAAACTGTCTGATTTGGCACTGCTTTATAAAAACTACCATTCTTTCCTCCGTGAACGTTTTTCTTATGAAGGAAGCCTTTTCAATCTTCTCGCCCGGGAAATCCCCCGTTCGGATATGCTCCGTCATTCCCGCATATGGATTGATGGTTTCAATGGAATGGCTCCGCAAAAAATTAATATCGTATCCGCTTTGGTACGGACAGCCGAGCAGGTTACCTTTACTTTGCAAATGCCTTCCCCGGATAGTGAAAACGACTGCGAAATTTTTGCACAGCCCGACCGTTTATACCGCATGCTTTTGGAAAATATAGGACAGGCAGAATCGGTTACACTATCGGAATATCACCGTTACCATTGCCCGAGGATTTTATCTGTCGCGGCCGAATATTTTCAGTCCCCCTCGGAAAATTGTTCGCTTCCGGCTGCACAATCCGTCACTCCCGAAAAAGGCGTCCACCTTATTTCCGCACCGGACAGAAACGGTGAAGCCGATTTCATTTCACGCCGGATTCTGACTTTAGTCCGCGATAAAGGTTTACGCTGGCGGGATATTCTTGTTCTTTTACGCACCGCCGACCACTATACCGACGCACTGAAAAGAGCTTTTTTGAAGTATAAAATTCCCGGATTTATTGACAAGAAACAGCCTGTCAATAATCATCCTCTTATCATGCTTATCGACAGCATGCTGCGTTTTCTTTCCGCTGAAATGAGTGGCAAAAATAAAGGATTTCAAAGAAATACTGTTTTCCGGCTGCTGAAAACAAATATGCTTCCCGCTTTCACCACCTCTGAAATCGACAGGCTCGAAAATTATACCCTGAAATATAATATACGGTACAGCACATGGCAGAAACCATGGACATTCCGTGACTACAGAAGTCTCGACGATAAACCGGGCGCTCTTACGGAAAAAGAAGAAAAGCTGCAGAAAGACGCCAATTTATGGCGGGAAAAAGTGGTAACTCTCCTGAATCCGCTGCGGGATCGCTGGAAAACAGCGGCTACAGCCAAAGAGAAATGTACCGTTTTATATGAATGGCTTATTGAGCAAAAAGTTCCGCAAACACTCGCCGCATGGGATGATGAAGAATACGAAAAAACAAAAAGCCGTCCCCACAATCAGGTTTGGAAAAAAATCATATCTCTTCTTTTTGAGGAAGCCGTTCATGCATCGGGAAATGAAACAATGTCTGATAAAACATTCTTCCTCATGATGAAAGACGGAATTTCATCTCTCACCTATTCCATGATTCCGCCTACACTGGATCATGTGACCGTCACTTCTATGGACAGAGGATACGCTGCTGAAGCAAAAGTGGTTTTTATTCCCGGACTTTTAGAAGGAGAATTTCCTCAAAAAATTGATGACACCGGATTTTTTACAGAAGCAGAAAAACAAAATCTGTGGAGTCACTCAAAAATCAATTTGGGAGATAATTTGCTTCAGTTAATCGGACAAGAGCAATTTTATACCTACCTGGCACTCACACGGGCATCCGATGCTCTTTACCTGTCCTGTCCCGAATCTGCAGATGACGGCAGTCAGGGAGAACCGTCTTTTCTTTTCACCCGCTTGAAAGACCGGGGATTCTATACGGAATATACCCGTTCCCTTTCTCCCTCTCCTACGGAAGACGACTCTTCTTTCTTTACCAATCCCGAACAGGCACTTTCTCTGCTGCCTCTCATTCTCCAAGAAGGTGTTCCGCCGGAAAACAGCCGCTGGACCGCTCTGAGAAATTGGGCGAGAAAAGAAAACCTCCCTCTTTTGCAAAGTAAATTAGCAGGCCTGTATTATAAGAACACGGCAACTGCCCTCACCAAAGAAGAAGCACGAAAACTTTTTATGCCTCACGGTGGTTTTTTCGGCTCTGTCACCAGGCTGCAAAACTACAGAACCTGCCCTTACCAGTATTTCCTCCAGTACGGTCTCGGTATTGAAGAAAGAAAAACCGGGGACGTCGATCCTTTAGATTACGGAAATTATTTGCATGCCGGACTTCATAAATTCGGAGACCGTCTAAAAAAAGAAAATCTCAAATGGCGGGATGCAGGCGACAAGGATATCGAAAATCTTTCAAAGGAAATTACCGAAGAACTTGTCCCCCGTATAAAAGCAGGTGCTCTCAGTTCCGACATTTCTCTCAGGTACACAAAGAGAGTATTAGACCGTACCTTTGAAGACGCCCTGAAACGATTCCGCCGGTGGAGTCGTCAAAGCGGTTTTGACACCATAGATTTGGAGCGTCCTTTCACGGTAAGAATTTCAGCCGGTCCGCACGATTCCTTTACACTCATCGGAAGAATCGACAGAGTAGACTCGGACGGAAAACATGTTGTCGTATCCGACTACAAAACGGGAAGTCCTACCGTAAAGCTGAGCGATATATTAAACGGTACCTCATTGCAACTCATCACATATTTATTGGCTCTGTCAAAAGATGAAGAAACAAAAGATCTTCTCCCTGCCGCGATGATGTACATTTATCTCCACGGAAATGTCCGTCCTGTAGAAACCGTACCACCCGACGGAATTCCCGATTTAAAAGAAAACAGTCAAGTCAACGGACTCTTTTTAAATAATCCTGCGGTTTTGGAAACGCTGGACAAGGAGGCCGGTCATGATAAAAGCTTTATCCCGGTCCGCTACACCTCAAAAGGAGCTGTCCACGGCGCCTCTCCCGTCCTGTCGGATGCCCAATTTGAGTCTTTAAAAACAATTACGGAACAAATTTTGATTCATCTGTATGAGGAAATACAAAGTGGCGATATTTCTATTTATCCTATAAAATCAGGACAATTTACAGCCTGTACCTACTGTCCCTATAAAAGCATATGCCGTTTTGAACCGGGACTGGAAGAAAATAACTTTAACTATCTGGTCAAAAATAAAAATGCCAAAAATATTTTGGATACAAAAGCAGCCGCTTTAGCTTCGGACAGAAAGGAGACTTCCCATGAGTAAAATGACCTGGACCGCCGCACAGCAATCTGCTCTTGACGCAAGGAATCAGAATCTTCTTTTGGCGGCCTCTGCCGGAAGCGGAAAAACCGCCGTTCTCACTGCACGGATTAAAGAACTTCTCACCGATACGGACAACCCTCTTGATATTTCCGAAATTCTCGTTCTTACTTTCACCAGAGCCGCTGCCGGCGAAATGAAAACGCGGATTGCTTCCAATATTTCCAAAGCTTTATTGCAAGCCAGAGAAAAGAATGACACCGGACTTATCCGCCACTTATCCCGCCAACTTTCCCTTCTTTCGGGCGCCCAGATTTCTACCCTTGATTCTTTTTTTCAGACTCTTATCCGCCAA
>QWCH01004724.1_pt1 | contig 12084 bp, 13 predicted proteins | sample 1972671 | NCBI WGS metagenome assembly QWCH01 (sample SAMN09866713, study PRJNA288562) | Human gut metagenome isolate term3_stool, whole genome shotgun sequencing... | isolation source: gut | host: Homo sapiens | place: USA: California | reverse complement strand
CTAAAACTTGCTTTCTCTAAGCCGTCTATCCCCCTTTTTCTTAAATTTGTTTCAAGCCTAAAACCTAGTATGTGAGAACATGTTCCTGAAACAGAATAAAATATTGCTCCACTCGTTAGTGTTAAGACAGATTTTAACGCTATGCTCTCTGCACCGGATAAATCTGAATTAATTATTAAATTATCCAGAAATTTGTAGATTAAATAAAATCCATATACCGTAAGTACAGCAGATATAGCAGAAAAAACTATAGCTAAAAAGCCGAGATATTTCTTATCTTCCACATAAGCAAATAGTTTTTTATAAATCTTCATAATAATATCCCCTTTCCTAAATATTCCTTTTAGATAAATATTTTTATTTTTATATAAATATTTATCCTTGCTTTTTTATTATATATCAGCTATAATAAGTAATACAATAGTTTCGAAAAAATAAGTCCAAAAGGAATATTGTCTAAAGGGGATAGATTTATTATGGGTTATTATGATTTTGTAAAAGAATATATGAAAGTAGATGAATGCAAAATTAATAAAAAGTATTCAAGTGCAGGGCACACTTTTTGTTGGAAAAAAGAGAATTCAACTTATGCGGAAGGCATGTATTGGTTTTATGAAGGTGATGGTTTCATTATTGACATACATGATTTTTATATAAGTAAAGAAGTAATTCAAAATAGCACTTATAGTATGGCAGATTATGTTTCAATTTATTCAAGTTACATCGTCAGTGCAAACGGCGAAAAATTTAATCCATATCAAACTTTGACTCCAAACTCATTATGTACTTTTGATTTTGACAATATAAAAGACGATTTTGTTTTTTTATTACACGAGAATTGTTATTATCTTGCTGTTTCAATTGGTTTTAAAAAAGAGCTATTAGAAAAATATTTAGCATCTTTTAAAATTAATCCTGAATCATTTTATGAGGCTTTACTTCAAACAAATCAGTTCATACTTACGAAGTCATTAGAAAAAGTGGCGATGGAAATTTTAAATTGTAAGATGAATGCCCCTGCCGCAGAATTTTTCTTTAAAGCAAAGGCAAATGAGTGGATAAATATAGTGATTGACACATATTTAAATAGAAAAAAATATAAAATTGAAATTGATGATGATAAAGCACTTGAAGATGTCGCAAAATTTTTAGAAGATCATTTCGCAACTAATGTAAATCAGGAGACACTTGAAAAAATATCTAAAATGAGTGGAACTAAACTAAAAAATCTATTCAAAGAAAAATATGGTCAAAGCATCACAGAGTATACTCAAAGGAAAAGAATGAATGTAGCTGAAACGCTTCTCTTAAATACACAGTTGCCTATAAAAGAAATAGCAGAATCTGTTGGATATTTATCTGCTAGTAAATTTTCCATCTATTACAAAAGATACAAAGGAAAACTTCCTAGCGAGGTACGTAATACAACCTGTAATCATATTAATTTAAAATGTGATTACTGCGATTAAATTAAATTTTGCTTTTTCATTAAAATACCCCCTTATTTCCGTGTCCGGATTTAAGGGGGTATTACACTTAAGACTAGTGTCTATTATCCAATTATTATTTTGCTTCATATTTTAACTACGAAACATTTTTATTAAATTTTAAAAAATTTTTACAAGGACGAATAAAATCAATCTTTGAATTTATAGTTATGAAAAATACCAATTATGCCTATAAAATTAAGCATTAATGCGGTTAGTATGATTGAAATATATTTATATGTCGCCATTATTGAAACATCTATATTCCTTTTAATTTTAACTGCCCAATTATAACTGCACTCTGGTGCAATCTGAATTAATATAAAGCCTACAATTATAAAAAGTACATAGATTAACATTAATGTATCTCTTTTGCTCCAAAGTAATGTTTTATCTTTCATATATAAACACATCCTTTTATTATTTGAAATTAGAATTATCTATAATTATCTAATTTTATATTTATATTGTAGCACTAATATATTCACTCTGTCAAGTATATGGAACATACTCAGTTTAGTAAACACAAAAATAACAAATAGCTTTGATCGCGCTTATACAAATGGATGCCTAGAAGGAAAACATAACAAGATAAAGCAGAAAAATCACATGTACCATGCCAAACTTTGAGAACTTCATAAGAAAAATCCTTTTAATTGGATAAAAGAACCGATTAAAAGGATAAGGTTTATTTGCTATGCCTTAAACCAAGTAAAACAAGCAATTTTATTTAATTTAAATGATCATGAATAAAAATTCATACAGAGTATAGTGTTTACTCATTTATATGAGCTTCTATGCCACAACTATTGACAAAGAGCTTATAATTTTACATAATTTCAAAAGACAAATATATTATTCTAAATGTCAAAAGGTGCAAAAAAATCTATAATGAACAAATCATTATAGATTTTTTATAGCTAACAGTATTAAAGTATTTTTAATCGTTTTGCCTTAACAATAGGCCGAGCTCTTCTGCATTCATTTTTTTAATAGAGATGAGCGATGAGAGCGGACCCATTATTGTGCCAATTGCAAATACAGCAATAAATATTATTGCAAGCGTTAAAGCGTTCGGTGCCAAGAATGGCATTTTGAAACTTTGACTAAACCAAGTTCCAAATAAAATTGAGATAATTAAGCCGAGCACACTTCCGCATGCAGCGCCTGAAATATTTATGGTAAATATTTCCCATAAAATAATTCCTCTCAAATGCTTTTTGCTTGCCCCTAAAATTCTTAGTGTTGCAAACTCTCTCTTGCGTTCTTTGATTGTAATCGAATAAACAAGAGTGAGTACAAGGAAGACTAAGAGCCAAACAAGTGCAATTAAAATATAAACATATTTAATCATATCTTGTGTCGATGTACTTACTTCGTTCATCATGGATTGGGAGAGTAAGGGATAAACACCTTGGCCAGCAAATTCGTTTCTAATGTTATTTTGAACTTCAACTGGGTCGACACTATTATCAACCTTAATCATTACACATGAAATCATATTTTCATGGTCCTTGTCTTCGAGTTTGAGAATTTTTTCGTACTCCTTGGCCAGGCGTCTGGCTTCTTCGAAATTTACAAAAACAGTATTGTCAAATCCCATTCCTGTCTTTGCCAGTCTACCCCTTATAATAAATTCTTGGTTAAAGAATTTTACATGCTCATGCATATCGCCAACAATATTGTGGCCAACCAGGACTTCGCCCTTTTCTAAGGGGAGCTTGGCTTGAGTTGCCAGCCAGGGTTTTACCACGAAGTCTGTGTCCGAATCAAAGCCTATGACCTGAATTGGGAATGAACAGCAGCCTGCCGAAAGGGTGGCAATAAATAATTGAGGAGTGGCAATTTCAACTCCTTCGATTTTTCTGATTTTTTCAACAACTGACTTGTCCAAGAAAAATGTATTTGGCTCACCGCGAAGGATTGCGCCCCTGATTTTTGAATCGTAGCCTTCAGGCACCACAATAATATCTGCACCCATACGATTGGCAAGCGAATGCATACCATTTCTAAGTGACATAATCAAAAAGCTGGATAAAAATAAAACAAGGGTTAAAATTGCTGTTAAAATTATAAGCGATGCACTTCTTACGCTTTTATTTTGAATATTTTTAAAGGCAATTTCTTTAGAATTTAATCTCATAAGGCCACCTCATTTAATTTTCCGTCTGTCATTTCAAGAAGGCGGGACCCATATTTTAATAAATCATTATCGTGGGTCACTATAATAATAGTCGTGCCTTTTTCATTGATTTCTTTTAGCATATCCATAATTTCAATCGTGGTTTTTGAATCCAAATCAGAAGTTGGTTCATCTGCAATTAAAATTTTTGGCTCATTCATGAGGGCCCTTGCAATTAAAACTCTTTTTAATTCGCCGCCTGACAGATTTTTGCAAAAATCGTCTTGCAGGTCCAAGATGCCGCACATATCAAGGAGCATCCTGGCCCTTTCGATTCCATCTCCCTCACGCTTTTTAAAAAAGTATGGAAGTCTGACATTGTCGATGACATTTAGGGTTGGTAGGGTTCCAAGTGATTGGGGAACATAACCAATAAATTCGTTTCTATATCCACTTTTTTCTTCATCATCCATTGTGGAAAGACTTTTGCCTTCTACAAAGATATCTCCAGACGTGGGTTCAATAATTGCAGACAAAAGAGTAAGGAGTGTTGATTTCCCACTCCCACTTTTACCAATGATATTTATAAAATCTTTTTCACAAACATCAAAACTTACATCATCAATTGCAAAAAAATCTCTTTCACCGCGTCTAAATGATTTGGATAGATTATTTACATTGATGAGATTCATTGCAAGGCCTATTTAAAATTGCAGCAACAATGCTAATAACGATATAAAGACCGATCAAAATATAAAGCATAGGCATAGTTTTTGCCCTGCAAGCCATTTCAGGTTTCATGCAGCCGCCAATTAATTTTGCAGGCAATAAGATTGCATATATCCCAACTACTACATTGGAAATAGCTAGGGCAAAAAACATTTGTTTCTTGCAGCAAACAGCTGTGTAAACAAGACCGAGAACAGTCATAACACCGCCAACGCCTTTAATTGCTTGGCCCATCCAATGGCATTTCATAAATTTTCCATCTGCCATTGCAGGACATGTTGGAGCAATTGTGCCTGGTGTTAACATAATTAGAACACCCAATATTACAAATATAATTCCGAAAATTTTATTTTTATTCATATTTACCTCCTGATTTTTTAACTTAAGGGCATGGCCCTCTTTAAGTCATATATAATAGCCTTGGTAAAGGCTAATTAAAAATATCTATAGTCAATTTTTCACTATAGATAATTTTAATATAAATTTATTTTGCATCCTTCAATGCATCGTTTACAGCTTCTGTGAAAGATTTAAATGTAGTAGTTGCACCAGAGATAGCCTCAACATCTTCAATCTTTCCCTTTTCAATTAAAAGTTTTGGATATTCTTGAGAATTTTTAACTGCAGCTTGAGCAATCTTATAAAGACCTGGGTTGGTTGCACCTTCTTTGGCCTTTCCATAATTTTCATCTTTTTCACTTCCGTCAGCGAGTAAATTTTTTAAGCTTGCTTCAACAATTTTTCCATCCTTAACAGTGATATCTGTTGTAACCTTACCACCCCATTCATCAATTTTGCTTTCTCCATGGTAAGTTCCATCCTTGTATCCATCAGTGCTAGCATTGTTATCCTTATTGCCGCATGCTGTTAATAATAAGGCAGCTGCAATTAATAGTAAAGTTTTTTTCATATTAAACCTCCAAAATTGGCCTTTGTCTCTTTTGTTTTTCTTCTCTAGCAATTCTTCCATGTTCGAGATAAACTATTCTTTCTGCTTCCACACCAACCTCTTGGTCGTGGGTAACAACTATAATTGTTGAACCATTGTTGTGGAGTCTTTCTAGAATATCCATAACAATCATTTCATTCTTTTCATCCAAATTTCCTGTTGGTTCGTCTGCTAAGATGAGGGAGGGATGATTAATGAGAGCTCGGGCAATACAAACACGTTGTTGTTCGCCGCCTGAAAGTTGGTTTGGCAAATGGTTGTACCTATCTTTTAATCCAACGCTTTCAAGAGCTTGCAAGGCTTCTTCCTTATCTACCATTGAGTGATAGTATTGGGCCATCATAACATTTTCTAAGGCTGTTAGATAGTTTACCAAGTGGAATTGTTGGAAGATAAGGCCAATCTTATCCCGTCTAATTTCTGTCAATTCCTTTTGATTTAATTTTGAAATGTCAATTCCTTCAAGCAAAACTTCACCGATAGAAGGCTTGTCCATACAGCCGATGATATTCATCATTGTCGTCTTTCCGCTGCCTGATGGACCCATGATTGAAACCCATTCGCCTTTTTCTACATTTAAATTTATTTTATCTAGTGCTTTTAAATCGCCGTATATCTTTGAAATATCTTTTAATTCTAGTATGTTCATTATTCCCCCCTTAATACAAGTGCTGGATCAACTGCAGTTGCAGTTTTAACCGGTATAATGCAAGCCACAATTGTAATTACTATTGAAGCGATGATTGTAACTGGAACGAGGGCCCATAAAAAGTTTACGCTTCTTGCAAAGACGCGTCTGGAAACTTCGCTTGCAAATAAATATCCGAGCAAGGATCCCAGGGCTCCGCCCATTAGACCAAGTAAAAATCCTTCGCCTAAGAAATCATAAATGATTGATTTATTGTGAGCACCCAAGGCTTTTTTAAGGCCGATTTCTTTTCTTCTTTCAGCGACAACAGCCATCATGGTTGTACTAACACAAATCATCATAATAAATAAAACAATGATTGTAACAATCCATACAAGGGCCTGGAGTTTTTCTAGGACTGCGCCTTGAGATTCAGTAACCCTTTTAACAAGTCTGGCACTAACAGTGCTATCGATTTTGTTTATATTATCTGCAATTGCTTGCAACTCTTCGCTGTTTGCATCGATTGAACATTCGATAATATTGATATTTAAATTTCCCATAATGGATCTAATATCCTCAATGGACATAAATATTAAATCTTCTTCTTTGCCGCCAGTTGTTACAATTGAAGAGACTGTAAAATCGTTGTCTCTCATTTCTTGTGAATTTTCCTTTGGAGTACTAAGTACGAAAGGATCTCCAATTTTTAAGTCAAGTTTTTTTGAAATTTCATGGCCAATCATAACAGTTCTTTTTTCGCTAGGCCAATCACCATCGACAAGCCAGAAGGGACTGTTCTTTTTTAAGCCATCAAAATCTGTGGCTGCAATGACAAACGGCTGTTCATTGATCTTTGCGTTTTGATAAATATAAGGAGCAATGCCCACGAGTTTATCACCTGCAAGCTTTTTAATTTCATCAATATGTTTATCGTCAATCTTATCATCCTGTGATTTTGGAATGACAATCATATTTGCCCCGTAACTTCTAAATTCCTTGCCCAATTGTCTTGGGATATCATAATAGATTGTAACAAGCCCTGAAAGAATTGTTGCTCCCATAGCAATGGCGAGAAGGGCAGTAAGCATACGGGCCTTTCTTCTTCCTATTGATGACTCAACCATCTTCCAAAAGAATTTTATATTTTTTGTTTTAGCCCTTTCCATGAAGCACCTCCGTTGGATTGAGTTTGAGCAAATATCTAATGGCTGGAATAGAACCCAAAACAATTACCAGTAAAATTAATATAATTACAATCGGTATTACCATTGGTGTTGGCGGAATGCCGGAACCAAAAACTGTTATACCAATTATTTGAGTGAGGCCAAGTCCAATGAAATAGCCAACAATTCCCCCCATAATACCTGTGGTAATATTTTCAACCAATATTCTTGTAATAATTCTTGTGTTATTGGCACCAATTGCTTTTTGCAAGCCAATTTCAGCGCGTCTTTCCATAACAGATGCTGTTACTAGATTAGAAATTGCAAGAGCAGAACCAATTAAACTGAGGGCGGTAATTAAAACCATTAATAAAGTTGTCTTATTTAAAATATCTCCTTCACTTTCTGCAACCTGTCTAATAGGCTTTGCAATTGAATCAGTCATAACCTCTTGAATTTGATAGCAAATTGCACTTACATAAGCTGTGCAATACCAAACTTCCCATTCTTTAATGGTAAGAGACTTTGGATTTCGTGCAGCCTTTCTTGCTAAATCATTATCAGGAGTTGTTAGGGCAGAAACCTCCACACGAGAAACAACATTTGATACTCCCTCCAATTCTTGGGCTGCTTTTAATGGAAGATAAATATGTGAATCTTCATCGCTGCCTGAATCGAAAATACCTGCGATTTCAAATTCTTTTGTCGCAGCAGAACCTTCGATTTTAATTTTATCGCCAAGTTTATAATTGTTTCTAAGAGCAAAGACAGTACCGACCATGGCCTTGTCTGTGTCAGCATCTTCGATCCATTCGCCTTCGATGTTCCACCAAGTTTTTAATTTTCTCATGCCGGTATCGAGTGATTCACCTGTTGGGAGGTCCATGTGATTGTAAAACCATGTACCAACTACCCTTGTTGAATCTCCACCAACTTTTGCATTGATATTTAAATACGGCGTATAGTCAACTATATTAAAAGACCAGAAAATGGTTTTTATCATCCCAAGTTCATCTTCCTTTAAATAATTTTTTTGACTGTCTTCACCGATTCCATAAATATCATCAAGCATGGAAGACTCTTTTGGAACAACATTTATATTTGCTCCATAAGCCTTTAATTCTCTATTAACCTTGTCGCCGATGCCAAGCATGGTATTAAGCATGCCTGTTGAAAGGCAAGTGCCAAGCATTACGACAAATGCAATCATGGCCATTTTTTTCTTTTGCCTGAAGATTGCACCCTTAATCATTCTAAAAAACATAAATCACCTACTTAAATACAAAGCTGTTAGCATCAAGATCTTGCGTGTTGATTTTAATTTTTTCATCATGGACAATGTATGGAATAGGGATTGGATTGCATCCGCCCTTAAAACCGATTGTACCACGATTCATAACAACATCGCACAATTTACAAATGACATCATCGCCACGTTCATAATAACCAGATGGCCCGCAAATTTCGCAGGCATCAAGGACAACACCATAAGAACCCTGGGATTTTTTAATTAGGAAAAATCTCATTTGAACTCCATCAGCCGCTGTATATTGATAACGATGGAGTCTCATATCTTCAAGTTCAGATAGAGGGACAATAATCATATCATTATCAATTACATATTCTTCAGGTTCTGAGAGCGCAATATCACGACCAGAATAAGCCCTTATATAAGTCAAACTAAAAACATTAATTGCAACTAAGGCCAAGAAAAATTTTGCTAAATTTCTATTACATCTCATGTGATATTTCTTTTTTCTGAGCTCAGCTGGATTTTTAAAAGTTTCTTTAACTTTAACATTATCAACATATAAGATTATCGGTAGGATAATTAAAAAAATCATAAGACTAAAGCCGATGAAATTTGCGTGGTTTATTACCCAAGCAATTGTATTGAATAATCTTGCATTTCTTGGCAGGATGTCAATTGCATATAATCTTTGAAGAACAATAAAAATTTGATTTATTCCCCAAATTAAAAAAGAAATCAATAAAATTTTATCCCTGTGATTTTTGCCAACCCGCCTGATGGTTTTAAAAATTGCAAGGCCTGATAAAATCATAAGGACAACTGCAAAAACATAACCGATAATTCTATATAAAACCATAGTGGACACAGCAGATTCTCCGTAATAAACAAAGTTGTTTAACTGGACAAAAATGGCTGGCATATAATAAAAAAATGAGGCTATAATATACAAGGACAAGAAACCGACAAAAACATTTTTATAAATATTGGACTTTTCTTTTAGAAAATAAAATACAATAATTCCAATCAGAGCAATTACTATTGGTACCATTGACCAAAATGATAGGGAGCTCCTGTTGACAAAATTTGGAATTTCTCTAAGGATTGAAGAAATAATTGCCGCAAGAGTGCCCATAAAGACTGTGCCAAAAATAATTTTATATTTGTTTTTGAAATTTTCTGTACTTAGATATCCAAGTGCCAGACCTATTATAAACGAGAATCCTATGCCCGCTTCCATTACTTTAATAAATATCTTTAACATAAAACCCTCCTATGTACAAGAAGGAAATGGCGCGAAGCCATTTCCAGTCTTTCTACCACTTTGGACCTGTCCATTCAAATTCCGGCCATTCAATGACAATTGGTTCTGTCCAGAATCTTCCTGTTACACCTGTTTCTTTGTCAACGTGTAAGAGATAGTCGTTTCCTGGAGCAGAGATTTCGAATTTAACATTGTATGTTCCGAGACCTTCTTCAAATTTCATATTAGCACCATAGTGTGGACCGTCCGATGCGTTCATTGGCATGAAAGCAATTTCTTGAACCTTATCTGAGCCCTTCTTTTGAATATAGGCTTTAACATTTAACCAAGGAACAAAGTCGCCTGCACCGTAACCAAGTTTTGCACCTTCATCTGTTGCTGAAATATCAGCTTCGATATGGCAGTCAGCTTCTTCTTTTGACAATGAATTGCCAGCCGGTTCCATGTCTACCGGTTGGAAATAAACACCAGCAACTGCTAGAGGGCCTGATTCTTGTTCGTCACCAATTGGGAATTCGTCGAATCCTGCATCTTCACCAGGAGCTGCAACATCTTTTTTGTCTTCAGCTTTTGTGTCTTCAGTCTTTTTGTCTTCAACTTTAGCTGTGTTTTCATCAGCCGGTTTTGATGGCTTGCTGCATCCGTAGGTTGCAAGCATCGTAGCTGCAACTGCTAATACACATAATCTTTTAACTTTTGAACTCATAATAAACCTCCTGTTAGTTCTTATTTGCATAATCTCTTTCGAGTTCTGCTCTTTTAATTCTGTTACGTCTAATTTGGACAATAACGGTTATAATAGTTATTATTAATAAAATAACTTGCGGTAATAAAGTTTCAACCCTATCATAAATTCCTAAGATGTCGATTGTAAATCCATTCATCCATGGAATCATTGTTCTTCCAATAAGATCAGCTTCTTGGAATTCATAAACACCTTTTCCGATGAATGAAATACAAAGTACAAACATCAGTATTGAAGTAAAGGTGAAGAATGGTTTTAATGGAAGTCTTACACTCATCTTTGTAATTAGTACATAGACAATTGCAAGTACAACTATTGCACATGCAAGACCACCCCACATGTAGCTTGGGTTATTGGAAATGTTTTCTCTCATACCTTGGAAGAAAATAATCAATTCTGCACCTTCACGGGCAACTGCCAAGAAAGAGCTGAATACCAAAGCCATTGCACTGCCTTTTGTAATTGAGTTTTCAACTTTTGATTGAATGTAATGGTTCCAAACTTCCACTTCGGATTTTGATAACATCCAGTTGGATACATAGAATAAAACAATAACTGCCAAGAACATTCCGAATCCTTCAAAAATTTCTTGACCCATACCGCTGCTGTCAGCGCCGAATTTTTTAGCAATGATATTAAATATAATTGCAAGAATTATTGATGCCACAATACCTAAAATTGCACCGACATAAACGCCCCTTACATATTTCAAATTATTTGTCTTTTTAAGGTATGCAACAAGGGCCGCAACAATCAAAATTGCTTCAAGACCTTCCCTTAAGGTTAGGCCAAGTACACTTAAGAAAACTCCCCAGCCAGATGTGTTCTTACCTCTCATTCCGTCTAAAGTCTTAGCATCTTCGTGTAAGTATCTGATCAATACTTCGACTTCGTCTTTGACAACATCGACATCTTCATTTTGACGCATCGATTTTCTTGCCAAATAAAATTGGTTTTCAACGGTTGACCCACGCTTTCCAGAAATTTGTGACATAACAATTTTTTCAAAGCCTAATTTTTCATAAAATTTAAAATAAGCTTCGTTGATTTTGTCATAGCCTTTTTTACCGGCATCCGGGCCACCAGCTTCATAAATCTTAATGGCGTCTCTTAAAATTACCTCCATGTCCTTGCTTACATCTTCCCAGTCCTTGTATTTTTTAGTTGCAAAGACAGACGTAATAGACATTAGAAAAACTAATGATATCACCAAAAAAATGGTTAACTTTTTCATAGTTCCTCCTTTCGAAAAAATTTTGTAAATTCAATTATTTTTGAATAATTTTTTTCAGCTATTTTTTAATTAGCCGCTGCTAACATTATACTATTTAATATTTTTAAAGTCAACACATTTCCCTTGACCTTTCAAAAAAAAAGCAAATGTTGTAAGAACTGTGATTCAAAGCACATATGATTGAAGGTAAAAGTGTTAATTTTAAAAGACATATTAATATTTTAAATTACAAATAGCGAGACTCGAACTCGCATGTTATAAAACACACGGACGTGCATGACCTAACTTGATGAGCCGACTTGTCGGCGAATCTTAGTAGGTCAGCTGCAACTGATTTCCCAAGAGCGATTGCTCGACCAGAGCAATTGCGATTGGTTGAAATCATCTGCTGAACCGTGTGTCTTTTCGGTCTGGGCGGAACTGCTCGTTCGATTTATGTATAAATAAAAAAGCCACAGTTTTTAACTGCGACTTCATTTCTGGTGCAGATAGCGAGACTCGAACTCGCATG
>QWCH01004718.1_pt1 | contig 12099 bp, 12 predicted proteins | sample 1972671 | NCBI WGS metagenome assembly QWCH01 (sample SAMN09866713, study PRJNA288562) | Human gut metagenome isolate term3_stool, whole genome shotgun sequencing... | isolation source: gut | host: Homo sapiens | place: USA: California | reverse complement strand
CGGCTCTCCTTTGGCTTTTCGCCTTTTGCATGGAAGGGCGCAAAAGGCGTCCTCTTCTCGCCCTTCCCGGCGTCCTCGCCTTAGGCGTCGTGGTGTTGTCGGCGGTTTTTCCGGGAATCCCCACTCGCGGGGCCATTGCGCAGGCGAAAAAAGACATTCCCCCGCGCTACGAAGTGGAAACCATTCATTACGGGCCGGGGAAAACGTACGATTTCGGCACCGAGAGCTACAGTCGCTACGTCAACGTGCCCAAGCACCAATCGACGCTTCGCGAAAAATATTTCGGCTACACACCCGGCCGCGTACCCTACATAGGGGAAATTTACATGCCCAAGGGCAAAATGCACGCGCCCCTTCTCGTCTTTGTTCACGGCAATCACAATATGCTGGCGGACAATTACAAAGGCTACGATTACCTCGGTCGCTATTTGGCGGCGCGGGGCATAGGCTTTGTCTCCGTGGAGCAATCCTACTATAATGCCTTTTTGCAAAAAGGATTTAGCGGCGAAAATGACGCCCGCGCTCTGGGGCTCATCGATCACGCATCGGTTATATTAAACGATCATAGGCTCGCCAAGCGATTCGACAAAAACCGATTATACTTCGGCGGCCACAGCCGAGGCGGCGAAGCGGCGGCGGTGGCGGGTGCCCTCGTCGGTCTTACGAAAAACCCGGATACGGGGGAGGCGACGAAAAATCTCCACGCTGCCGGCGTCATTGCCGTGGCGCCTACAGACGGTCAGTACAGTCCGGGGGATCGACCCGTGGATTTAAACGTACCCTATCTGTTGATTCAGGGAACCCACGATCAGGACGTGTCCTCTCTCGAAGGAATGGATCAATACGTGCGCACCGACGGGGAAAAGATGCAAGTCCTCGTGGGTTACGCCAATCACAGCAAATTCAATACTCAATGGGGGAACCTCGATCGGGAGGGTCTCCTCGCCGCCACGCTCCACCGAGCGGACATTATGGACGGCAAAGAGCAGGAGCGTTTTTTGGAAGTATTGGCATATGGCTTTATAGAAGACGAGGGACTATTGGACAATCCGAAAGAGTATCTTCCCTCCGCTCCCTATTTCATGGCGCGGCAAAAGCCGGGTCTCGTCATTGCCGATTTTGAAGAAGACGCGGAACTCACTACCGCCACATTAAAAGGCGCCGCCCTTTCCATGGACGGCACCCATACGGAAAAACACTTCCAACCTGCGGGCAGAGGTGGAAACAATCACGTCGCCTATATACGGGGTACGCTGACGGCCACCATTCCCCAATCCCTTTCAGGGGACTTTGCCATGGATATAGCGCCGACGGGATCGGTACCGAACATGACCCTTACGCTGGAAGATAAAAACGGCCAATCGGTAGAAATTCAAGTCGACAAAGAAAATTTCCGCTCGCCTCTGGAGACCATGCTCCTAAAATGGCAACAGCTCGCCGACAAGACGGAAAGGAAATCCGCCCTCGTAAGTTATCGCATAGGAGAAAAAACAATAGCCGAAAAAAATCCTCACTTTCATATGAACGATCTTCGTCGCATCGTGCTGACCACCGACGGGGAAGTGGCGTTGGATAATATGCGAATCGAATCAAAAAATGATTAAAAAATTTTTTACGGGGTATGAATGGATTGAAAAGAGTTGTGGGGGTAAAGTTTATGCACGATACACTTTTAATCAAATCCATAGAGCCCGAAAGTAAAGGCTTCCGAAATGTGTTTTTTCAAATCGGCGATATGCGGACCCAAGGCGATCGATTATTGGATCTTTTAAACGGATCCGACAGTCCCTATGCGGGGCGTTGTATGTTTCGATTTAACGGCATACGCCTTCAACTGGAAGCGAAGGAAATTCCCACCGTACTCGCATTTTTATTGGACGCGGGCATGGAAGTGTACAGCGTATACGAACCTTACATTTAAGATAGTCATCAAGGAGGAACATGATGGACTTAAAAGCAAAATTAAATGAACAACTAAACTTTGAAATCGAATCCGCTTATATTTACATGGCCATGGCCAACTACGTTGAACTCCAAGGCATGCACGGTTTCAGCCACTTCTTTACGGCACAAGCTAAAGAAGAAATGGATCACGCCCTCGAATTCTACAAATTTATGCTCGAAATGGAATTCAACCCGGTATACGAAGCCATTGCAAAACCGGAAGCTGAATACGGTAACTTCACAGATACTTTTAAAGCCGCATTGGAACACGAAAAAGAAGTATCGAGACGCATAAAAGCTATTTATAAAGACGCTTTAGAAGTAGGTTGCCTCGACACCCAACAATTCCTCAATCAATTTATTGCGGAACAACGAGAAGAAGAAGACTCCTTCCGCGACATTATCGAACAATTGGAACGCGTTCGCGAAAGCTGGGACGGCCTCTATATTTTGGATGCCAAACTCGGCCATCGGTAAACATCAGAATGAAAGCCCTGCCTTGCGGCGGGGCTTTTTTGCGTGTATTTAAAGATTGAAGTACCCTTAGAACTTTGATAAGATAACCACGACTGAACATTGCATTAAATTTGTTAAAGACTAGGAGTCCATATGAAAAATTGTAATCGTTGGCTGATTTTAGCGGCGTGTATTATGATCAACTTATGTCTCGGCGCGGGCTATGCGTGGAGCGTATTTCAAGGCCCCTTAGTGGAGCTTTTCGGATTTTCAGCCGCCAAGGCGACGCTGGCCTTTAGCATTTCCTTCGGCATGGGGCCCGTAGGTATGATCCTCTTCGGCCCCATACTGGATAAGCGGGGTCCCAGACTCATTACTTTTTTAGGCGGCCTTTTATTTGGCCTCGGCTTTATGATGACATCCTTTATGAAAAGCTTGGGCTGGCTTTACTTAAGCTACGGTTTAATTTCAGGCCTCGGCATCGGCATGGCCTACGGCGCCACCATTGCCACCACCGTCACCCTCTTTCCCGATAAACGCGGCCTCGCCAGCGGCCTTAATGCGGCGGGCTTCGGCTCCGGCGCCATTGTGTTTGCCCCGGTAGCGGCGAATCTCATTCAACATTACGGCGTTTTGAGCGCCTTCCGAATCTTGGGCATCGCCATTTTAATTATTATTTGCACATGTTCCCTTATTCTCTCCGTCCCGAAAAAAGAAGAGGGAGAACGCAGGGTATCGGAAAGAGATAAGCGTCCGTCGGAAATGCTTCGCACGGCGAGCTTTTAGGTGCTTTGGTTTATTTACATTATGGGAAGCATTAGCGGCATGATGATCATCGGCCACGCATCGCCCATTTCACAAGATCACTTAGGCTTTACACTGGCCCTCGCAACGGCCATCGTGAGCATCGTCTCCCTATCCAATACCCTGGGAAGGATTTTGTGGGGCTCCATTTCCGACCGCTTCGATCGCTACGCCGTCGTCAGCATGATGTTCGGCGTCTCCACTATCGGGCTGCTCATTATGTTTGCCCACATCCATCCCTATTTTTCCGTCGTAGGCGTTATTTTAATCGCCCTTTGCTACGGTGGCTTTCTGGGCATTTTTCCCGGCATTACGGTGGAAAATTTCGGCGAAGCTTTTAACGGCACGAATTACGGCTTCATGTTTACCGCCTGCGGCATCGCCGCCGCCGTGGGACCCGTCCTCGCAGCCTCCGTTAAAGAGGCGAACAACGGGGATTACAGCATGGCCTTTTTAGTGGCGGCAGGCCTCAATATAATCGGACTCGCCCTCATGATGATCTTTAGAAAAAAAGCACGGAAAAATGCATAAGAAAAGCCTCCTTCGCGGGAGGCTTTCTTTTATTATGATCAGTCGCCGTAGGAATCGGCGAGTGTTTTTAAATCGGCAATTTGATCCATGGCGCGGGCGCCTTCGTCCGTATCTCTTACTAATCGACGGGTATCGTATTCCGTAATAAATTCCAGAGAGGACGTCATGTCGATATTTTCTCGAATGTAGGTGTCTTCGTGTCGAATGGGCTCGTGGGTGGCGAGGAGTATGCCGTAGGAATTGGAAATCAGCGTGTAGCCCGCCGTGCCCGTGGTTTTGCGGTAGGCGTGGGCGAAGCCGCCGTCGATGATCACGACTTTCCCTCCGGCTTTAATGGGATTTTCCCCCTTTCGCTTTTTTACAGGCGTGTGGCCGTTAATGATTTTTCCGCGCACATCGTCGATGCCGAAGGCCTTTAAAATGCGATCCGCCACCTCTTCTTTTTCCCTTAAAGGGTAATAGGGGTTCTTGCGTTCCACATGGGTTTCGTCCTCGGCGATAAAATAACGTTCGAAGGTGGTAATCCGCTCTTTACCGAAAAGAGGCGAATGCTTGCCGCACCAAAGATAGAAGAGGAAGTCCACGTCATCTTCTGTTCGTTCATAAAAAGCGCGGCGCACTTTTTCGTCCATGGCATCTAAAAGTGCACGTCCTTCCAGAGGTGCGCCTAACAGTTCCACCGATTCAAAATGGCCGTCCTCTTTCATGGGGATGCAGCCGTGGAAGAGGAGATTTCCGTTTTGAATTTTATACATACTGCCCTTTTCGATCATGGTGCGAATATGAGATTGCAGTTTTTCGCTCGTAAGGAAACTTTGGCGAATACGCTCCGCCACCTCCGCCTCTTCTTTCGTAAAGGCGTAGGGATCGCGGGGATCGACTGTGGGAAAATCGCCGTCTAATAAGGAATATTCCTTTCCTTCTACGGTGACGGTATTATTTTGAAGATCCAGATTTTCCAGATGGAGCATATTGTTCATGTCGTAAGCGGGATGGCGACGAATAAGTTGTCCTTCCGCCTTAAATTGTAAAATGGCCATGGCCTTGTGGAGTTTGGCGATGGATTCGTTGACGTGATCGTCGGGGCCGGGGCTTTTGGTAAAAAAAGGCTCCTTCGCCGTATAATGCTCGGCGTAGCGGAAGAGGGGCAGGAGATTAATACCGTAGCCGTCTTCGATGGTGGAAAGCACATTGTACCGTAAGGCGATACGAATGACATTGGCCGCCAAGGCAAAATTTCCGGCGGCGGCGCCGATCCAGGCGATGTCGTGATTGCCCCATTGAATGTCCACTCGATCGTCTCCTGCGAGTTGATCCATGATTTTTTCCGCATCTTCCCCGCGGTCGTAAATATCGCCAATAATGTGCACGGTTTCCACCACGTAGCGCACGGAAAGATCGGCCAAATCTTTAATGTAACATTCCGCCTCGCCTAGGGCGATCATATTGTCGTAAAGAGAGGCGACGTAGGATTTTTTGTGCCGCGACGCGGAATCTTCCAGGAGCAGGAGATTTAAAATCTTCTTCCTCGAAGGGGGAAGGGTGCTTTCAATTTGCTCGTGATCGTATTTCGTCGCCACACGCTTCGCCACGACGATTAAATCGGCGAGAGTTTCTTTTAAAAGTCGGCAGTACCTATCCTCGTCCATTTTTTCCTTGAGATCGGCGAGCTTTTTGTCGGGATAATATAAAATCGTCGCCAGCAGATTTTTATCCTCTTCACTTTTTTCGGGGAAGAGCTCGTCGATGTAGCGGCGAAGAACCCCCGATGCGTTGCGAAGCACATGGGTAAAGGCGATGTATTCGCCGTGAAGATCGCTTAGAAAATGTTCCGTGGGCTTCGGCAGCTCCAAGGTACTTTCCAGAAGGAGGACTTGGGCAAGGGCTTCGTGGCGGCCGGGGTAGCGATTTTTTAAGAGAGAAAAATATTTTTTTTCAAAAGAGTTAAAATTGGTCATGACATTCTCCTATGTGGTTGTATATCATAATAGGGTATACATAAGACGATCAGAAAGTGAGGTAACCTATGGATCTAAATAAAATGATCAGAAGCATTGAAGATTATCCCGAGAAGGGCGTAACCTTTCGCGATATTACTACCCTTTTAAAAGACGGCGACGCTTTTAAACAATGTATCGAGGAATTAATTGCCCTGGCTGAGAAAAAAGAAATCGATAAAATCGTGGGCATCGAAGCCCGTGGATTTTTAATCGGCGCGCCGATGGCCTACGCCATGGGGAAAGGATTTGTTCCCGTCAGAAAGCCCGGCAAGCTCCCCGCCGAAACTGTGGCCACCCACTACGATTTGGAATACGGAAGTGATTCCGTTGAAATGCATATCGACGGCATCGAAAAAGGCGAACGCGTCCTGATTGTCGACGATCTTTTGGCCACGGGGGGCACGGGAAAAGCCGCCGTGCAATTATGTAAAGAAGTGGGCGCAGACGTCGTAGGCTGTCTGTTTTTAATCGAGCTCGACGGACTCGACGGCCGAGACGATATTGGCGTGGAAGTAGATTCCCTTTTACATTTTCCCGCATAAAGTAAAAAAGACCCGAAGGTCTTGGAGCGGGTGAAGGGAATCGAACCCTCGCGATCGGCTTGGGAAGCCGAGGCTCTGCCACTGAGCTACACCCGCACAGGTGGCTTTATTTTACGCCTGAGCGGGGACGCTGTCAAGAGGACGGAAATTTTTCCAATAATTTGATAATTATTTTTCGATCTTCTATTGTCAAATGGCCTTGATGTGAGTACACTATGACTATAGGAAATCATTTCCACCGACAGTTTGTCGGAATGTTTTCGACACGCGGCGGTGTGAATTGTCGTGGTGCCATTGACTAATTAACCTTTTAAGGAGGATGAATTCATGAGAAAAGTTGTTATTGCCAGTGCGGTTAGAACACCGGTCGGTTCTTTCGGCGGCGCTTTTAAAGATGTAAGTGCTGTAGAACTCGGCATTACCGCTACCAAAGAAGCGATTAAACGCGCAGGCATCAAACCTGAAGATATCGACGAAGCCGTTATCGGCAGTGTTATTCAAGCAGGCCTCGGACAAAATGTGGCACGTCAAATCGTCATCGGCGCCGGCTGCCCCGTTACCCTTCCCGCTATGACCATTAATAAAGTTTGCGGATCCGGTTTACGTACAGTTTCTCTCGCCGCACAAATGATTAAAGCGGGGGATGCAGATGTCGTCTTAGCCGGCGGTACGGAATCCATGTCTCGCGCACCTTTCCTCGTAAACGAAGCACGTTGGGGCGCGCGCATGAACAATAAAGTGTTCGTCGATGCCATGATCAACGACGCCCTTTGGGATGCATTCAACAATTACCACATGGGTATGACCGCTGAAAATGTAGCGGAAGAATATCACGTAACCCGCGAAGATCAAGATAAAATTGCGGCACGCAGCCAACAACTTGCATCGAAAGCGCGCAGCGAAGGTCGCTTTAAAGATGAAATCGTGCCTGTAGAAGTTCACGGACGTAAAGGCAAAGTCACCGTCGTGGAAGAAGACGAATACATTCGCGACGGCGTAACCGAAGAAAGCATTAGCGGCATGAAGCCGGCCTTCAAACGTGACGGCGGTACGGTTACCGCTGCCAACGCATCGGGCATTAACGACGGCGCCGCCATGCTCATCGTCATGAGCGAAGAAAAAGCGAAAGAACTCGGCGTCAAACCCTTAGCGACTATCGTAAGCTATGCTTCCGCCGGCGTGGATCCGAAAATCATGGGTACAGGCCCGATCCCCTCTTCTCAAAAGGCTATGGAAAAAGCCGGATGGGATTTCAGCGAATTGGATCTCGTAGAAGCCAACGAAGCTTTTGCGGCACAAGCAGGTGCTGTCGTGAAAACCCTGGGTCTCGACATGGATAAAGTGAACGTCAACGGCGGCGCCATCGCCATCGGCCACCCGGTCGGCGCATCGGGCGCGCGGATTCTCGTCACATTGCTTTATGAAATGGCAAAGCGGGACGCACAAAAAGGTCTCGCCACCCTTTGCATCGGCGGCGGCCAAGGTACGGCCCTCGTCGTGGAACGGTAATTTGAAAACGAGGTATTCTTATGGAATTTAAATATCTTATCGTCGAACGGGAAGACAAAATCGTCAAAGTTATTATTAACAAGCCCAAAAGTTTAAATGCATTAAATTCCGAGCTTTTAACGGAATTAAATAAATGTATGTATCATTTAAGTATCGATGAATCCGTCGATGTGGTCGTCATTACCGGCGAAGGCAAGGCATTTGTCGCCGGCGCCGATATTTCCGAAATGAAAGATCTTTCGGCTCCGGAAGCCCACGCTTTTGCCAAACTGGGTATGGATACCTTTATGTTAATCGAACGCATGCCGAAACCGGTCATTGCGGCGGTTAACGGATTCGCCTTGGGCGGCGGCTGCGAACTCGCCCTCGCCTGCGATATTCGCATCGCTTCTGAAAAAGCCGTCTTCGGCCAACCGGAAGTGGGCCTCGGCATTACGCCGGGATTCGGCGGAACCCAACGGCTTACCCGCACCATCGGCCTCGGCATCGCCAAGGAAATGATCTATACGGCGAAAAACATTAAAGCCGATCGCGCCTATGAAGTGGGCCTTGTCAATCGCGTCGTCGCTCCCGAAGAATTAATGGACGCCGCCATGGACATGGCACGCACCATTGCATCGAACGGCAAACTCGCCGTATCCTATGCAAAAGGCGCCATGGTCGACGGATTCCAAGCGGACATTCATACGGGTATGGACATCGAAAAATCGGCCTTCTCCCTCTGCTTTGCAAGCGAAGACCAAACAGAAGGCATGAGTGCCTTTTTAGAAAAACGCAAACCGGAATTTAAAGGTAGATAAATTAGTTCAATAAGGAGGATTGACTATGAAAATTGGTGTTATCGGATCGGGTACTATGGGAAGCGGCATTGCGCAAGTTATGGCACTTCACCACGACGTTATTATTCGCGACATTGCGCCGGAAGCTTTGGAAAAAGCCCACAAAAAAATCGAAAAAGGATACAATCGCAATGTTGAAAAAGGCCGTATGTCGGAAGAAGACGCAAAGGCCGCCATTGCGCGTTTAAAAATTACAGAAGACTTAAAGGAATTAAAAGATTGCGACATCATCATCGAAGCCGCTACGGAAAATCCCACCATCAAAAAAGGTATCTTCACCGAACTTGCCGAATTATGTGACGAAAAGACGATTCTCGCCTCCAATACATCGTCCCTATCCATTACCGACATTGCAGCGGCAACCAATCGCCCGGCAAAAGTTATCGGCATGCACTTCTTTAACCCGGTTCCCGTTATGAAACTTGTAGAAGTTATTTGCGGACTGAACACTTCGGATGAAACGAAACAATTCGTCATCGACCTTTCGAAAGAAATCGGCAAAACCCCCGTTGAAGTTGAAGAAGCTCCGGGATTTGTCGTCAACCGCATTTTGATCCCCATGATCAACGAAGCGGTGGGCATTTACGCCGACGGCGTCGCCAGCGTAGAAGACATCGACAACGCCATGAAACTCGGCGCCAACCACCCCATGGGCCCCTTGGCTCTCGGCGACTTGGTCGGCCTCGATGTAGTTCTCGCCATTATGGACGTAATGTATAACGACTACCACGACAGCAAATACCGCGCACACGTCTTACTTCGTAAAATGGTTCGCGGCGGAAAACTCGGCCAAAAAACAGGCGAAGGTTTCTACAAATACGACAAATAAATTAAAAGCAAAAACCGGCTCGCAAGAGTCGGTTTTTTCGTGGACTTTTAAACTCCCGAATTTTCGTGATAAAATAAGAAGATCAAGGAATAAAGGAGAAGAAATGTCTTATTTAAAAGAACGTATTTTAGAAGAGGGCGTGATTTACCCGGGGAATGTGCTGAAAATCGATTCCTTTTTAAATCATCAAATCGATCCCGGAGTGATGAAGGAAATTGAAAAGGAATTTTACGATCACTTTTCAGATCGCAGGATTACTAAAATCATGACGGTAGAAGCGTCGGGCATTGCGCCTGCCATTATGGTGGCGGCACATTTCGACGTGCCCATGCTCTTTGCCAAAAAGAAAAAACCTTCCACCCTGAAAGCGGAAGAGGCCTATACGGCGGAAGTTTATTCTTACACGAAGCAAACGACATCCACGGTGATGGTGCCGAAGGATTATTTAAACAAAGAGGATGCCGTGCTGATCATCGACGATTTCCTCGCCAATGGTGAAGCGTCCATGGGCCTTGTGCAGATTGTTCGTGATGCGGGGGCGAAAGTGGCGGGCATCGGCATTTGCGTGGAAAAAAGCTTTCAGCCGGGGAGAGAACGTCTCGAAAAAGAGGGGCTGGATGTGTATTCCATCGTGCGCATCGAATCCATCGATTCAAAAAATCAGGAAATAAAATTTAAAGAAGGACATTAAAAAAGCCGGCGCTAAGCGTCGGCTTTTGCTATTAAAATTCGCCCATGTGTACTTTTGAGGAAATATCGAAATATTTTCGGCTGGGAATCCGTTCGTCGGCGACGCCGAAGGGAATCAGACAAAGGACGGCGTAATCGTCGGGAATATTGAAAAGTTCCTTTACGACTTCTTCCGCAGCTCTGCCGTCGTCGGCTTTTTCGCCGCGAATATTAATCCAGCTGGATGAGTAGCCGGCGTCGAAGAGGAGCAGACCCAAGTAGCTTGCCGTAATCGTCGCTTCTTCAATCCAGGTTACCTCGCTCGGATTGTTGCCGAGGACGGCGATAATTTGCGGCGCATCCCCTAAGTATTTCGTACCGAAACGTTTAATAGCCGCCAAGCCCTTTTTCTTTTCGGCATCGTCAATGACGAGAAATTCCACCGGATGGGTATTGCCCTTACTGGGCCCCATGGAAGCGTAGGTTAGAATGTCGAGCAATTCTTCTTCGCCCATTTTTTCATCTTGTTTGTATTTGCGGATGGACCGTCTTTTTTTAATCATTTCTTTAAAATCCATAGAAACCTCCTTAAACTATAAACTTATGAAAATTCGTCACGAATTTTTCACTCTTTTCTTTCTTTTCACATTATACCCATCTTAAATCTTTGTAAAGGTTTCACAAGAAGTTCAATTTTAAAATTTATACTAGATTTAAAGAAGGACGAAAGGAGTTTTAATAATGAATGAAGATGAAAAGGAATACCGCTACATCTACTCACCTGCCAAAAAGAAAAAGCCGGGCCTGTTGATTTTATGGGCGCTGATTTTTTCCCTTATCGGCGGTGCAGTTGGTAGCGCCGTAACCTATCATATAATGCCCGCTAAATCGAGCATCAACGTAGCAAGCAATCAAAACAACGACGCGCCGAAAGTGCGGAAACACGAAACCGGCGTCGTGGAAAGTGTGGCGAAAAAAGCTATGCCCTCTGTCGTGGGGATTACAACATCCACCACGAAAAATACCCTTATGGGCCCCATGGCCGTACAGGGAAGCGGCAGCGGCTTTATTATTTCAGAAGACGGCTACATTCTTTCCAATGCCCACGTGGTAGGGAAGACGGGAAATAAAGTAAAGACACTTTTAAACGACGGTACCGAAGCCGAAGGAAAAGTGGTCTGGTCCGATGAAACATTGGATTTGGGTCTTGTGAAGATTAACAAAAAAGGCCTGCAACCCCTTCCCATGGGCGACAGTGACGCCCTTAATATCGGCGAAACCGCCGTCGCCATCGGCAATCCTTTAGGTTTGGATTTCCAACGCTCCGTAACGGCAGGGGTCATTTCGGGGCTTAATCGAAACATCGGCGAAGTACAGGGCAATTATATGGACGGCCTCATTCAAACCGACGCTTCCATTAATGCGGGCAATTCCGGCGGCCCCCTTTTAAATAGCGAAGGGGAAGTTGTAGGGATCAACTCCGTTAAAATTGCCACGGCGGAAGGGCTGGGCTTTTCCATTCCCATTAATACGGTAAAACCCATTGTGGAACAAGTGATTCGAACGGGAGATTACAATTCCGTCGCCCTCGGCATGAGCGGCTACACCGTAAGCGCCATTGAACGAAGCGGATACGATCTCGGCACCGGCGGCAAGTCCTACACCATAAACGGCATTAACGGCGGCAAAGCCTTTACGTTTGAAGCGGACGGACAAGTTGTCAACGAGCTTGACCGCGTAGCGGGCATCGACAGCGAAGTTTTGAGACGTATGATCACAAAACAAAACTGATAGGAAGGAAACATGAACAAGGTTTTTTTAATCGGAAATTTAACGCGTGACCCCGAACTTACCGAAACGCCCAGCGGCGTCGCGGTGTGCCATTTTGCCATTGCCGTCAACAGGAATTATTCCTCGCAGGACGGCGAACGTCAGACGGACTTTTTCAACTGCACCGCATGGCGTCAAACGGCGGA
>QWCH01004713.1_pt1 | contig 12104 bp, 10 predicted proteins | sample 1972671 | NCBI WGS metagenome assembly QWCH01 (sample SAMN09866713, study PRJNA288562) | Human gut metagenome isolate term3_stool, whole genome shotgun sequencing... | isolation source: gut | host: Homo sapiens | place: USA: California | reverse complement strand
TTCAGGTCAGGGTGCCAGCGCTTGCACTTGGCACGGTAAGCCTTTTTGATCTCGTCTTCACTGGCACCGCGCTGGATGCCCAGAACCTCATAGGGGTCTCTCATCGGTCTACTTCCTCACGTCTCTATTACCATCTGTGCGGCCATTGTGCCGCACAAGCAATCTTTAGTGTACAGGACTGGAACGGAAAAATCAAGGAAAACCGCCGGGATCAGGCGGTTTTGTCCTTCTTTTTTGCATTTTTGCAGTGATATTTGAGCCACACGCCCGAATACAGGATGTTGCGCAGAAGGTCAACGTCCTCCACACAGGGCAGGCGCTCAAAGCTGCGGGCACAATTGGCCAGCAACAGCTCAAAGATCTCCCGCATCTCTTCCTCATACCCGGGCTCTCTGCTCAGGGTGCGCAGGGGATTGTATGCGCCCTTGCGCTCATCCCGGGCCAGGTCGTCGTAGGCATCCAGCAGGTAGATGTACTTGCCCAGATTGAAGCCGATGCTGCGCAGCTCCGGGGACCAGTGATCCTGCCGGTAATCGAACAGCTCGGCCATCAGCTCCCCAAAGCAGCCGGAAACGGCATCCAGGTCCTCGCTGCCCTCGGCCTCGTACCGGGCCAGCCGATCCAGACAGGTGCGGATGGCGCTGCACTGGCGGGGCCAGCGGGCGGCGGCCTGCTGCGTGGGGGCAGCAAGCATCTTTTCAAAGCCCAGGCCCAGCAGGCTGTGGTCATCGTTCCATTTGTCCTGCGCGTTGTAGTAGTGCAGGGCCACGCTCAGGTCTGCGCAGTAATCGGTGGGGCCGCTGGAACGCCACTCCACCTTCCGGATGGGGTGGATGGGGCAGTGGTCACAGCCTGTCACACAGGCGCTTTCGCCCTCGTACAGGCTGCACAGCAGCAGATCCAGAAAGGTCAGGTCATAGCTCAGGGTCAGCCGCCCCCGGGTGCCGTGCAGCGCGCCGATGCGGCGGCAGAGCCCGCAGTAGGCCGCGCGGTACCGCGCCTGTGCCTCCGGGCTGAGTGCGGCCTGATTCGGGATAACATATCCGAACATGGCTCAGCTCTTCTTGATGAACTGGGTGCCGCAACGGGGGCAGGAGATCTGGATGCGGCCGCGGCCGCGGGGCACGCGCAGCTTCTGGCGGCACTGGGGGCAGCGGTAGTAGTGATAGACCTTGCGGTTGGCCCACTGCTCCTTCCAGCCCTTGAACTTGTTGTCCACCCGGTCCTTCAGGGTGTAGAACTTGTAGTTCTCCTCGGTGCGCTTGGAGATGTTCCGGCTGAAGGTGCGGTAGTAGCAGAAGATCAGCAGGGCCGCGCCCAGATAGGTGAACAGGTTGACCCGGCTGATGATGGCGATGAGGAGCAGCGCCAGCGAGGCAATGCTCAGGAATTGGTTCAGGCCATCAGTGCCATAGCGGCCGATCATAAACTGACGAAGTTTCTCTCTCATAGATTTCCGGTCCTTTGTCCTCAAGAATAACCCTCTCAGCCACGCGGACGCATGGACAGAGAGGGCGTTTGATTGTTCACAACAATAGAATATCAGCCAACCATGATAAAACTTTGAACAGATTGCAAATCTACCATGAAAGGACGAAATTTAATTGGCATTCTCTGCACCGGAGCGCTTGCGCACGGTCAGGGCGGCCTCCACATCCAGCGCGCCCTCCATCCGGCAGTGCAGCACGGCACGGCCTGCCTCACCGGTGGTGGCAAGATAGGTGCCCGCCATGCCGCCCCGCAGGGGGACGATGGCCGGGCCCAGGATCTTTACCGGGCCTTCCACGCTGAGCTGAACGGCCTCGCCGCAGTAGGGCAGCAGGTTGCCGTTCTGGTCAATGGCCCGCAGGCTGACCGCCGCGCAGTCCCAGGTGGGGCCGTCGGTCAGGATGGGATTGTGCACTACGCATTCCAGCCGGACCGACTGCACCGGCTCCTTGACCACGGTGCGGACGGTACGCCCGTGCCAGACTGCCTCAAATCGGTAGACGCTGGACGGCCCGCCCAGCACGCCGATGTATTTGTAGTACATCCGGAGCAGGTCGTTTGCGCTCAGCCGCAGGGAGAGCATCCGCGCCCGGGAGAGAGGCGAAAGGTTCAGCGCGTCCCGGCGCATCTCGTTGAGGATGGCCGCCACCTGCGGGGCCGTGCTCTGGTCAAGGCCCTCATACTTTTCCAGCAGGGAGCCGACGAAATCCTGGATCTCGATGGGCGGGTGGGGCAGGGCGGCAAAGCGGCCCCGGCGGTCGGGGGTGAACTCGGCAATGAAATCGTTGCCCCGGTAGAGGCGGACGCTCTCGGCGTTGGTGAACACCCAGCAGGCCCCGGCAAAGCCGCCGGGGTGGTCGCCCAGTGCCATGCTGGAAGAGACCTCGAACACCACGTCCGAAGGGGAGCGGGGCGTTTTCTGGCTTGCATAGACGGCGGCAGAGAGCTTCGGGTTGCGGAACAGATCCGTCACGCCGTGGTAGCAGATGCGGTCGCCGCTGCCGAACTCGCGGTGGGTGTTGTAATCGGCCATGCACCAGCCAAGGGCACCGGCCACGCCCTGCTGGGCAATGGCATCGTTGAGGACGGCGGCGTGGCGCAGAGCCTGTGCCAGCCGGTGCGGCTCGTCGTCAAAGGCTTTGGCCGGGAACTGCTGGCCCCCGAACTCGCTGATGAGGTAACCCTTGCGCAGGTCAGGCGTAACGGCAGACCGGGGCTCGCAGCCCGGGCCGCGGCCGGAGTAGGAGTAATCGTTGTAGGCATAAACATCCTCGAGCAGCTGGCTCTTGCGGGCGATCCGCACGCCGCCGGTGGGGCGGGTGGGGTCCAGCCGATGGACGGCCTCGTTGGTGCGCTTGTAAAAGGCCTCGTTATCGGAACTGCCGTTCACCCGCACGCCCCACAGGAACACGCTGGGGTGATTGCGGCACTGGCAGACCATCTCGCGGCAGTTCTGCAATGCCTGGGCCTGCCAGGCTTCATCCCCGATGTGCTGCCAGCCGGGCATCTCCACGAACACCAGCAGGCCCAGCTCATCGCAGGCATCCAGAAAAGCCGGGCTCTGGGGGTAGTGGCTGGTGCGCACGGCGTTGCAGCCCAGCTGCTTTTTCAACAATTGGGCATCCAGCTGTTGAATGCTGTCCGGCATGGCATAGCCCTGATAGGCGTAGCTCTGGTGCCGGTTCAGGCCCCGCAGCTCCACCCGCTGGCCGTTCAGATAAAAGCCCCCGGCCACGAACTGGATGGTGCGGAAGCCGAACCGGGTGCTCTTTTCGTCCAGCACCCGGTCGGGCAGGCCGCTGGTGCCGGGCCGGATGAGCCGGACGGTCAGGGTATAGAGGAAGGGGTGCTCCACGCTCCAGGGGTGCACGCCGTTCAGGGTGCCCACAATGGGCAGGCTGAGCTCACCGCTGTACAGGGCTCTGCTCCCGGCGGGGCTGCGGATCTCGGCCTGCAGGGTGCAGCCGATGGTCTCGCCCACTGTGGAGGAATAGATGCGGAAATCGCCCTCGGCCTGCGCCTCGATGAAGATGTCGCGCAGGTAGGCGGGCTCCTTCACGTCCAGACTGACGGCCCGGTAGATGCCGCCGTAGGTCAGAAAATCGATCTGCCCGCCGAAGGGAGGAATGTTCAGGTCCTCCCGGCTGTCGCACCGGACAGCCACCACATTTTTTTGGCCCAGCAGCAGCGATTCGGTCAGGTCCACAGTAAAGGCGGTGTAGCCGCACCCGTGGTGGAACACCCGCCGCCCGTTGCAGAACACAGTGGCATCGTGGGCCACGGCTCCAAAGGTCAGCAGCACCGTGCGGCCCTGCCACTCTTTGGGCGCAAAAAACTCCCGCCGGTAGCCGGACACCCGCTGGTATTCGTTCTCGTTGCAATAGTTGTAGGGCAGCGTTTTGACCGTGTGGGGCAAGCGCACCGGTTCCAGTTCCACCCCGGTGCATTCGGGGCGGACGATGGCGGGATCAAAGGTGGGGGCAAACAGCCAGCCGTCGTTCCAATCGTAGTGTTCCATAGCCTGTCTCCATCGCTCTGCACAAAATAATTCTTACCCTTATGCTACCACAAAGTTGTGAACGAAAAAAGCACTCGCTCCCTTATTTTTCCCGTTTTTGCAGAAAAAGCTGTTAAAATCAAAAACGCCCCCGCCGGCAAGGGCAGAGGCGCAAGGGAAATATCAGAATCTGGGAAGGTCGTAGGCACGCATGGCGGGGTGTTTGTGGGAAATCTGCTCTTCCGTAGAAACTACGCTGGTGCCAAACTTACAGGATTGACATTGATAAATTTCAACATGAGTGCGATTCTCGACCGAATCATTATATCGGGGATCGCGTCCCTGACAAGGAATAAAATTGACTGTATACCAGGAAGCATAATACTCATCCACACAAATCATATCGCTCTGTCCGCAATATTCACAGACAAGGACCGCAGGTTCGGCAGTTGTTGCAGCATTTGTGGAACGAACCTGAGACGCTGCGAATGTGGGAAGAGCACATAGACTTGCCAGAAGAAAAGCGGCGAAAAATGCGGAAAGAATCTTTTTCATGGTAAACGCCTCCTTTTTGAGAAAGTATGGGGGTGAACTTCTCTGATCTCATCTTCATTATAGCATGGATCGCAGAAAGAGAAAATTGTGAGAGGAACAGAAAAAAGAGAGCTCTTTTTATGCGGATTGACGACAAAAAAACGCTCCCGCCGGAAAGGCGGGAGCAGAATGCAAGGATTATAAAGTACTATAAGTGAATAAGCAAAAGCTAATTACCAGCCGTGTTCATGCTCAACCTTCGTTTCACGGACAGCGTCACCAAAGCCGCTTCCACAATGATCACAGAGATAGTACTTGGTTAAATCGCGATAATACTCCTTATCACGATATTGAGGATCGCCGGAAAGGCATTCGACATACCGATTGAAAATCCAAGGACCTTCTGTTTTGGTATTGTACCGGACTTGACCAATGCCACATTCGTCGCAAAGAGAAGCATAAGGAACAACGCTAGAGTTGTCGATAGAAGGGTCATCAGAAATGACAGAAGTTGTTGTAGCTGATGCGGGAGCGAGCAACATGGAACCAACTAAAACTCCAGAAAGTAAACAGGTGATAAGCTTTCTCATAGTGATGGCCTCCTTTGATAAAATAATAATTCAACCCTCACTGGATTGTGAATACAGTATATCATAAAATCCTTTTAATGGGAATTGAGGAAGTAAATGAAAAAAGATAATAGATATTGTGCGATTTGTCAACGAAAAAGCCCCCGCCGGGCAGGCGGGGGGATGAAACTCAGCGGATGAAATTGGTCATGGGGCGGCGGGGATTTTCGGGGTGGGTGATGCCGTTTGCTTTGCCCAGTTCGATGCACTTAAGCAGCCAGGCCATGTTGCGGCCCAGCTCCCGCATCACGGCGCAGCCCTCTTCATCCTCCAGCACCTGCTCGGGCTTGGAGCCGTGGACCATGGGCCAGTAGGAACCGCTGACCAGCGGCATGTGGAAGAACTCGGGGTACTTCACCAGCTGGTCCAGCGTGGTGGTGGTGCCGGCACGGCGGGCCGAAGCGCAGATGGCGGCGGGCTTGTAGGCCAGATACTTGCCGCCCGCGTAGGCCAGACGATCCATGAAGCTGGTCATGTTGCCGGAGGCGGACGCATAGTGGACAGGTGTGCCGAACACAAAGGCATCGGCAGTTTTGGCCTTTTCGATGGCCTCGTTGACCACGCCGCCGAACACGCAGCCCTTACCGGCGGCACAGCCGCCGCAGCCGATGCAGCCGCCCACCGGCTTTGTGCCGACGTTCAGGATCTCGGTCTCGATGCCGCTGGCGTTCAGCTCCCCGGCGATCAGGGACAGGGCGGTATAGGTGCAGCCCTTCTCGTGGGGGCTGCCGTTGATGAGCAGGACTTTCATAAGCAGATACTCTCCTTTTTTGGCAAAACGCGCCGCACATGGGGCGCTTTGCCCTGATTTTAGCACAATTGCATCCTGAGTGCAACGCGTGCCCTTGACAAAGAGTTGCGTTTTGACGATAATATGGAGATACGAAAACACGAAACAGCTGCTGGCCGGGCAGGGGGCCCGGACAGCGGGAGAAGGAGGCAGATACATGCGCGTTATTGCAGGAGAAGCACGGGGCCGCAGGCTGGAAGCCCTGCCCGGCACCGAGATCACCCGCCCGACGATGGATCAGGTCAAGGAGGCCATGTTCAGCATCGTCCAGTTCGACCTGCCCGGTGCCCGGGTGCTCGACCTCTACGCAGGCAGCGGCCAGCTGGGCATCGAGGCCCTGAGCCGGGGTGCGGCCCGGTGCGTGTTCCTGGACGAGAACCGGGAGGCCGTGAACATCGTGATGAAGAACTGCAAGAACTGCGGCGTGTTTGACCGCAGCCGGGTCAACATCGGCGAGGCGGCACGGTATCTCTCCGCCTGCCATGAGCAGTTCGACATCGTGCTGCTGGACCCGCCCTTCCACACCGGCACGCTGGAAAAGATCCTGCCCGGCGTGGACAAATGCCTGGCTCCGGGCGGCATCGTGATCTGCGAGAGTGAGACCGGCCTGGTGCTGCCTGCCGAAGTGGGCGGCATGACCCTGAAAAAACAGTATAAATACGGCAAAGTCCTGCTGTGGAAGTATGGTAAGCCCCGGCAGAGCGCCGGAGAGGGAGATGCGGAATGAACGTAAACGAGCTTTTGGATACCATTGAGGATACGCTGGAGGAGAGCGCCGGAATGCCCCTTTCGGGCGGCAAGCGCATCGTGGATGTGGAGCAGATCCGGGATTATCTGGACGAGATCCGCCAGAACCTGCCTGTGGAGCTGCGGCAGGCCCAGTCCATTGTCAGCGACCGTGCCCAGCTCATCGAATCGGCCAACGCACAGGCGCAGGCCATTGTAAAAAAGGCCGAGGAGCGCGCCCGTGTGCTGGTGAGCGAGGCCGAGATCGTCAAGGCGGCCCAGCAGCGCGCCGGAGAGATCGTCTCCGCCGCCCAGACCGAGGCCCGCACTGTCCGCCAGACTGTGACCGACTACTGTGATAATATGCTCAAGACCACGGAAGAGACGATGGCGGAAAACGCCGCACAGGTCAAAAATGTCCGTGCAAACCTGCGCCAGAGCCCCAGAAAACAGCTCTGATGCGGGAATGTGAAATTTCCCGGTGAGAGCTTCCGGCCCCTGCAAGCAAAAACGACGGCTTGCAGGGGCTTTTTTTGGTACATTTTGAGAGAAAAAACAAAAGGGAAACTCTTGCAATCAGGGGCCTGTTTTGTTACAATAAAATTGTATCCTCAGGGCTGACCGGGCCACAAACTCCCGGCAGGCCGCAGGCCGCTTTCCCGGGCAGCAGCTCCGGGCAGAAAAGGGCGGCAGATGCAGGATCTTATCTGAGTTTTGAAAGGAGGCTGGGAACATGGACACAGAAAAAACAGCACAGCCCTTTGACCCGGCCTCGTTTGAGCATGTCCCGGTGCTGCTGAACGAGTGCCTGGACGGCCTGAAGATCGACCCGGCCGGCACCTATCTGGACGGCACGGCGGGCGGCGCGGGGCACTCCCGCCAGATCGCCCTGCGGCTGAACGGCGAGCAGGGCGGCAGGCTCATCTCGCTGGATCAGGACCCCGATGCCGTGCAGACGGCCCGGGCCCGGCTGGCGGGCCTGCCTGCCACCGTGGTGCAGATCAACTTCCGCTATGCCGGACAAGCTCTGGAGCAGCTGGGCATTGAAACGATCAACGGTGCGCTGCTGGATTTGGGGGTGTCCAGCCATCAGCTGGATGACGCGGCCCGGGGCTTTTCCTACCGGGCGGATGCCCCGTTGGACATGCGGATGAGCCAGGAGGGCGAGACGGCCGCCGATCTCGTGAACAGCGAGAGCCGGGAGGAGCTGGCCCGCATCCTGCGGGATTACGGCGAGGAGCCCTTCGCCTGGCAGATCGCGGGCAGGATCGTGGAAGCCCGGGAAACTGCCCCCATTGAAACGACATTGCAGCTGGCGGATATCGTGGCCAGCGCCATGCCCCCGGCGGAGCGCCGGAAGAACAAAAACCCCTCCCGCCGCACCTTCCAGGCACTGCGCATTGCGGTAAACCATGAGCTGGACGCACTGGAAGAGGGGCTGGATACCATTTTTGCGCATCTCGCACCGGGTGGAAGACTTTGCGTGATCACCTTCCACTCGCTGGAGGACCGGCTGGTCAAGAACAAGTTCCGCCGCTGGTCCACCGCCTGCACCTGCCCGCCGGAGTTCCCGGTGTGCGTCTGCGGCGGCAAAGCCAAGGCAAAGCTGATCACACGCAAACCCATTGAAGCCAACACGCAGGAGCTGGAAGAGAACCGGCGCAGCCGCTCGGCCCACCTGCGGGTTTTGGAAAAGATCTGAGGGCGGCACAGCCCCGGAGATGTGAGGAGGAGATCACCATGGGTCAGGCAGCATACGATATGACAGAGGTCCGGCGCAGAAGAGCGCCGCAGGCACAGCCCAAAGTTCCGCTGCGGGTAGAAAAGGGCGGCAAAAAGCGGCTGAACCCCGTGCGGGCCGCCATGCAGCACGCGCTGCAGCTGGTGGGCGCGGCTTTGCTGGTGGGCTTTGCGGTGAGCCTGCTGTGGAGCGAGGCACAGCTGGTGGAGCTGAATTCTCAGATCCAGAGCGCCAAGGCAGAGCTTGTGAGCGAGCAGAGCCAGTATACATACTACAACAGTGCCCTGAACAGCCGCACCAACATCACAAGTGTTGAGGAGACCGCCACCCGCCTGGGGCTGATGAAGATCGACCAGAGCCAGATCACCTACATCCGGCTGGATGAGGGCAGCGTTCTGGTGCGCAAGGCATCCGCTGTGCGGCAGTGGTCGGATCTGCTCCACGATGGGGCAATGACCATTCTTGCCTCTGTCAGAACGGCAAAATAAACCAAACAACGAAAAGCGTGCGGCAGCGCACGCTTTTTCGGTTTTCTTCGGGAGTACGCAATGCAAACACCATCCTCCGATCCAAAAAAGAACAGTGCCCGCCGCCGCAGTGCGGACCCGCACGCACGGCTCAGTGCCCGGCTGCGTCATATCAGCTTTGGTGCCGCCGTGCTTCTTGTGGTGGCCGCCGCGCTGACCGTGATCTACAGCCTGTACAAGATCCAGATCCGCGACGGTGCCACCTACCGCCAGTACGCCGCCGAGCAGCAGCTGCTGGACAGCACCATTCAGGCCACCCGCGGTGAGATCTACGACACCAGCGGCATCACGCTGGCTTCCACCAGCGTGGTCTGGACCATCTGGGCCGACCCCTCCTACAGCACGGCCCTGTATACCACCACCACCGATCAGGACACCAAGGCGGAGATCCGCACCATCGATGAGGCCGCCATGAAGGAGGTCTGCACCCAGATCACCCTCCGCCTGCTTTCGGGCGATGGCGAGAGTCTGGACAGCGTGGACACCGCTTCGGCAGAGTACCAGACCCAGTATCAGGCGGTCTGCGATGCCCTCTCCCAAAACGAAAGCTCCTATCAGGTGCTGGCCACCAAGGTCAACAACGCCATCAAGCTCTCCATTGAGGAATACGTCAAGACCTACAACAAGGCCCACAGCAAGAGCGGAAAATCCGCCGGTGCGCTGGAAAAGATCCTGGCCAAGCTGGGCCTGGGCCAGCAGGAGAGCGACGATGGCACCCCCACTGTCCGCAAGGGACGGGTGTCGGTGTCGGCCTCCAAGGGCTTCCAGCGGGATTACCCCTATGGCCGCTTTGCCGCCGCCGTGCTGGGCTTCTGCAACGCGGATGGTCAGGGCGTGTACGGTCTGGAAAACTCCTATGAGTCCACGCTGGCCGGTGTGAATGGCCGCACCATCACCCTGCGCAACGCCTACGGCAACGCCATTGCCGATGAAAACGCCACCACCTACGCCGCCAAGGACGGCTCCAATCTGGTGCTCTCGCTGGACGTGAACATTCAGGAGGTGGTGGAGCGCTATCTGAACGAGGCCGTGGCGGCCAACACCGTTGAGAACCGCGGCTGCGCCATTGTGATGAACGTCAAGACCGGTGCCGTCCTTGCCATGGCCTCCAAGCCGGACTTTGACCCCAATGACCCACAGGATTTCAGCGCCAATCTGGCCTACCTGACGGAGCAGGTGCAGGCTGAGCCGGAGCTGTACACCATCTACAAAAAAGACGAGAACGGCAACTACCTGCGGGACGAGAACGGCCAGAAGATCGTGGATGCGGAGGCCGACTACACCGGAACTTACCGGGATATCCAGTGGAAGAACAAGACCATCACCGAGCTGTACTACCCCGGAAGCGTGTTCAAGGTCATCACCGCCGCCATGGGTGTGGACAGCGGCAAGGCGACCTATTACACCACCCTGAACTGCTCCGGCGCGTACAGCGTGGCAAAGCAGACCTACCACTGCGCCGGCAGAAAGGCGCACGGGGCCCAGAATCTGGCCGAGGCCCTGCGCAACAGCTGCAACATCTACTTCATCCAGCTGGGCCAGCGTGTGGGCTCCAGCCTGTTCTATGATTACTTTGATGCCTTTGGCTTTACCGAGCGCACCGGCGTGGACCTGCCCAATGAGACCAGCTTCATGCAGTATTACAGCAAGAGCCGTCTGGGCGAGGTGGAGCTGGCCTCCTCCGCCTTTGGTCAGGCCATGGCCGTGACCCCGCTGCAGGTGTGCACTGCCATCTCGGCGGCAGTCAACGGCGGCTATCTGGTCACCCCCCATGTGGTGGATAAGATCACGGACCAGAACGGCAATGTGGTGCAGGAGATCGGCACCAACATCCGCCGTCAGGTCATCAGCGAGAGCGCCAGCGAGACCATCCGCCAGATCATGGAGTTTGAGGTGGGTGACGGCACCCAGGGCGGCGGCGGCAACGCCTACGTTGCAGGCTACCGCATCGGCGGCAAGTCCGGCACCTCCGAGCAGCTGAACATGGACCGCCGCGCCGATGGCGACTACAAGAAGGTGGCATCCTTTGCGGCTGTCCTGCCCGCCAACGACCCGGAGATCCTGGTCTATGTCATGCTGGACGACCCCAACAATGCCCGCACCGACTATTCCTCCATTCTGGCTGCCCCTGTGGTGGGCAACATCATCAGCGAGATCGCGCCCTATCTGGGCATCGCCACCGATGGTGTGGACCGCAGCGGCACCACTGTCAAGGTGCCCAACCTGACGGGCAAGGAGTGGAGCAACGCGCAGGTGCAGCTGAACATCAAGGGCTTGAAGCATCACCTGGCCGAGAGCGAATCCGACCAGACCGCCGCCCTTGTTACCTACCAGTACCCCCGCGCGGGGGCAGAGGTGCCCTATGGCACCACCGTTTATCTGTATACCGATACCTATGAGGGCAAGCACGCCGAGGTGCCGGACGTGACCGGCAAGAGCGCGGACTTTGCCCGGCAGATGCTGAACGCCGCAGGGCTCAACTGCACAGTCGAAGGCTCCGGCACGGTCCAGAGCCAGAGTGAGGCACCCGGCTCCAGCGTCCAGCAGGGAACCATCGTACATCTGATCTGTGGATAAAGGGGAATGAGAGTATGGAAGCAATTGCAGCAAACATCCTGTTGGAGGGCCTGGCCGTCAACGCGCTGGCCCAGTGCGAGACCCCGGTCACGCTGGTGACCACCGACAGCCGTGAGGTCTGCCCCGGGTGCATCTTTGTGGCGTTTCCGGGCGAAAAATTCGACGGCCATGATTTTGCCGCCAAGGCACTGGAAAACGGCGCGCTCTGCGTGGTGCTGAACCACCCCGTGGAAGGCGTGCCGGAGGAGAAGAGCGTGATCTGCCCGGACAGCTACCACGCCATGATGGTGCTGGGGGCCAACTACCGCAGCCAGTTCCACCCCAAAGTGGTGGGCGTGACCGGCAGCGTGGGCAAGACCACCACCAAGCAGATGACCTACGCAGCCATTGCAGGCTTTGGCAGTACCATCAAGACCGAGGGCAACCAGAACAATGAGCTGGGCCTGCCCCGCACCATGTTCCGCATCGGCAAAGAGACCCAGTACGCCGTGGTGGAGATGGGAATGAGCCACGCCGGAGAGATCGAGCGCCTGAGCAAGTGCGCCCGCCCGGATGTAGGCATCATCACCTGCATCGGGGTGTCCCACATCGGCAA
>QWCH01004711.1_pt1 | contig 12106 bp, 10 predicted proteins | sample 1972671 | NCBI WGS metagenome assembly QWCH01 (sample SAMN09866713, study PRJNA288562) | Human gut metagenome isolate term3_stool, whole genome shotgun sequencing... | isolation source: gut | host: Homo sapiens | place: USA: California | reverse complement strand
AGAAGGAACTCTGTGAAACCTTCAACAGTTCGTAGGGGAATCGAACCCCTGTTTTCGCCGTGAGAGGGCGACGTCTTAGCCTCTTGACCAACGAACCATGTCGCTTAAAACAGGATTTTTAAGAGAGAAGGCATCCTGCGAACCTTCAGCAGTTCGTAGGGGAATCGAACCCCTGTTTTCGCCGTGAGAGGGCGACGTCTTAGCCTCTTGACCAACGAACCGTACTCGCTTATAATACACGATGTCTGGAGAAAATGCAAGTGTTTTTTGAAAAAAATTTAAAAAATTTCAAAAAGTAGCGAAATTCGCATTTTACTTGCATTTTTTGCCAGTTATGGTATGATAAAACAAACAAATGTTCTAAGAAAAACAGAAATACGTTCTAAAAAGAAAGAAAAAAGATTAGAATAGAGAAGGAGAAGACAAATGAAACAGTACAAAGGAGCCATTTTTGATCTGGACGGAACACTGCTCGACTCGATGCGGGTCTGGGATGACATCGATATTGCATTTTTAAAGAAGAGAGGACTTGAGGTTCCGCCGGATTATCAGGAGGCGATTACACCGCTCGGCTTTCTGGAGGCTGCCCGCTACACGATCAGACGGTTCGGCTTTCCGGAAACGCCGGAAGAACTGATTCAGGAGTGGCATCAGATGGCGGTCGACGCCTATACGTATGAAGTGGAGTTAAAAGACGGGGCAGCAGAATATCTCCGCTATTTAAAAGAAAAAGGAATCCGCATGGCGGTTGCTACCTCATCGAGCCCGGAGCTGTATGAGCCGGCCTTAAAGAGAAATGGGATTTATGAGTATTTTAAAGCATTTGTCACCGTCTCGGAAGTAAAGCGCGGCAAGGGCTTTCCGGATATCTACGAGAAAGCGGCTGAAAAGCTGTCTCTTCCGCCGGAAACGTGTGTGGTATATGAAGATATCCTAGCGGGAATCCGCGGCGCCAAAATGGGCGGATTTGCGGCTGTGGGCGTGTATGACAGAAGCGGGGAAGGAAACCGCGCAAAGATGGAGCAGGAAGCAGACCGCTACGTGACTTCTTTTAAGGAGCTGATGAACGGAGGAGATTCTTTCTTCTAAAGAAAATCTTGCTATTCCGGGAAGAAAAATGATATAATAAAATACTGTGCCCCCAAAATGGGACAGACAGAAGTATTTTTAAGAGAAAAAGACAGTAACACATAAGTGAGGATAGAACAGTTATGCCAAAAAAAGAAACGTATGATGCCAGCAGTATTTCCGTGCTGGAAGGTCTCGAAGCAGTGCGTAAGCGCCCTGGTATGTATATCGGAAGTACCTCGCGGAAAGGCCTGAATCATCTGATTTATGAAATTGTAGACAATGCGGTGGACGAGCATCTTGCGGGCTACTGCGACACCATTCACGTAACACTTGAAGCAGACGGCTCGGCGACCGTGACCGACAACGGCCGCGGAATCCCGGTCGGCATGCATGAAAAAGGCGTTCCGGCGGAGCGTCTCGTTTTTACAACCCTGCACGCCGGCGGTAAATTCGACAACAATGCGTACAAGACAAGCGGCGGTCTGCACGGTGTCGGTTCTTCGGTTGTCAATGCGCTTTCCACCTATCTTGACGTACAGGTCAGCCTCGGCGGCTGGGTTTACCACGACCGCTACGAACGAGGTGTTGCCGTACAGGAACTCGATGAGGATGGGCTGCTGCCGAAGATCGGAAAAACGAAGAACAGCGGAACCCGCATCAACTTCCTGCCGGATCCGGAAATCTTTGAGAAAACGCGTTTTTCCGCAACAGAGGTCAAAAGCCGTCTCCATGAGACTGCATATCTGAACCCGGCGCTTACCATTTATTTTTCCGATCTGCGCGATGGAAAAGAGGAGCACCTGACGTATCACGAGCCGGACGGCATTGTTGGTTTTGTGCGCGATCTGAATAAGAATAAAGAGGCAATCCACGATCCGATTTATTTCAAAGGGGAATCTGAGGGCATTACCGTAGAATGTGCGTTCCAGTATATCAACGAATTCCAGGAAAACGTGCTCGGCTTCTGTAATAATATCTACAACGCTGAGGGCGGTACCCATATTTCCGGTTTCAAATCGACCTTTACGACGATTATGAACAGCTATGCCAGAGAGATCGGTGTCTTAAAAGAAAAAGACAATAACTTTACGGGATCGGATATCCGAAACGGTATGACCGCTGTTATTTCGATCAAGCACCCGGATCCGCGGTTCGAGGGTCAGACAAAAACGAAGCTGGACAACCCGGATGCGGCAAAGGCCGCCGGAAAAGTAACGGGCGAGGAGATTCCGCTGTATTTCGACCGCAATCTCGAAGTGCTGAAAAATGTTCTTGCCTGCGCTGAGCGATCTGCCAAAATCCGCAGAAGCGAAGAAAAAGCCAAGACGAATATGCTGACCAAGCAGAAATATTCGTTTGATACGAACGGCAAACTGGCAAACTGCGAGAAAAAGGACCCGTCGCTGTGCGAGATCTTTATCGTCGAGGGAGATTCTGCGGGCGGTTCCGCAAAGACGGCGCGTGACCGTAATTTCCAGGCAATTCTGCCGATCCGCGGTAAGATTCTGAACGTAGAGAAGGCTTCTATTGATAAAGTTCTGGCAAATGCCGAGATCAAATCCATGATCAATGCATTCGGCTGCGGCTTTTCCGAGGGTTACGGCAACGACTTCGATATCACAAAGCTCCGTTACGATAAAATTATCATCATGGCAGATGCCGATGTCGACGGTGCGCATATTTCAACGCTGCTGCTGACACTGTTCTACCGTTTCATGCCGGAGCTGATCTACGAGGGACATGTCTATATCGCGATGCCGCCTCTTTACAAGGCAATGCCGTCCCGCGGAAAAGAAGAGTATCTGTACGACGACAAAGCACTGGAAAAATACAGAAAGACACACAAAGAAAAATTTACGCTGCAGCGCTACAAAGGTCTTGGCGAGATGGACCCGGAGCAGCTCTGGGAGACGACACTGAATCCGGAGACGAGACTTTTGAAGCGTGTGGAGATCGAGGATGCCCGTATGGCCTCCGATGTGACGGAAGTACTGATGGGAACCGAGGTTCCGCCGCGGAAAGCATTTATTTATGAGCATGCAACCGATGCAGAGCTGGATATTTAACAGGAAGGACAAAGGAAGATGAAAGAAAAATCAGAAGATCAGATTATACGGACCGAATATTCTGAGGTCATGCAGAAATCTTATATTGATTATGCGATGAGCGTCATCATTTCCCGAGCGCTTCCGGACGTGCGGGACGGTTTAAAGCCGGTACAGCGCCGTACTCTGTATGACATGTATGAGCTCGGCATCCAGTACGACAAGCCGTTCCGAAAGTGCGCGCGTATCGTCGGCGATACGATGGGTAAATACCATCCGCACGGCGACAGTTCCATTTACGATGCTCTTGTCGTAATGGCACAGGATTTCAAAAAAGGGCAGCCGCTTGTGGACGGTCACGGAAACTTCGGGTCGATTGAGGGTGACGGTGCCGCTGCAATGCGATATACCGAGGCGAGACTGCAGAAAATTACACAGGAGGTCTATTTAAAGGATCTCGACAAAGACGTTGTCGATTTCGTACCGAACTTCGACGAGACGGAAAAAGAGCCGTCTGTTCTGCCGGTGCGCGTGCCGAACCTTCTGTTGAATGGCGCAGACGGTATCGCTGTCGGTATGGCAACAAGCATTCCGCCGCACAACCTGTGTGAGATTGTGGATGCGGTCAAGGCCTACATGAAAAACAACGACATCACCGTTAAAGGTCTGATGAAATACATCAAAGGACCGGATTTCCCGACCGGCGGTATTGTCGTCAATCAGGATGACCTGCTGTCGATCTACGAAAAAGGTGTCGGAAAGATTAAAATCCGCGGAAAAGTGGAAGTGGAGAAAGGCAGAAACGGAAAGCAGTATCTTGTGATCACCGAAATTCCGTACCCGATGATCGGTGCGAACATCGGAAAGTTCCTGAACGATGTGGCGGGGCTTGTGGAGAGCAAGAAAGCGCCGGAAATCGTCGACATTTCCAACCAGTCCTCGAAAGAAGGAACACGCATCGTGCTCGAACTGAAAAAAGGCGCGGATGTGGAGCGGATCACGAATCTGCTGTACAAGAAAACACGTTTGGAAGATACGTTCGGTGTCAACATGCTCGCCGTGGCAGATGGAAGACCGGAGACGTTAAGCCTTAAACAGGTGATCGAGCATCACGTTGATTTCCAGTTTGAAGTGGCAACCCGCAAATACCAGAACCTTCTCCGCAAAGAGATGGAGCGCCGCGAGGTGCAGGAAGGTCTGATCAAGGCATGCGATGTGATCGATCTGATCATTGAGATCCTGCGCGGAAGCAAGACACAGAAGCAGGTCAAAGAGTGTCTGATTATGGGAGTGACCGATGGTATCCGCTTCAAATCAAAGTCAAGTGAGCGTATGGCAGCACAGCTCTGCTTTACGGAACGCCAGGCAACGGCGATTCTGGAGATGCGTCTGCAGAAACTGATCGGACTGGAAGTGGAAGCACTCTTAAAAGATCATGAGGCGACTGTGGCGAAGATTACAAAGTACGAGGATATCTTAAATCATTACGACTCGATGTCGGAAGTTATTATGGAAGATCTGACGCAGATAAAAAAAGAGTACGGCCACAAGCGGAAAACGGCGATTGAAAATGCTGAGGCGATTGTTCTTGAGGAGCCGAAGGTCGAGGAGATGGATGTTGTCTTCCTGATGGACCGCTTCGGTTATGCGAAGACGATCGATACGTCTGCTTACGAGCGGAACAAAGAGGCTGTGCACAACGAGAACAAATATGTGTTCCAGTGCAAAAACACCGATAAGATCTGCGTCTTTACGGATCTTGGCATGATGCACAGCATCAAAGTAATGGACATCCCGTATGGAAGATTCCGTGACAAGGGAACGCCGATCGACAACCTTGGAAATTACAGCAGCCAGAAGGAGCAGATGATTTACGTCGATGCACTGGAAAATATCAAGAACAATAAGCTGCTGTTCGTCAGCGCGGCCGGTATGGTAAAACTTGTCGATGGATCCGAGTTTGATGTCGTAAAACGAACGATCGCGGCGACGAAGCTTTCATCCGAGGAGGACCGTCTGATTCTTGCCGAGGTCTGCCAGGAGCAGGAGTATGTGGTTCTGCAGACGAAAAACGGTGTCTTCCTGCGCTTCCTTACGAGTGAAGTGCCGGAGAAGAAAAAAGCAGCCGTTGGTGTGCGTGGTATCCGTATGGCAGAGGACGACGCGGTAGAGCATGCGTATCTGCTGGCAAGCCGGATGGATTACACGATCACGTATCACGACAAAGAGATTTCTCTGACAGCGAAGATTAAGCTGGCAAAACGAGATACCAAGGGAACAAAGATCCGGGTATAACGCAGAGTTTTGTTTATAACCATGAGAAGCACGCTCCGCGGGTTTTTCGAGAGATCACTTGGCAATAAAAGGACACCTGCCCGATACCAGAACGGTACGGGCAGATGTCCTTTTTGCATAATTTTTTAGTTATTTGAAAAACTGTGGGAAGTCTTTCTTGGGGTTCTTCTTTCAATGGCAACGTACGGACGATGATGACCGACATATTTATAAGCCGGACGGATGATCTTTCCTTCGTTGACAAGCTCTTCGATCCGGTGTGCGGACCAGCCGGAGATACGGGAGATAGCAAAGATCGGGGTGTAGAGCTCTTTTGGAAGGCCAAGCATTGTGTAGACGAAACCGCTGTAGAAATCAACATTTGCACAGACTGGTTTGAGCAGACGGCGCTTTTTGGCGATACACTCGCCGGCAATGCGTTCTACAGACTCATAGCGAGCAAATTCTTTCTCGCGGTGCTTCTCAGCGGAAAGCTTCTTTGCATATTCTTTCAGAATCACACAACGTGGATCGGACAGGGTATAAACAGCATGGCCCATACCATAGATAAGACCGGTTCCATCGAATGTTTCACGATCAAGCATTTTGGTCAGGTAGGTGCGCAGTTCGTTTTCGTCTTCCCAGTTTGTAACATTCTCTTCAATATTTTCAAACATCTCCATAACCTTCAAGTTGGCACCGCCGTGGCGCGGTCCTTTTAAGGAACTTAAAGAAGCCGCAACAGCAGAGTAGGTATCGGTTCCGGAGGAGGAGACAACGTGTGTCGTAAATGTTGAGTTATTTCCGCCGCCGTGGTCTGCGTGAAGAATTAACGCAACATCGAGAACCTTTGCCTCCAGAGCAGTGTATTCTCCATCCGGGTGAAGCATCTGCAGAATGTTTTCAGCCATCGACAGCTCCGGTTTCGGATTTCGGATGATCAGGTTCTGGTTTTCGTGGTAGTGGCGGTATGCATGGTAGCCGTAAACGGCGATCAGCGGCATTTTGGCGATCAGACTCAAAGCCTGGCGGAGGACGTTCGGAATGGAAATGTCATCCGGCTTTTCGTCGTAGGAATACAGGGTCAGCACACAGCGCTGCAGAGTATTCATCATGTTTTTGCTGGTTGCCTTCATGACAACGTCGCGGACAAAAGTGTCCGGCAGCTCGCGGTAGATACTTAAAATTTCGTTGAAATCATTTAACTGCGGTTCTGTCGGAAGAGAACCGAACAGAAGAAGATAGGTAATCTCTTCAAAACCGAAGCGTCGTCCTTCCATACCTTTGATCAGATCTGCGACGTTATAGCCCTGAAAATAGAGACGGCCATCGGTCGGAACTTTTTCGCCGGTGCGCTCATCAATATCGAAGCCGATAACATCGGAAATTTCGGTCAGGCCGGTGAGAACACCTTTACCGGTGGAATCACGCAGTCCCCGTTTTACATCGTACTCAGTGTATAAAGATAAATCAATCTTTCCGGAATCTTTCGTATACTCTACAAGCTGACTGAGCTTGTCTTCCAGATTATCGTATTGCATGGTCATGACAACAGCCCCTTTCTTCCTTTAGTTAAAAACTATACTTACTTTTTTGGCGGTTGTCAATGCTTTTCTTTCAAAATACATTAATTTTTATAAGGAAAAGTGATGGTTTTCCTTAATTTTTGAAAGCAAGGACAAAGTTTATGCATAAAATTTGCGTCAGGGATGTGAAAACAACAAGGATGAAAACGGCAGGAAATCAGTGGGGCGGAACAAATTTTAGAAAAAGATTCATAAATTTCAAAAAAATGCTTGCAATTTCAAAAAAATACGGTATAATAATGATTGTGTCATTCAGAAAATGAATTTCACAGGCCGAAATAGCTCAGCCGGTAGAGCACTTCACTCGTAATGAAGGGGTCGTCAGTTCGAATCTGATTTTCGGCTTATTCTTTAGAAACCCGCAGGACGTAAGGTTCTGCGGGTTTTCTGGTATCATGAGAAATATGACAGAAATACGAACGCCCTTTGCAGGAAAAAGATCTGCTGCAAAGGGCGTTTGCTGTTACAAGTTTCAGGAAAATCAGTTCGTACAGCATATCCTGACGGAGCTTTTGGCCGGACACTTCAAAGAGCACATCAGCTGTTGCCATTTTCCTGTGCTGCCACCCGTGCGTCGCGTTCCCGGCGGGAAAAGACGCAGCCGCAGTAGTCCTGGCGGTAGAGGCCGTATTCGTGGGAAAGTTCGATGGAACGCTGGTAGCCGCCCCGTTTCTTGAAATCTGAATTGAGATATGGGATCCTGTATTCGGCGGCAAGCCGTTCTCCGATTTCATTCAGCTTTTCCGCGTTTTTCAGCGGGCTGATGGAGAGGGTTGTTGTAAAATAGTCGAGTTTGAGCTGCTTTGCCATTTCGGCCGCTTCGCGGAGCCGTATTTCATAGCAGACAAAACAGCGCTCGCCGCCCTCCGGCACATTTTCCATCCCGCGTGTCAGCTCATAGAACCGGTCAGAATCGTACGGGCCGGGGCAGAAGGAAATCGGATGCACGGCGGGAAGAGAATGGATCAGACGCTGCTGTTCCTCCACGCGGTGCTCGTACTCCGTCGGTGGATAGATGTTGGGATTATAGTAAAAGAGCGTAATGGAAAAATACTGCGACAGATATTCCAGCACGTAACTGCTGCACGGCGCACAGCAGCTGTGCAGCAGCAAGGTCGGAACTTCACCGTGAAGTCCTGCAATCTTCGCATCCAGCTCCTTCTGGTAATTTCTTTTATTGGCCATAATGTATCTTCAAACCTCCTGGTATCTTTCAATCCTTTCTATTATAGCCTCAGCGCGGCTGGGATGCAAGCTGCATATGATATCTTATAGATAGAGGAGGATGCAAAAAAATGGATGATCAAATCCTGTCATTAGAGCATATATCACTGTCCTATCACACCATGAAAGGAGAAACACCGGCGCTGTGCGATCTGACCTTTTCGGTAAAACCGGGGGAATTTGTTGCTCTTGTCGGACCGAGCGGCTGCGGAAAGAGCACGATCCTGAACTTGATTTCCGGTCTTTTAAAGCCGGAGGCGGGAACTCTGCTGAGCCGCGGACGGCCGATCACGGAGGCGGATCTCCATATCGGCTACATGCTGCAGAGAGACCACCTGTTTGAATGGCGGACCATCTACAGCAACGTTCTGCTGGGCCTTGAGATTTCGCGCACGCTGACACCCGAGCGGAAAGAAAAAGTCGGGGAGATGATGGAGACATACGGCCTGAAATCCTTTTCCAATGCCCGTCCGTCCGAACTTTCCGGCGGTATGCGGCAGAGGGCGGCACTGATCCGTACACTGGCGATGGAGCCGGATCTTCTGCTGCTTGACGAGCCGTTTTCCGCTCTCGACTACCAGACGAGGCTGAACGTCTGTGATGATATCGGAAAGATCATCAAAAAAGAGGGAAAGACAGCAATTCTCGTGACACACGATATTTCGGAGGCCATCAGCATGGCGGACCGTGTGATTGTTCTGGCGGCACGGCCGGCATATGTGAAAAAAAAGATTCCGATCCGGTTTGCGATGGAGGAGCGCACGCCGATGAAAGCGCGCAGTGCGCCGGAATTTAAAACGTATTTCAATGCCATCTGGAAGGAGCTGAATGAAAATGCGTGAGCAGGCAAAAACGCCGGAGAGCAGCTTTCAGAGGGCGTATCTCCGGCAGAAAAAAAGAGAACGGGAGCAGGTGCGGGTGTTTCGGGCTTTGCTTCTCGTCAGTTTTCTGGTATTATGGGAGGTGGCGGCGGATCTGAGATGGATCGATCCGTTTATCTTTTCCAGCCCTGTGCGGGTGGGAAAAACGTTCGTGACCCTGCTGACGGAGCAGAACCTTCTGCGCCATATCGGGATCACGGTGTATGAGACGGGAATCAGCTTTCTGCTCGTCTCGGCACTTGGCATGGCGTTCGCTGTGCTTTTGTGGCTCTTTCCGCGCTTTTCTGCGGTGATGGAGCCGTACCTGGTAGTCCTGAACAGCCTGCCGAAATCGGCGCTCGCCCCGCTTCTCATTGTGTGGATGGGGGCAAACGTGAAAACGATCATCACGGCCGGCATTTCCGTTGCGATATTCGGCTCGGTGATCAGCATTTACAGCAGCTTTCAGAGTGTGGAGCCGGATATGCTCCGCCTGATTGCAACACTCGGCGGAACGAAGAAGGATATGCTGTTCCGCGTCGTGCTGCCGTGGTCGCTTCCGGGGCTGCTCGCCGTGTGGAAGGTCAACATCGGCCTGTGCCTCGTCGGTGTTGTAATCGGAGAGTTTATCGGGGCAAGAGAGGGGCTTGGCTATCTGATTATCTACGGCAGTCAGGTGTTCAGATATGCACACGCAAGAGAAGGGAGGATGACAGATGATTGGAATCGTATGTCTGGAAGAACGAAGAGGAATGCAGTTTGGCGGACGACGCGTTTCGCGGGACCGCGTGGTAACGGAAAAAATCTGCGAACTGTGTGAGGGGAAAACGCTCTGGATGAATCCGGCTTCGGAAAAGCTGTTCGCGGAGCAGAAGGAGAGTGGGAAGGTAACACTTCAGGCGGCGGCAGATTTTCTGGAGCAGGCAGGCGAAGGAGAATACTGCTTTGTGGAGAATACGGGACTGCAGGCTGTGGAAGCGAAGATAGAGAAAATCATCGTTTTCTGGTGGAACCGGCATTATCCGTCTGACCGGAAATTCGACCTGGATCTTTCCAAATGGAATAAAGTGTCCGAGGAGGAGTTTGCAGGCTATTCCCATGAGAAAATAACGAAAGAGGTATATGAGAAATGAAAAAACCAAGAAAACAGCTTCTGCTGCTGGCGGCGCTTCTTGTTCTGACACTGACCGGCTGTGAGGCGCAGGATCTTCTCTCGACGGAGAGAGCAGATTCCGGTTCGGAGGTTACGGCCGCTTATACGATGACGGAATCCCAGATTACCGATCAGGCACCGACGGCCGTTTCAGTTCTTGATGTTTCGGAGTTTTCCGGTGAACCGTATGTCGTTTTAAACGGAAATGAGCCGGATTTTACCGATGAGGAAAAGACGACCGAGTCGTACGAGCATTACAGCGATCTGGACAGCCTGGGACGGTGCGGCGTGGCAGAGGCGAATATCGGCCAGGATCTGATGCCGACGGAGAAGCGCGGCGCGATCGGCCAGGTAAAGCCGACGGGCTGGCATACGGTAAAATACGATCAGGTGGAAGGTAAATATCTGTACAACCGCTGCCATCTGATCGGATACCAGCTGACCGGTGAGAATGCAAACGAGAAGAATCTGATCACTGGAACACGTTATCTGAATGTCGAGGGCATGCTGCCGTTTGAAAACATGGTTGCCGACTACGTCAAAGAGACCGGAAACCATGTGCTGTACCGCGTTACACCAATTTTTATCGGGGACAACCTTGTAGCGGACGGTGTGGAGATGGAGGCACTTTCCATGGAAGATGACGGCGAGGGCATTTCCTTCCATATCTTCGCATACAACAATCAGCCGGGCATCTCAATTAATTATGCAACGGGAGACAGCACGTTAAGCGAAAGCAGCGGAACGATGACGGATCAGCAGGAATATGTCATGAACACATCCAGCATGAAATTCCACCTGCCGTCATGCTCCAGCGTCAGCTCGATTAAGGATGAAAACAAGGCGACATATCAGGGACCGCGCGAGGACCTGATTGCCGAAGGCTATGAGCCGTGCGGACGGTGCAATCCGTAAAAGAAATTACAAAAAGAGGGTCGGAACTTTCCGGTCCTTTTTTCTATATAGTAAAGAGAAGCATCTGGAAAGTGAGACAGGAGATGGAAGAGGAGAAGCTGCGTGCGGTTTATTATGCAAGGTGCAGCACCGAGGAGGAAAACCAGAAGGATGCGCTGGTAAGGCAGGCGGCGGAGGCAGAAGAGGCAATCCGGGCAAGAGGATGGAGGCTTGTGGATGCCTACGTGGAGAGCCGCTCCGGTACGAGCCGGAAGGGCAGACGGGAATATAACCGCCTGTACGAGGATCTCGAGCAGAACCGGTTTGATGTCGTCGTAATCAAGTCGCAGGACCGCCTGATGCGGAACACGCGGGACTGGTATCTGTTCGCAGACCGCTTAAACTGCGTCGGAAAGCGGCTGTATTTTTATCTGGAGAACACATTCTATTCGCCGGAAGACGCGCTTCTGACCGGCATTAAGGCGATTCTGGCGGAGGAGTACAGCCGGGAGCTGAGCAAGAAGATGAATCTGGCGCACCAGAAACGGCAGCAGAATAATGGAAAGCCGGTGCTGACCTCAAAAAGTTATGGTTACCGGCGGACGGCAGACGGAGCGATTGAGATCATCCCGGAGGAGGCCGCAGTGAAGCGCCGTATGTACGAACTCTGTGCAGACGGTCTCGGCGGACGGAAAATTGCGGCGGTTCTGGCAGCGGAGGCGGGGCTGGCCGACAAGGCGCGCGGTTTGCGGTTGTCCTTGCACGGTCTGCCCGTTCTTTCCGGTTTGTTGATCTAGGCGGGTAATACATGGTGTTGCCTTAGTAGGGGGTGGCCGCACCAAGAAAGAGAGAGGGCTTTCTTGGTGCGGCCTGTGTGCCCATTGTTTTATTGGTTAGCGCGTTTACGGGTGTAAAGCGCTACTGCGCCCGCTCCGGTTAGTGCCAGGGCGAACAGCAGGGCGATGGTGCTAGCGCTACCAGTCTTTGCTAGTACCGGGG
>QWCH01006249.1_pt1 | contig 12111 bp, 9 predicted proteins | sample 1972671 | NCBI WGS metagenome assembly QWCH01 (sample SAMN09866713, study PRJNA288562) | Human gut metagenome isolate term3_stool, whole genome shotgun sequencing... | isolation source: gut | host: Homo sapiens | place: USA: California | reverse complement strand
CATCGGCAAGCGTGGGCACGGGCGCCGCGGGCGGCTTGCGTGGAAACACCTCGCTTGGGGACAGGCGCGAATTACGCCTGCCAACAACACGACGCCGGCCGCCCGTCATCTGGGCGGCCGGCGTTGCCGTGGCGAAATGACTCAATTTGTACCTGTCCCCAATTGGGACTATTGCACGAGGGAGCGGCGGACCGAGGCGAGCACGTCGAAGCTGTTGGGCGCGACATCCAAACTCGAGAGGAAGTGCACGAGCGAATGCGCCGCGTCAAACATACCGGCGTCGACCAGGGCGATGCCAGCCTTGGCGGCCATCTCCCCCAGCTGCGGCACGGGAGCCACTGGGACGCCGTCGGCGCGCAGGAGAGCCCGGGCCTCGCCAAGGTCCGGACGACGGCTCAGTTGGCTCTGCTGCATGAGCTCCTGCATCTCGGACTGCGCCTCACCGTAGAAATACGTGCCGGGCTTCACCATGGCGTAGCAGGCCAAGCCGAGCGAGGGGTCGCCGCCCTGCCAGAAGTAGAAGCCCAATCGGTAATACGCGCAGGCGATGTCGGTGGGGTCGGCGGCGACGGTCAGGCCATCCAGGAGTGCGCGCACCGCGTCCCCCATGCGATCGGCCTCGCGCAGGGCGAGGGCCAGCGAATGGTAAGCCGTGAAGGAGGTCGGGGCAAGGCGGACGAGCTCCTCGCCCAAACGAATCGCATCTTCGAGGTTGCCCTGCTCGCGATATATGCGGCACAGCATCGAACGCGCGTCGAACATGGTATCGGGAATCTTACGGAAGCGCGTCTGCGGGCCATCGTCATGCTCGCTCACGATAATGCGCGAGATCATGTTCACGCAATACAGCGGCCGGGCCGCGCTCTCCTCGAGCATCTCGGCGGCATCGTAGGCGGCGATCAGGTCGGCCAGCTCGGTGGCGACGGGCGCCTCCTCCTCGGGCGCCGAGGCCTCGCGGACGCGGTCGGAGATCTCGCGATAACGATCGCGCAGCGGGTCGTCGCCCGTATCGAAGATATCGAGATCGCACACGAGGTCCGCACGCAGGGGCTCGACCAGGGAGGCAGGCAACGGGCGCGTGTCCTCGGCCATCTTGATCGAGCGATCGGGCAGGGGCGCCTCGATCGGCTCGACGGGCAGCAGCGCGCCCAGCTCGCCCGTCTCCATGTGCAACGCACGAGGCGAGAAGGCCTCGATAAGCTCCCCCGGCGAAAGTGAAGCCTCGAGAATGGCGCCGGACTGCAGGGCGGGCATGAGCTGCATGGTGAACAATTGGCGGCTGAACTCGAGCGAGACGATCGCGGGCCCGTCGATGTTGCGCTCGCGCACCGTCACGATAGCGCGCCCCACCCCGACGCCCGCACCAAAGGCCACCGCCGCAAGCGCCATGGCAAGACGCAGTGAATACGCGGCGCGTGCGTCGTTGCGTTCCGCTTCGCTTTGGAAGGGGAACGCCCCGGCCACGGGGACAGTCGCCTGAACCGCGAACACGCCGGAGGCGGCGTCGCAGTTGAAGGCGTAATCGAAGTTGAAGGGCGCACGCAGGCCCTCCGCCGCCACCGCGAAGCGCGTGCGCAGGTCCCACTCACCGCCACGGCTCGCCTGGGCACCGGCGAGCTCCATATAGTCGCTCTTGCGGTCGCATCCGCGCATCAGGCGTTCCGCAACCGATGCAAACGAGCACAACGATGAAAGTGCGGCACGCTCGCACGCGCCCTCGGTCAGGCCTCCCACCATCGGCGACGAATCTTCGCCCAGGCACTGCTCCGCGAACACCAGGCGGTTGAGCGCACCCTCCACGGCTTGGATGGTATCGATCTGCTCATCGGTGAGCTCGCGTTTGTCACATCCCGTCCAGAACAGCCCCGTCGAGCTCAGGCGGCGAATATCGATATCGTGCGTCGCCGCGATAGGGCGTACGAGCTCGGCACCGGCCTGTGCCAGGGAGCGCGAGGCATACCGCTCGAAGCCGCTCGTGCCCTCCTTGCCCCCACGATAGACCAGGGCGTCGAGCGCGTCGGGATAAGAGGATTCGAGCAGGGTGTCCAGGATATCGGCGACGGTCAGGGTCGGCATCGATTCGCCGTGCTCGCGCGGGAGCATCCACTGCGTCAGATAGCAGGCGGCGCCCATCACGTCGATGTCGTGCGACCCCGTTCCGTAGGGCCCAAGGTCGTTCATGCTGCTGGAAACGGTGAGGCGCCCGTCCTTCTCGCGCTGCGTGAAGTGGGCGGCCTTCACGGGCCTGCCCTCGGCGCGGACAAAGAAGAAAATGCCACCGTCATCGTCCTTGGCCATACCGGCATCGGGGTTGCGCTCGGGGCGCGCCGCGATCGGCTCGTCACATGTGAAGATGGCGCCGCCGATGGCGAGCCACGCATGGATCCTCACCTGGCGACCACTCACCTGTTCAACCAGGTAGCCCATGCTCTTTTCGGGCTGGGGCTTGATCGCCTCGGTGATCATGAACACGCGCTTGGCATCCTCACCGGGTATGGACTGGAGCTGCTGCGTCTTGGCGAAGAGGGGCAACTTGAAAAGCTTGTCCGGCATGGTCCACACTCCCAATCTCCCACCGCATGGGCGGGCTTTTCGGCTTTCCCCATGCTACCAAAGCGCGCGGACCCAACCGTCCACTCCCGTGAGCGGACCGGAGCAATCGGCTTTCGTCACTTCTCGATGCGGGCGAGGAATGCACGGGTACGATCCTCACACGGGTTGTCGAGCACTTGCTCCGCCGGCCCCTCCTCCACAATCACACCGCCGTCCATGAACACCACGCGGTCGGCGACCTCGCGCGCAAAGTCCATCTCATGTGTGACGACGACCATCGTCATGTCCTCGGCCGCGAGCCCGCGGATCACCCGCAGCACCCCGGCAGTGAGCTCGGGGTCCAGCGCGCTGGTGGGCTCGTCGAAGAAGATGACCTCGGGGTCCATGGCCAAGGCCCGGGCAATTGCCACGCGCTGCTGCTGCCCGCCGGAAAGCTGGCAGGGGACCTTATCCTCACAACCCTCGAGGCCCATGCGCTCGATCAGCTCGCCCGCGCGCCGCTCCACCTCGGCGCGGTCACGACGCTGCACGCGGATCGGCGCGTCCATGATGTTGCGCATCACCGTGAAATGCGGAAACAGGTTGTAGTTCTGAAACACCAGGCCGAACCTGCCCCGAGCGCGTTTGAGCACCGCCGCATCCACCTCGCCGTACGACAGCCCACCGGCGTCGAGCGTCTCGAGCAGCGTCATACAGCGCAGAAGCGTCGACTTACCGCCGCCCGACGGCCCGATGACCGCGACGACCTCGCCACGAGCGACCTCCAGAGAGATATCGCGCAGGACCTCAACCTCCCCAAAGGACTTGCGCGCGTTCTTGATTGAAACGACAGCGGGCATGAGAGCCACCCTTCAAATAGATGCACGGCGTCAGCTGCACGGAGCCGCACACCGCGGTGAACAGCAATTACGGGCTTACCCGCTAATCGCGATAGTAAGCGAGGCGCTTCTCGATGGAGCCGAGCACGAGTTCCACCGCGAAGTTGAACGCCCAGTAGATGGCAGCCGCGATGACGAACGGAACCATGCTCACCTGCGAGGCGACAAGCGCCTTTGCCGTGGAGAACATCTCCCCGACACCGATGGCGAAGGCGAGCGACGTGTCCTTGACCAGCGTGATCACCTCGTTGCCGATGGCCGGCATGATTCGCTTGACCACCTGCGGCACGACGATGTGCGCGAGCGTCTGGAATTTGGAGTACCCCAGGACCTCGGCGGCCTCATACTGCCCACGCGGGACGGACTGCAGGCCGGAGCGGTAGATCTCGGCGAAATACGCGGCGTAGTTCACGATAAACGCGATAATTGCCGCTTGCCACTTCGACGACGGCGTGAGCTGGACGCCAAAGACGTAGAACGGCATGAAATAGATTGCGAACATCTGGAGCATGAGGGGCGTGCCTCGCATCACCGAAATGTAGGCCCGCGCGATGAGGCGCACCGGCGCGAATCGGCACATGCGCAGTGCCACCACCACGACACCGAGCGGCAAGGCGCCGACGAGCGTGAGCGCGAAGATCTGCAAGCTGGTGATGAAACCCTCCCCCAGCATCTGCATCATGGTCGTGATATCCACCTGAATATCGTCCTTTCCCAACGGGCCTGGCACGCGCGCAAAAGGCGCGCCCGGGCACATGCACCTCGGGCGCGCCATGCTGAGCACCACTTACTTGATCTGCCAGTTGTCCATGGTCAGGCCCTGATCGGCGTACTTGGCCGCGATCTGCTCAACCGTGCCGTCCTCGTACAGCTTCTTCAGCGCCTCGGTCACCTTCTTGGCCGTGGCGGTGTCGCCCTTCTTGAAGCCGACGGCGTAGTTCTCCTCGGAGAGATACTCGTCGAGCATGAGGTACGCATCGGGCTTTGCGGACATCTGATAGCGGGCAATGGACAAATCGCAGGCCACGGCATCCACGGCGCCCGACTCGAGCTGCATGAACGCGGTGTTGTACTCACCGATGGTCTCAAGCGAGGCGAACGTGGCAGCGAGGTCGGCGGCGTCGCCCTCGAGCACTTCCTCGGCGGCGGAGTCGATCTGCGTCACCACGGTCTTGCCGGCCAAGTCTGCCTGGGCGGCGATGCCGTCGTCGGCGCGGACAACGATGACCTGAGCGTTCAGCATATACGGGTCGGAGAAGGTGTAGTCGTCCTCACGACCCTCCATGGTGAAGCCATTCCAGATGCAGTTGATGGCCCCGGAATCCATCAGGGCGTCCTTGGCCTCCCAGTCGATCGCCTCCAGCTGGACCTCCCAGTCGAGCTCGTCGGCGACCGCACGGGCGAGGTCGAGGTCGAAGCCGGTGTACTCGCCGTCGTCACCCACATAGCCGTAGGGCGGATACGCCTGGTCGAAACCGACGATCAGCTTGGATGTCGCTGCGGCGGAGGTGTCCTCCGCCGTCTTGGGGGCGGACCCGGCATCGGTCGCCTTGGGAGTTGCGCCGCATCCCGCGAGCAGCGCCAGCGCCATAACGGCGGACGCCGCGCCGGCTACCAGCGACCGCCGCGTCATGCCGCATTTTCGCGGGGTTCCGGACCCGACGGAGCCCGTCTCGGGCATAGCGCCGGAGATGCTCGCGAGGTTGCCCTGCATGTTCTGCTCGTTCTTCTTCATGATCTGTTCCCTTCGTTCACTTTACTTAACTAAAGTGCCATTGTCGGCGATTGGAAGGATAACACTTTAGTTTGATGGAGTGCAACCGATCACCATGAGATTTCCCGGATGTTTCGACATGCGGCGACAGGGCACTTCAAAGCGGTGCTCCCCCGATCGCCCAAATCGGAGATATATAGTTTGGGCGAACCTGCCAAGCCGTGCGTTCGCAGCTCGGGTACCATAGCGAGCAGAACACCCCGAGCGAAGGACCCCGCCATGCCCAAGAAAGCCACCGCCAAGCGCCCCGACGCCGGGGCCCCGTGCCCCATCATGCACAGCTGCGGTGGTTGCGCATGGCTCGGCCTTCCCTACCGCAAGCAACTTGCGCGCAAGCATACGGCCATGCGTGAGCTCTTCGAACCGCTTATCGCGCAATTCGACTGGGATGCGCAGATCGAGCCGGTGCTCGGTATGGGATCTTCGCGCGAAAGCGGGCCCGTGACCGTAGCCGACGCCCCGCTCGCCGCACCGCGGGCGTTCCGCCACAAGGCAGCCACCCCCTTCGCACCCGCCGCGGACGGCTCGGTGCACGGAGGGTTTTTCGCCCGCGGTACGCACAATATCGTCGACTGTCCCGCATGCGCCGTCGAGGCGCCTGGGGCACGCGAACTGCTCAACGACGTCGCACATCTGGCCACCGAACTCGGCATCCCCGCATATGACGAAGACCGCCGCTGCGGTCAGCTCCGCTACGCTGTACTCCGCTGCGGCTGGCGCACGGACGAATCGATGCTCACGCTCGTCACGCGCAGCCTCGAGGTCGACCGCCTCGACGAACTTGCGTGCCGCCTGATCGAATCCCATCCCGAACTCGTGACCGTGGCGCAAAACGTCAATCCCCGCGTCACCAACGCCATCCTCGGCGGTCAGACACGTATCCTTGCGGGCCGCGAGCGCATGACCGATCGTCTCCTCGACTGCACGTTCGAAATCTCACCCGTCTCGTTTTACCAGGTCAACCCACAGCAGACCGAGGTGCTCTACCAGCTCGCAATCGACGGCATGGGCCTCACCGGCCCCGATGCCGTCCTCGACACCTATTGCGGCAGCGGCACCATCGGCCTTGCAGCGGCGGCAGCGGCGCGCAAGCAGGGGTTCGACATCGCCCTGACCGGCGTCGAGCGCAATCCCGAGGGCGTACGGGACGCCGTGCGCAATGCCGAGCTCAACGACCTGGGTGCGACCTCGTCTTTCATCGCTCGGGACGCCACGGAATACATGCTCGAGGCAGCTCATCGAGGCGACCATGTCGACGTGTTGGTGATGGACCCGCCGCGCGCCGGGTCGACGCCCGAGTTCCTCGACGCGGCATCCTCACTCGCACCGCGACGCATCGTCTACATCAGCTGCAACCCCCACACGCAGGTGCGCGATCTCGAGCATCTCGGACGCGCCGGCTACCGCCTTGAGCGCCTGACGCCCGTGGACCTGTTCCCCCACACCGAGCACGTCGAAACCGTCGCCATCCTCACACGCCCCTGATGTCTCAATTGGGGACAGGTACAAATTGAGACATTTCTGGGCGGTGTGGCCGGAATAGCCCGAAATCGCCCGAGGTACCAGCCCCTCTCGCAATGTCTCAATTTGTACCTGTCCCCAATTGAGACTCGTCGGTGACGGACATCCACGCGATGTACGTGCTGGGATAATGGCTGTAGAGGATCCGCACGGGATCGACGTGCGTTGCCAGCAATCGGAATGTCGTGAGCGCGCCAACAGGGGTAACGAGCTCTTCGGCAGAACCCACCGCCGCGGCAATGTTGTCGCAAACCGTGCGGGCAATGAGCACGTCGGCGGCATCGGCGGAACATTCCACCCCAACCGACTCGCGATACACGGCGCGCATCTCGTCCTCGAGGCGATCAAAATCCGCACAGCCAGCACTCGGAAGCTCGAGATCGATGCCGTAACGCTCGTATCCCCAGGCCGATAGCGGCAGGTAGGGCATGATGTCCGAAGGGTTGGCGATATTGAAGATGTTGCCGTAGCGCTCCGAGCGCGCATCTGAGGCGAGGGTGGTCGCCGGAGCGGCGAACGTGTAGGCATACACGGGACCGAAGGATGCCGCATCACCCGCCTGTGCACGAAGATCGTCGAGCTCAGCAGCTACGAGGTTCGCGATGGCGCCGCCACGGCTATGGCCCACCAGCAGAACCGACACCTCTGCGCCAAGCGCGCGCGACTCCTCGGCCCAGGAGACGACCTCCGCCCCGATCTCGCGCGCAGCGCGCACGTAGCCGCCATGGTCGCCGGCCTCGTCCCGAGACATATCGAGGTTGCTCAGCCATTCCGACCCGTAGCTGCCCCGCGCACTCACCAGGATGAGGTCGCGCGCAGGACCGTCGTGCCCGGAACCCAGACGCTTGCGGGCGATCGTGTACGCCGCACCATCGGCATCGCCCGTCGCCAGGTCAAGCACCTCGTCGACAACCTTGCTGCGATAGCGGTACGACTCGGTGGAAACCTCGCCAAACCCCAGCGAGGCAAGGGCGTTCTCCATATACGGCGGGTGGTTCTCACGCGCCTGGTAATAACCCGACTCCGAGTAGGCGAGCGCGGCAAGTACCGACGATGTTTGGGCGAGCTCATGATTGTAGTCGCCCTCATCGGCGGAAAACCACGCATCATCCCACGTCACGCGGGCGACCGCCGAACCGTCGTCTGGGGCGTCAAGACTCGTGTAGGTAAGATTGGTCGCAAAGCGCGCGGGATGCGCGGTCTCGGCCTCGGGCGCCGGACCCTCACTCCCCTGCGCATACGCAGCATTCAAACTGGGCTGCTCCACGGCGCCGCGCCCCGTGAGCTCTTGCGCGCGACGGGCGGCGAGGACCCCGGCAGACCCGAGCGTCGCCGTCAGGCCCAAGGCAAGCAGGGCGCACGGCAGCCGCCGCAGCATACGCCGCAGCACCGACCTACGGCAATCTCTCCGTCCATCCATGCGCACCCCTCCTCTCCTCGTGCAGAATCGTTCGCCCAAGAATACCAACGGAGCGCGAGGCGCATGTGACGAAACCCTTACGTTTCTGTGATGGAAGCCTCGAACCGGACCGGCGGTCAAAACCGCGCGCAGGCCCCGGTACTACCTCAAATCCCGCACGCCGGCGGCGGCCAGCTCGCGCAGGAACGGCTCGCGGCCGCGGTTCATGATGAGCTCCTCGGGGAAGTGGATCTCCTCGAGCATGCGCTCGACCGTGGGGAACTGTCCGATACGCGGAGCCACGTGCGCATCACTTGACACCACCACGCCCACACCGAGCTCGGCGCAACGCTCCGCGATCGTGCGGCACACGCAGTGATAGCGATCGCCCGCCTCGAGAGAATGCTCATTTATCTCGATGAGCTTGTGGCGCTCCTTGGCGCAGGTCAGCACCGTGTCGATATCGTAGGGCAGGCCCGAGCGGCCCGTGTGGCCGAGGATGAACACCTTCTCTTGCTCCAGAGCGGCGACGTACATATCGGTCACCTGGGACACCGATGCCCCCTCGGCGAACGACCCGTCGTGCACACTCGCAATCACGTAATCCGCATCGCCTGTGGCGCGGTCGAACAGCGTGCGCTCCACGCCCAGGTCACGCCCCGTGATATCGCAATGCACCACGATATCCTGACCGAACAGCGACCCGTCGAGGCCCACCACGTCGACCTCGCAGCCATGCAGGACCGTGACCCCGTGCCAGGTGCGCGGCCACACGCCCATGTTGATCAAGTACTGGAAGTTGCGCAGGTGCTGCTCGGGATAGAGCATGCCGCTGAAGTGATCGGCCGAGCCGAGGATCTCCAAACCCGCCTCAGCAGCGGCGCGGACGTTCTCCTCGATCGTCGAATAGGCGTGGCGCGAGTACAGCGTATGCGTATGCACATCGCCCAAAATCGTATAACCCATCACGGTCCCCTCTCTCAACTCCGGTATTCGTCCATCAGCGACTGCCCGGCAGGCAGCGAATCCACGACGGTCTCATACCCCACACAATACCCCACGCGCACCCAGCCACCGACACCGAAGTCATCGGAGGGCATGATGAATGGCCTCGCTGATCATAGAGCAGCCTATTCCGCCGAGGAGCCGGCCTTGCCCACAGCCTCAGACACGCGCTTGCGCACGCGCGGGATGAAACGCGCCGCAAAGGAGTTGTTGTCGCGCGTCTTCACGTACGCGAAGCCAAGCACGGCGAACACGAGCGCACCGATGAGGTTCACGATCAGGTCGGCCATGGTGTCGTGAATACCGATGTCGAGGTAGCCGTCGGGAATCGAGATGACCTCGCCCGAAGCGAGCGTGATCTGCGATGAGACGATGTCGCGCACCGGGATGGTCACGTTGGAGTTGGTGGGGTCGAGCCACACGGTGTTGATGGCCTGGACCAGCGTGTCCTTCTGCATGTCGACGCCGATGAAGCAGTCGGCGAAATACTCGAAGATCTCCCAGCACGCACCGATGCACATGGAGAACGCCACCGCCGAAACCGCCATATACAGCGGCGTGAGGTGGATGCTGGAATTCTCGCTGCGGTTCAGGATGTCAAACAGCGCAAAGCCGATACCCGCGCACATGAATCCCCAGGTCGTATGCAAGATCGTGTCCCAAAACGGGATGCTGATGTAAAAGGCGTCAATCTCGCCCAAGATCTCCGCGGCGAAGATGAACAGCAAGATGATCGACTCGAGCAGGTCGGGCAGTTCGATATCGAGGGTGTGCTCAAGAAAGGACGGCACCAGCAGAAGCACAAGGGTGAGGACGCACAGCATCATGTGCTCGTAATGGCCGATAAACGCCGAGCGCACAAGCGTGATGAGCACGAGGGCGCGCAATATGAAGTACAGGTAAAAGACCATGGGCTCGTTTTGACGTTTCTGACGCATGGTCCGCTTCGCACGTGCGAAAAATCCGGCCACGGGCACTCCGATCTTCGAATCTACTCTCTCGTTTGAATCATTATCCATGGACCAGTGCATTTTGGCGCAGGCAAAAGCAATGTGCTGGCGAGCACATATCGCACCGCCAGCACATTGTGTCACATCGATAAATTACGAATCGCTCCGGGGACATTCGGCGCCCTCGTCGGACTCGGCATCCGCACCACACTCGGCATCCTCGTCGCCCCCGGGATTTCGATCCCCCGCGACGGCAGCTTGCGCGAACGCGGCGGCCTCTGCGGCGATTTCCTCGTCGCTCTGGCGCGGCTTGGCGCGACGGGCGCGCTCGGCATCCACCACGGCCGGATCGGCACCGTTGGCGGCAGCGTCGTTGCGGGCCTCCTTGGCGGCGACGATATCGCCCTCACGCTCGAGGTAAGCGTCCCACTCATTGTCGAGCAGGGCGGTAACGGCTTCGCCCTCGACCGTCTCGCGCTCGAGCAGGACGCGAGCCATGAGGTCCATCTGCTCGCGACGGGCGGAGATGATCTCCACCGCGCGCTCGTGGGCCTCGCGCATGATGCGCTGGACCTCGGCGTCGATGCGGCGCGCCGTCTCCTCGGAGTAATCCTGATGGTCGGCGTAATCGCGACCCAAAAACACCTGGTGCTGCGCCTCGCCGAACACCTGCGTACCGAGCTCATCGCTCATCCCTAAGCGCGTGACCATCTCGCGAGCCATCTTGGTGGCGCGCTCCAGGTCGTTGCTCGCACCGGAGGTGATGTCGTCGCACATGAGCTCCTCGGCAACACGGCCGCCCAGGAACACGGCGAGGTCGTCGAGCATCTCACGGCGAGACTTGAGGAAATGGTCCTCGGCGGGCAGCTGCATCGTGTACCCGAGCGCCTGGCCGCGGCTGATGATCGAGATCTTGTGCACCGGATCGGAGTTCTCGAGCACATGACCAACCAGGGCGTGGCCGCTCTCGTGGTAGGCGATGATGCGGCGCTCGGCCTCGGTCATCACGCGGCTCTTGCGCTGCGGGCCCGCCATGACGCGCTCCATGGACTCCTCGATCTCGTCCATCGAGATGAGGGAGCGGTTGCGACGGGCAGTGAGCAGCGCGGCCTCGTTGAGGAGGTTCGCCAGGTCGGCGCCGGCAAAGCCCACGGTGAGCTGGGCGAGCTTCTCAAAGCTGACATCAGTGTCGAGCGGCCTGTTCGCGGCGTGCACGCGCAGGATCTGCTCGCGACCGCGGACATCGGGGCGGTCCACCGTGATCTGACGGTCGAAACGGCCCGGGCGCAGCAGCGCCGGGTCGAGGACGTCGGGGCGGTTGGTGGCGGCGATGAGGATCACGCTCTCGTTCTCCTCGAAGCCGTCCATCTCGACGAGCAGCTGGTTGAGCGTCTGCTCGCGCTCGTCGTGGCCGCCGCCCAGGCCGGCACCGCGCTGGCGGCCGACCGCATCGATCTCGTCGATGAAGATGATCGAGGGCGACTGCTCCTTGGCGTTCTTGAAAAGGTCGCGCACGCGCGAGGCACCCACGCCCACGAACATCTCGACGAACTCGGAGCCGGAGATGGTGAAGAACGGCACGCCCGCCTCGCCGGCGACGGCCTTGGCCAGCAGGGTCTTACCGGTGCCGGGAGGACCGACCAGCAGCACGCCGCGCGGGATCTTGGCGCCGAGCTTGCGGAACCGCTCGGGGTCGGCCAAAAAGTCGCGGACCTCCTCGAGTTCCTCAACCGCCTCGTCGATGCCGGCGACGTCCTTGAACTTAACGTTGGGACGCGTGGCCTCGGTCGTCTTGGCGTTCGTCTTGCCGAACTGCATCGCCTTGTTGTTGGCACCGGTCATCTGGCGCATGAAGTAGAACATGACGAAGATGAGCAGGCCGGTGGGCAGAATCGCCACCAGCAGGTTCATCAGCATGTCGGGGTCCTCGGTGTCCACTTTGTACGTGGTCTTGGGGTGGGCGGCCATGAGCTCTGCCAGGGCATCGGAACCCACATAGGTGGAGGAGAAGCGCTCGAAGTTGCCTTCGGT
>QWCH01006946.1_pt1 | contig 12121 bp, 1 predicted proteins | sample 1972671 | NCBI WGS metagenome assembly QWCH01 (sample SAMN09866713, study PRJNA288562) | Human gut metagenome isolate term3_stool, whole genome shotgun sequencing... | isolation source: gut | host: Homo sapiens | place: USA: California | reverse complement strand
AAATTATTCTTACATTTAATTTTCGAGAGGGAGAAAAGCTTAAAAAACTTGAATTATCCCAGCTTGAAAAGTTCGGATTTAACACGGTATGTTCCACCATAGCAATATTATCCGAACTTTCGATGTTCGCGATAACCGCAAAACTCCGTTGATGTAACGGGGTTTTATTTTTTATATAAAAATGCTCCGGGAAACAGATAGTTTCCCGGAGCCGCAATCAGCGATTGCACTTTGCGCTGATGTAATTCTTCAAAAGGTTTTTTGCTTCCTCATCTGTGATGTCCTTCTTTCCGAGCCTGTTTAATACAACTTCAGGAAGCATCAAATCGTTTTCGTAATATTCTTGTGCAATTTTTAATTTTTCTTTCTGTTCTTCCGTGAGTGAGGCGACAAACTCTTTGCCTTTTTCGATTGTGTTTTTGCTTGTAAATCCGTACATCGGGTTTAGCGTCGCAAAAGATTGCTTAATTCCTTTAGCCGTTCCGCCGTTTTCAAAATACTTATCAAGATATTTGAGCGCGGCTTTCCTATCCTTATATCTTATAGCAGTTTTCATATAATACAAAGCGTTGGATTTTTCGTCAGCTCCGTAAATCGTATTATCTGTTTTCTTCTGATACTCGCGTTTGATGTCGAGAATTTCATAATATGCGCTCTCTTTGTAATCATAACTGTAAAGGAAAGACCCTTTTACAATTTCGCTTACACCTCTCGTAGGCTTGCCAGTAACTTCGTTGTATATACTGTCTACACCGAAAGAATTAAAGAAGTGCTGCCATTTATCGCGGATAGCGCGCGGCTGCGATAACGACGGATAGAAATTCAAGCCGCTCACTAATTCAATAGGCAACTTTAAGAACGGCGTCACCATACCCCAAGCTTTATCGAGCGGTGCAGTAATATCTTCTTTTGACAGTTTGTAATCGTCAAGTCCGAACCATTCAAGCAGTTCCGTAAAACTTCCGAGTTGCCTGAAAGCATAAACCTTGCCGCCGATTTCACCAAACGTAATATGCGGAATATTTCTCGTTTGAGGCGGAAGCTTGTTATCAGCGTCTTTCGTAACAAATCTGTTCCAAGCAGATATAAGCAATCCGAGCATATTCACCATCAACGCTTTAAGCAACAGCTTACCCGCTTTTTTAGATATTTTATCATCAGAGGTTAATATATTCTCGAACATTCTGTAATAACGTTTGAGATTTGTTTCCGTAAACGAATAAAACGGAACCCAGTATCTTCGGAGCGTTTGTCCCATTTTTCCAACCTCATCATAAGCGCCGAGCAGGTCTTTGGAAAGCTGATATGCTTTATCTTCAATCGTGTTTAAGCCCCTTACAATGTATCTGTTTGAAGCAACATAATCTTTGACGTTGCCGTTGTTGCGTTTGATTTCATCTTTAAAATAAAGATAAGCTGAATAACGCAGTATCGCCTCTCTGAAATTATGAGCGTTTTCAACACCGTCAAGATAACCCTCAAATAATTTAAGCGGCATCTTAAATATGTCGGTTCCTTGCTTTTCTTTTAAGTTTGAAAATAGTTTATCCTGCATCTCGGTGTCCATTTCGTTTGCAAATATCATAGATGTATAACCGCCGCGTTCAACCCATTCCATAAAATCGGGAGAGTAATTCTTATGGCGCATTGCCTGCCAAATATCTTGTACCGCCTTTTTGGCAAACAAAGTTATCTTCGGATTTCCTGCTATAACCGCGTCCAAATCGCCTGCAAGATTTCGCAAGCCGAATTTAACGGTTCGTAACGGATTGACACTTGTTGCCCAGCCTTTCCAAGACGAAACTATGGCGCGGGCGGCCTTTGCGCCCTCTGAAGCCTGTTTCGGATTTGCGATTTCATTCATTGTATCAACAATTTCTTTCGGCAATACCCACTGTTCATACGCTGCGCCTGTAAGACGAATTGTTTCGGCATACTGTGTAAAGAGTTTGTTAAGGTCGATATTCCCCAAATCAACTTCACCCGATGTTAAAGACAATACCATTTCATTGTATGCTTGATTAAAAGCGTCCTCATCAATAACGGTTTTTGTGTAAAAATAATTACCGCGCCTCGGCTGATGAATTACGTGCGTATCGCTCATAGCTTTTGCGATTGTTTCCCACGTTTGATACTTGTCACCAAGAACGCCTTTTACCCATTCTCTTTTTTGAGAGGTGTATTTCAATATGGTTCTTGCGTTCAGCACTGCCTGTTCTTGGGCGTCAGACGCGTTGTCGGGCAAATCCGTACCCGCTATAATGCCGACATATTTATACAGTCCAGCAACATCAAGATTATGCTTTTTTAAAGCCTCAACTACACTTGTATATTCGCCGTTGTATGTAGAGAGTTCGTTCCGCTCCGCTAAATCAAACAATCCGTTAAAACCAAACATAATACGGGAATTATACCACATTTGCTGTCGGTAGGTTTCGCTGTCGGGTTTTCCTTTATTATCCAAAACCACTTCGCCGTTTTTATTTGTTGCCTCGCTCCTGATTATATCATTAAGCGCTTTTTTATTATTCTTGAATGCCTCGTTTTCAAGTTGAGGCTTTATGTCATACTGCGCTTTAATTTTTCCGAGAGTTTCAGCAATGTAAACGTCATATTGCATTTGAAGCATAGCTTTGTATTCAACCGCCAAAAAATCTGTATTTATGGCTTTTGTCGAACCTTGCCTTTCTTTCAGCCAACCGCGTCCTGCTTTAATTCCGATTTCACCGCCGGCAGTTCCGTCTCCGCCTTTGTTCATATATTCTATAACCTGATGATGATAATAATTCTTACGTTTGAATTTTCCGTCGGTATCAAAGCCGATATAACGGTTAAGCTCAATATACTGGGTTTTGAGAGCGTTCCACACAGACTGTCTTTTGATAAGCGCCTGACGCACGTTTTCGGTTGCTTCTGCGTTTAATTCTTTTACAATACCGTCAACCTCGTTCGGTGTTATTCCGTTCGGCAAAAGTATGTCGGTGTATCCTTTATCCTTTTGGATTTGTGCTTCTTCCTGCAAATCAAGAAAATATACAAGCTCGGAAAAGGTTTTAAACTCTTTCGGAGTTAAACCGTCGGTCATTTTATTGAGTTTGTCCTGAACCATAAAAGACGCGGTAGTGGGAAGATTTTTCCACTGTATCATATTCTTGCGGAATTCTGCAAAAAATTCACCTCTTTTACCGCGTTCGGGAATGTTCGGGAATACCCTCGTCATATTATGAGCAACCCACGCTGCACGCTCGCCCCATAACTGACGTTTGGTAAGCTTCGGAACCTCGGCACGGTCTTTTTCAAACTGTTCAAATATTTCTTTTTTGCGCTCGGGCGTCAATTCTTCAATGTCATTATCAATGCCGGTTAATGAATATCGAATGTCAGGCGCCTTTGATGGTGCTCTGTTTGATACGTATTTAAGCTGATTTGAATCAAACGCAATAGCCGATATACCTTCTCCCTCAAACCCATTAGGATAAACTACGCCGTCATAGCCTTTTGCTTTCAATAAATTACGCAAGGAAGTGTTGGCGCGTGAGTTATAATCTTTTTTGTGAAATCCGTCCATTTTGGAAATAATATCGTATTCACTTTGTGTTATAACTCCTTGCTTCTTTGCCTCACTGGCGACAACCAAGGACGTCCATATGCCCCTGTCAGCAGGAATGTATAACGGCTTGGTTATATTTACATAAAGTTCTTTAATATATTTGCCGCCCCGATTTATAGCCTGTTCGGCTGAACCAATGTGAAATCCGAAATCGCCGAATTTGAAAGTATTAAATTTGTTATCGGTTGCGTGAAACATCGGGGTGAGTTCACCGTTCTTATTTTTAAATACTGTATTGGCAAAATATTTTTTAACTTCTGCGCTTAACTCTCTGCCGGCGGTATCAAACTCGCTTAATCTTCTCTCTGATATTTTTCGTAAAATACCAGTATTGCGTTCCTGCGCTCGTGATGAAGAGGCGCCGTCTGATTGTAGCTCTCCACCCCAATCGACAAATCCCCGCTGTTTTTCAAGGTTAATTCGTGCAGTTCCTTTAAACCCTTCCAACCTTCCATAATTTTTGTCGGAACCATCACTTTGTTGCCATAGGCTGTCGTTGTTTCCGCGCATTCCATTTCTTTCCAATGTTTCGGTGTTTTCACTTTCATTTAAATCTCCACCTTTCAAAGAAATATAATCATCGCTGATACCTAAATTTTCAACCGCTTCGGCATTTCTGCCCCCTGCGTCTGCAATTTCATTATACTGCGACGGACTGTAACTGTCAACGGTTTCGCTGCCGTTCCAATAGTCCGCAACAATGTCAATGTAATCGGGAGTATAGTCATTCATACCAGCAAACACATCAGCAATAAATTCTTCCCAGACGGCATTTTCGTCGTTGTATAAATCCATATAATTTTTATATCTGCCCTCGGAAAGTATTTTTTTCTTTTCCGCATCGGTTATATTGCCCAATATCATATCTTTTGCATTTTGAATTTTGCCGTCAGACCGGTTGATATTGATATGAATACTTTCGTGTTTGAGAAGTGACTGCGGTGTAACGGAGCCGTCATATCGCAAAAGAATTTTTGTATCCGATGTTTTTATAGCGTCAATCAAAAATTCGCGTTGCCCGTCAAATCTTCTTATTCCGTTACCGATAAAAAATTCAACTTCCGCTCCCTGCCGTTTACCCTGTTCAACTATTGACAGCATATCGTCGTTGTAAGCTTCGGGCTTAACGAGGTTGTATCTGTGATTGCCGTCCGTTACTTCTTCGGTTTGCCCTTTTGCAAGAAGTTCCTTTGCAAAGTCGCTGCGCTCTTTTTTTGTCTTTCCTTTAATTTCCTGTTTAAATTTCGAAATTCTTTGAGTTTGCTTTCGGGCACTCTCATCACTTCCCCGTCCGCCGTTTCCAAATAGTAAATCGCCTCTGTCATTGCCTGTTCCCTCGCTTTCAGCAGAATATTTTTCATTGTTTTGCGTATAATACATATTGACAATATCATCTTTATAAAGTATAATATTGTTGTCAGGATTGGACTGAACCAGCTTGGGCAATCGGAGCCCTCTGCTCGTAGACCATTCCTGACTTTTTATTTTGTCCAAATACTTTACATTTCCGAGGTTAAACTGTGTTTGAACAAAATTCGAAATGTTGTCTTTCCCGTATACACTCGCTATATTATTGACATTGATACGGTTATGCTTTTTGTTTAAATGAATTGCGGCGATGACATCATTGCCGAAGTTGTCATTGAGTGTTGTAAGCATAACAAAAGCATTGTCAACGGTTGCAGATTTAAACACCATTATGGGATTGGCAATAGCCTGAGGTATACTCTTTATTTCGTCTAATGATATGCTGTGTTTTGCACCGTTAATTTTCACCATCACATTTTGCGACATAACAACCGGCAGTTTGTTCGCACCGAGTTTTTGGAGTACGATAGGCGTATTGCCTATGTCAAAATACTCATTCTTGTCTATGTCACCTGCAAACCACTTATCAATCTGTTTGCTTAAATTGCTCACGGTTTTTTCGTCAACCGTAAAAGGCTTTTCTGTATCGTTTTGAGTTTCAAAATCATCATTTGACAACGAATACTTTGCATTTTCCACGCGCATTAAGGGTGAAATTTTAAGTATTTCATCAAGCACCTTTTCCGTGTTGGTGTTCGCCGGAATAAAGTACCTTGTGTTGTACTGTATTCTTTCGGTGAACACTCCTTTTTTTGCAAGCATATCATAGTATTCATACGAAGGACCAACAATTTCAATTCGGTTTTCGCCCGACACTTTCCGCTGTGTTATTTTCCACCCGTTATCAAGGTATGCGGTATCGCCGTTTTTAACTCCGTTAATCAAGTCCTTTGTGCCAATCTTTTCTTTTTCTCTTGATGAACCGAGCCGTCTTAAAGTTTCGTCAATCTTATCTTCGGAAACAACTCTTCCGATAAGCATTTCGCCGTCAGATGTGAGCACGCGGTAAATGTGCACATTTTCTGCCGGGAGTTTATCCCACACAGGAAGAACAACACCGCTTATCAAATGAAGATTTTCTTTTCGGTATTCCGGCAGTTTTGATATTTCCTCGTTCCAAAGTTTTTCAGCCTCCGACACATCTATTTCAGACCAGTTGCCATAAAGACGTTGCTGGGGGATATAGTCGTTCTTTACCTGTCCGACAAGTTTAAAATTATCCGTTACATTGCCATACTTGTCGGTAGTTGAAGATGTTTTCATAACAGCCCTGACTGCGCCTGTCATTTTGTTTTGATAAAACCCTGCAAAAGCTTTGTTTTTTGTGGGAATATCTTCAAACTTTACGGGAGTTATTTTATGTTCTGCGGTCAAATGGTAGTATTTTGTTTTTGCACCGCTTTTTTTATCTTCCCTTATATCCTTAACTTCATTCAGTGTGATTTTATCGGCTTTATAGTTTTCAAGTCCTTTATCAAGAGTGCCTGCAAGCATTGCCTTTTCCGTCGCGTCCTGCAAACGTTCCGAATATCCGTCAAACACTGTATTCTGTTCGGAACTCTCAAGCGAAAGTATTCTGTTTAAAAACTTATTCACTTCCCGCAGTTCGGGAGCGGTAACGATAATGCGGTTATAATCGTCAAGTATTTTTTCTTTCAAGCCAAGCTTTTCGATTATTTCAAGTCCGTTGTCTATTCCGTCAACCCTGTTTAAAGCCAAGTCCTTGTAGAATACCGCCAAAACATCAGCGGCAAAACTGTTTTCGAGATTATCGCTCGCCGAAAACATTCCTTGTCCGCCTGCCTGCCTTTGACCCTTTGTCATAGCGCCGAGCTGGTCAAGTCTTTTTGCAATGGTTGAAATAAAGCGCATTTGTCCTTTTAAATCAGTTGTAACGAGTTTAAATATCGGTGCCGATGCCTGATTGCTTCGGTGAGAACGTCCAAAGCCCTGCACTGCATTATCAGCCTGCCAGCCTGCTTCAAGCAAATAATGCACTCTCTGCTGCTGATTTTTTGCCGCTTTGTCAGCGTGATACGATTTACCCGTACCGCCTGCCTTTGAAAATATAATAATACGTTTCTTCCCGTTCTGGAAAGCGTCAACATCGGCGTCTTTTTTACTTCCGATTTTTTCTTCCGTAAACTTGCCGTCTTTTTGTATAACACGTCTTGCGCGTCCTGTGTTTTCAGCAACCAAATCAGTCCCGAAATGGTTTATAATCATATCAATGGGCGACGACGGCACCTTAATACTGCCGAGTTTTGACAAAAGCTCATCACGCTGTCTTACTGCGTCGCGGTTTAAAACAGGATTTCCTTTACTGTCATAAACGGGCTTGCTGCGTTTGTTTCCGTCATCGTCGCGGTATTCTTCGTATTGCTGTGTCGGAAACGAATTTTCAATATACGACATAAGCATTTGCTTCGGCGTCAAATCAAACTCGTCAAGCTCCAAATCTTCCGCTTTAAGTCTGGCAAATTCTTCGTTCTGTGCCGCCTCGTTGGTGCTTACAAGCTGAATAACACAAGATTTTCCGTCTGCAAGCTGTTTTTCAATATCTTCTATAACGCTCGGTACTTGCATTGATGTTAATATCTGATTGAAAAATCTCTGCTGTGAACTCCAAAAGGCTCCGAGCGCTCGTCCTCTCGCGGTGCCGTCCTTGTTTTGGTTTGTAACGTCCAACGCCTTGTTGATATTATTGAGCACAATTTGCCAACTGCGTGCAAGTTCATCATATATTTTTCTTTGCTGATTTGTAAGCTTGTGTGTGATTTTGTCATATCTTACATCTTCGTAACTGATATTTCGCGACAAATACACACCCATAGCTTTCATATCTCTCGCTATAAGCTCCATAGCAGCAAGACCGCCGGCTTTTATGTTGCTTACAAAATCGTCGCCGGTAGCAAAAGCAGTACCTTCACCCCACAATCCAAGCCTTTCAGCATAACGTAAGTTTTCAACCTCTGTTGCACCCGTTGCCGAAGAATACACAATTTTTGCTTTCGGTAATGCTTTTTGCAGCGCAATTCCGGCAAGCCCTGTCTGTTATGTGCGCTTCGTCGAATACAATCACTCCGTCAAAATCCTCGCCGAGCCAGTTTATTATTTTTTTGAAATTGGAGTTATCGCTGTCAAAACCTTTGGACAATGCACTGTAACTTACCACCATTATAGCTTCGTCGGTGTTTAAAACGCTTTCTGCCTTTTTACCGCCGGCAAATTGTGTAACCAAATCAGAATTGCCGAAAAGCGCTTCAACATCCCTTTTTGCGTCGTTTACAAGGCTTGCGTTGAGGGTTACCCATAACGATTTTTTTCGTCCCTGATTATAGTTGTCGAGAATTATTCCGGCTATCGTTCTGCCTTTTCCGATACCCGTGCCGTCGCCCAAAAAGAAACCTCGTGTACTTTTGTCGGGCAAAGTCTGCGAATGGCTTTGACCGGCATACGATATTGCTTCAAGCTGAACATCAGACACAATGCCTTTATCAATAATACTCTGTGCGATATTTGGTTTGTAAACGATAGCAGGCGGTTCGATTGCACTCATCGCCGCACTTTCGCTCACCTTTGCAGGGTGAGGCTGTGCATTTTTTACTTGGAGAGGCTGGGGTTGATACTGTTCAAATATACTGTCGGTTAATTCTTTTCGCTTCGGTCGTTGTACCCTGACATTGTTGCGTCCAGTTCCGCTAATTCCGCCGCCTCTATCGACATCTGATTGGATATTATGTTGTCCGCTGTCAGATATATCAGTTCTTCTGCCGTCTTGCAGTTCAGAATTTCTTCTCGGCTTTCCTCGTCTGTCAGCTGACTGTTCAATAACCACGCCATTTGAAGTTTTGGATTCATCAGTCGCAAGTTTTCCGCCGTTTGTATCAGTTTGCTGAATGTTTCCTCGTTCAGGTCGTTCCTTAATGTTTCGCATATCTGCGGATTTTCCCTTATCTGCAACGCTGCCTGCGTGAGATACAGTTCCGTTTCCGACATTTCCTGCTTTGCCTGTTTGAGCAGCTTCAGAGCGTGCAGCTGCAAAGGTTCTTTGTTCATTTGACGAATAGTCGATAATAGGTCTTTCATTTCTTATGCCCTCCAATTTTTCCTGTAATTCCTGCAAAGTGTCAACATAACCCGTTTCTGTGTGCACGGTTGGACCGTCCTTGTCAATTACAAGCATTTGAATATCGAAGTTTGTACCGTATTTACTGTAATTTTTGCCGTTTATGCCAATGTTGGCTTTAACATTGTATTTTGATTTGATGTCTTTCCACCAACCGCGGAACGCAGGCGCTCCGTCATTCATACCGTGTCCGACAATGGCAACAAGTCTGCCGTCGGGCGCAAGTATTTTTAATGCCTGTTCAATATGTTTTGCTCCGATTTTTGTGTTTTGTATATTCCTTTCGGACGACGAAGAAAACGGCGGGTTCATAACAATTACAGTCGGTTCGATTTTTCCGCCGAGAATATTGTCAAGCTGTTCTGCATTTTCGTTAAAAAATCCGTCAAACGGCATATTTTTCAGTATCTCAAGTCTGCGGTTGTCAAGCTCGTTTGCATAAACCATTGCGCCGTCTTTTTTTGCAAACACCGCAATACCGCCGATACCTGCCGACGGTTCAAGCATAATATCATTTGCGTTTACATTCGCGGCATAGTTTGCTAAAAATGCAATGGACGGCGGCGTGGAAAACTGCTGAAATTTTATCATATCTTCCGTTCTTTTGGTTTGAGCGGGAAGAAGTTCCATAATATTCAGCATTTTTTCGGGTGATACGTCTTTCAGCGAAAGGATATATTTATTTACGCCGAGTTCCATAGCGTCGTACATATCCTTTACCGAATATGCATTGTCCGCCATAGTACCGCCGAAAACTTCCGCAGATACCTTTGAAAGCTCGGCTGATGTAATTTTTTCGTTATTTTTTAGTTTTTCGGTTACGTAATCCGCAATTTTTTCTGCCTTTTCGCTTTTTATTATATCATCATTTTGTTTATCTTTCAATGCATTTTCTTTTATGTCTTTTTTATCCCCATTTTCCGCTGCAATCTCGGGTTCTTTTAACTTACCGTTGCTTTCGCCTTTTTCAGGCGGCGCTTCTTTGGTTTGAATTTCAGATTTGCCGGCTTCGGTTTCGGGCGCAAAGAAATCATTAAAAACCGTAAATTCTTTTATGCCGGGTTTGTTTTTAAACACAAAACCGGGAATTGCTTTTCCGTCAGTGGTTTTTACAAATCTTGAATAATAACCGCCGACCGCTTTTACTTTTTCCTTTAATTCTTTATAATCCTCTGCCGTCAATCTCTCTTTCAGCGTTACAACCCATATGTCATTTCCTGTTGCAGTGTGTTTTGTGGATATAAGCTCGCACTTATCGGTTAATTTAGGCTCATCGGCAGTTGCATTGTCCTGTATTTGCTCATCTGAACCATTAACCTTTTTGACGTTTTCGCGCGTAAAATGATTACTTGCTATATCATTGCCAAAACCGCTGGTTATGTAAGCCTGTAATACTTTCTTTGCTTCCTCATCATAATTTATGGCATTAAGCATTTCCGATACTGTCATTGTCGGATTATCGAGCGCCATAGCCTCTATTAAATCGCTTGCCGCCTTTGTACTGTAAGCAACAACCGTTTTACTGTTGGGTGCATACCAATATACGTCGTGAGATGACCAATCGCCTTTTTTTGCTCTGATAATTTTAGGTTTTGTTTTATCCGGTGTATTTTCATTGCTTGCAGCAAAGTTAACAATATAATTTTCACCAAGTTTGACTTTATAAGCTTCCAGTGAGCTCGCGGGAAAGCCGACCATTTGCGTTTTTTTGCCATCTACAGTTTTTGGCGTAAGCGTAAGGTTTAACCTATTTGCGACATCAACCGCTTCATTACCGTATATTTCGTAAAAATCGCCGATGCGTGTGAGGGTGATGTTTTTCGGAGGTTTTGTTTTGATACTTCCAACATCGCCTTTGCTTTTATCTTCGCCGTAAATTTCCGTACGCTCGTTAGAAATCTGAATATCTGCATCGCCGATAATATTTTTTATATATGACGCAATCAATCTGTATTCCCCGGCGTTTTTAACCTTTGTCGGTATAATGTTTTGGGTTATCGTACGCGGAATTTCGTAAGTGAGGTCTGTTCCGTCGGCAGCAACAACCGCTGAATTGTATTTGTCGGGATTGGTGTTTTTTAACGCCTTTACAAAAGCATTTGCGTATTCCGAAATCAATTTTTCGTTTTCTGTTACGTTGCCCGACTGTATCGCTTTAAGATTTTCAATAAACAACTTCCAATATGAGTTAGATACTCCTGCTTTGTTTTTTATTTCGGCAACGACACCGCTCGTTATTTTGGCTACATTATTGAACACACTGCGAATGTCCTTTTTGCCGTCCAAATCATTGTCAATCTTAAGCGCCGCATCAACTATTTCTTGGCGCGCCGTATCGTCTGCACCTTGTGCTATAAGAATGTTTTCCAGCCTTTCTATCGAACTGCTTGCGCCTTTTGGTGTAAACCTCGGCACAGCGTCCGAATTTGATATGTCGCTTAATTCAGCCGATTTTGTCTTGGGTGATGATACTGCGGCCGCACCGCCGGTTTGAATAGTGGGTGTTCCGGTAGTATTCGACGCCGATTTAGAAACGGTATAGGCGCTATCTTGCGAATAAATTTCATTTAATAATTCTACTGCATTATTTACAGTTTCGGCATTTTTTGATGTACTTTGTGTATTGTTTTGCGCATTTTCCATATTGGTAACAATATTAACTGCGCACTTCTGCTTTGCGCGGTCATACTCGGAAGTGATTTTGCTAAAATGTCTGTTTGCTTCCGAAAAAGCTTCATCTCCCTTGTTTTTAAATAAATCGGGGTGATACATTTTTGTATATTGCCTCATCTTTTTTTTCAGTGCTTCCGGGGACTTCATATCTTCTTCCGTAAAGTATTCAAAAGGTTCCTCGTATTTCGGAGCATTTGCCGTGCCGATACTTTCTTTTACATATGTTTTAATCGCGGAATATAGCGTTAAAACCACCATATTTGTTGCAATGGATTTTATATCAGGACGATATTCTGCTCCGCTTACCGCACATTTTACGGCGTTTTTCATTTCCTGTATGC
>QWCH01004705.1_pt1 | contig 12125 bp, 14 predicted proteins | sample 1972671 | NCBI WGS metagenome assembly QWCH01 (sample SAMN09866713, study PRJNA288562) | Human gut metagenome isolate term3_stool, whole genome shotgun sequencing... | isolation source: gut | host: Homo sapiens | place: USA: California | reverse complement strand
AAATGCGGACGGCGAGTGAAGAAATCTGCCGATGCCAGTACCACTGGCAACCGCCTATCTGGCTATGCACCCGGCCATGAGTGCTGGGGATGCCCATACGCCATACCATACGGAGACTTTCAATGGGACGAAAGTGCTAGAACTGTCGTCCGGGAGACACGGGGCTACGAGTGTCGGATGAGCAAGACTCTCACTTATGCATCAGAATTCGCTGGCTCCATCAAGGACAAATGCACCTGTCGAGTGCACAGTTTGGACTTCGATTTTTTGTCTCAGGTCTCCGCATGGATCAAAGATACTTATCCAGACAGAGAGATTTTCGGCTCATTTTCCAAAGATATTCGTGCATCGGACTATGGATCTGACGGGCGCTATTGCCTGACAATCACATGCACTCAGAATCTGAAAGGTGTTGCCGCAAAAAGAGAGCTGTTTGGTCAGTTTTTCAATCCGGATGGAAGCCGCAAGGGCATGACACCGCAGCAGGAAATGGAAAAGATTCTTGCCGACATCAAAAAAGCAAAGGAAATTCTCTCATGTGCACCTGCCCAGAATGCGGATGCTGCTCTGACTACGGCAGAGAATGCTGTCCCGACTGCCACAGCGGCAACGCCGACCACCTTGGAGAACGGGGCGGATGCAAGCGCATCGACCCCCGCGACATCCCTGCAGAACTGCGGATCGGCCCCCGTCGTATCGGTGGACGGTTCTTCTGCACCGACTCCTTCGGCACCCAGCTTTGATTTTGGCGCAGATGACCAGACCAACGCCCTGCTGTTGCAGGATGCACAGACCTTCATCACCGGCAACATGGCACGCATTATGGCCGCAAAGCACGCCCACGATCTGACCGCAAACCACTATCAGGGCAGCTGGGGCAAGTGGTGCACCGCTGTCGGTATCAGCCGGGACACCGGTGACAACATGGTGAGGGTTGCCGAACAGTTCGGCAACATCCAGCTGGAAGGCAAGTCCATTCTGGACGTTCAGCCTATGAAACTGCTGTATGCTGCGGCCAAGCCCAGCACCCCGGAGGTGGTCAAGCAAGCTGTTTTTACCGGTGACATCACTACTTACAAAGAGTATCAGGAGCTTATGGCCCAACTCAAGGCCGAAAAGGACCGTGCCAATGCTGCCGAGGCTGAGCGGGACAAGCTGCTGGGTGCCCAGAATCGGGCTGCCTGGGCGGAAAGCCACATCCAAGATGTCGAAGCCCAGCGGGATGCCGCCCTTGCGGACGTGCAGGGTCTGACCGAGCAGAACGCCAAGCTCCAGCAGAGTTACCACGATGCGGACGAAAGCCGCATTGCGGCCAACCTCCAGCGTCAGAAGGCCGAAGCCGAACGCGACAGGGCCGAAGCCCGTGCCCACAAAGCCGAGGACGCCTTAAAGCACCAGCCCATTGCAGGCGTGGTGGACGAGGAAGAGGTGGACCGCCGTGCCGCAGAAAAGGCGTGGGGCCTTGCGGATGCCCGCAACCGGGAGCTGCAGGAAGAGAACGACCGCCTGAAAAAGAACAGCGCCCAGCTGGAACGCCGGATGAAGGCAATGACCAGCCGGATGGACGACCTTGGACAGACCGACTTTGAAACCGCCAATCACTGCCCGGAGGCAATGCTTGCCATCTGGAACAGCTGCAAGGGCAGCTATTCCCGCCTGACGGGTGAGGACCTGGAAAACACCTTCCAGTACATCTGCAACACGCTGAATAGCATCCGGCAGGAAGCCGCATTGCTCTGCCGCCAGCCGGAGGGCTACGACGGAGGTGCCGCCTGATGAACCCGATGTATGACCTTGCCCTGGACGGCTACGGCCCGCCGCTGGAGCCGCCGGATGGTTATTATTTCCTGACCAACGAACAGCAGGCCGCACAGGAAGCGGCGGAACAGGAGAAAGACGAAGATGACGAATGAACTGACTGTCCGGGTGGAACGCCCGGTCATTCCGGCCATGAGCTGGAATGAGGAAGAAGTCCAGAAAAATTTGGACGAGCTTCTGGCCGCCTACGCCGGCCGGGTGTACACCCCGGAATCCATCAAGGACGCCAAGGCCGACCGGGCCGCCGTCAACAAGTGGGACAATCAGCTGGGCGACGCTCTGCGGGCCGCGAAGAAGCTCTATACCGACCCACTGGAAGCCTTTGGCCAGCGCATCAAGGCCATGCAGGCCCAGTGCAAGCAGGTGTCCGAGGCCATTGACCAGCAGGTCAAGGCCGTGGAGCAGGCCGAGCGGGAGGAAAAAGCGTCCTCCCTGCGGCTGGTCTACCGGGACTGCATCGGGGAGCTGGAACCGCTGATCTCTTTTGACCGCCTGCTGGTGCCCCAGTGGCTGAACAAGACCTTTGACCTTGCTAGAGCGTCCAAGGAGCTGCGCCTGGCGGTGGAGACCCGGCGGGAAGAACTGCGCCTGATCCGGGACACCTGCGGCGAGGACGCCGAAGCCTGCACCACCGAATACCTGCGGGCCTTCAGCGTCAATGACGCCCTCCACGAGCATCAGCGCCGACAGGATGCCCGTGCCGCACAGGCTGAGGCCGAAGCCAGGAGGCAGGCCGCAGAGCGGGCAAAAGCCGCCGCACCGGTCGCCGTCCCTCCCTCGGAAGAGGAACGGCAGGTGCGGGAGGAAGCCCGGCAGGCCGCACAAAGCAACGCCTTTGTCACGGCTTCCGGCCGACTGGATTGTGAGGTGCTGCAGCAGTTCGCACAGCCCGCCGCACCGGCCCGCAAACGGTACAAGTTCTGGGTGGAGTTCACCCCGGAGGACATCGCATGGTTCAAGCAGGGAGCCGCAGAGCGCGGCTTCCGGTATGGTTCTGTTAAGTAATGCAGGAGGTAATTTATATGGCATTCACTCGCAACGGCGCATCTGCGCCCACCACGTCCGCACCCGCTTCTGCCTCGGTCCAGGGCACCGCATCCCGCATGGCTGCCATGCAGCAGCGCGCGGCCCAGAGCACGGCCCTGCAGGCCGCTTCCCCGTCCGTGCCGGTGGAGATCACCGCCGCAGATGGCCAGCATTTCACGGTTAGCTTTTCCGACGTGCGCAACTTCATCTGCGCCAAGGCCACCGACGCCGAGTGCAAGATCTTTCTGGAGACCTGCAAGCAGTACCGGCTGAACCCCTTCACCAAGGAGGCCTATCTGATCCACTACGACAACAACAGCGAGGACACCCCCAGCACCATCGTCCTAGGCAAGAACTGTTACATGCAGATGGCCGAACGGCACCCGGCCTTTGACGGCTTTGAGGCCGGCATCATCGTGCTGGACACGGAAGCCGGGCAGCTGGACCACCGGGAGGGTTCCATCGTCTATGATGGCGAGGAGCTTCTGGGCGGCTGGGCCAAGGTCTACCGGAAAGACCGCACCCGCCCCAGTTACGAGGAGGTGAAGCTGGCCGAGTACGACACCGGCAAATCCCTCTGGAAGGGCAAGAAGGCCACCATGATCCGTAAGGTGGCCCTGGTGCATGCTCTGCGGGAGGCATTTCCGTCCACCTTCGGCACCCTGTACGATGAGAGCGAAGTGCCCGTCCGGGTGGATGCCGAGGGCACGGCGCGTGAGCTGGATGACGCGGCCCCTTCTCCCCGCTGGACCCGCATCCGGGACACCGCTGCCCAGGCGGACGCCCTGGCCGTGGAGGATGCCGACGAATCCGCTGACGACCCCTTTGCCAGAGGTGAGGACGCGTGATCATCAAGACGAACACCGGGGTGCTGCTGCATGGCGGCATCGCCAAGGACCCGGAGATCCGGAATGTCGGCCAGAAACAGGTGCTCAAGTTTGACATCAAGGCCCACAGCGTGAAGAACGCCGCCGGGAACTGGGAGGGCCTGTATGTGCAGGTAAACGTCTGGCACGGGCTGGAGCAGTGGGACGGGATGCTGCAGAAGGGCGACTATGTCACGGTCTATGCGCGGGAGTTGAAGAGCCGCGAATACAACGGCAAGACCTATTACAACGTGGACGCTGATGACATCCAGCCCGGCGGGCTGGTGACCTTCCGGTGGATGCAGACGCTGGCCGACATGATGGCCACTCCTGCCGTGCCCGAGATGTCCCCCACCGAGGAGGCAACGCCCTTTGACCCGCCTCCAGCCCCGGCCCCTGTGCAGACCACTTTGCAGGGCGGCCAGATGTACCCCGGTGAGCACCTTGCCGACTACGCGCCCCGCGGTGCAGCAGCAACCGCCGCAGACCTTCCCGCAGACGACGCCCTCATCGAAGACACCGATGACCTGCCGTTTTAACCCATTCAACCGAAAGGAGGTCCGGCCGTGGGCATTGACCCGACACGCGGGTTCGTGGCCTTCCCACGCGGTCTGACCGATTGGGAATGGTACACCGAGCCCAACACCGCCCGACTGTTCTTCCACCTGCTGCTCACCGCAAACTGGCAGGAGAAGCAATGGCAGGGCATCACGATCCACCCCGGTGAGCTGGTCACCAGCCAGTCACAGCTCGCAAAACAGCTCGGTTTGAGCGTCCGGAATGTCCGGACGGCTCTGGAGCACCTACAGGTGACAGGGTATCTGACAGTCAAAACCGGGTCGAAATACAGCGTCATATCAATCAATAATTATACATCCATCGTTGCGGGTGACAGGCAAAGTGACAGGCAGGTGACAGGCAACCGACAGGCGACCGACAACAACTTAACCATTATAACAAACCAACAAGCTAACAAGTCCTCGTCTGCTGCGCAGCCGACCCGGACGAGGACGACGACACAGCCCCTTGTGATGGAGTTCGAGAGCAGCATCGGCAAGCTGAACGGCAAAGGCAAGGCCGAGCTGGCGGAATACGCCGACCGGCTGGGCAATGAGCTGGTGTCTGCCGTGATCGGCAGGTGCGCGGATCTGGGCGGCCGCAGCTGGGCCTATGTGCGCACAGCACTGCAGGAGGCAGAGGCCGGCAAATACCACTCGGTGGAGGACTACCGGCAAGCCCATCCCGTCGGGAGCGGACGGAACCGGCCTGTGAGCCGCCCGGAACCCGGCGGGAACGACCTTCTGACCACGCCCATCGAACAAAGCCTGAAGCGGCTGAAGAAGAGCACAGCAAAGGAGGACGCGCCCCATGGATTGGAACCCTGAGCACTACCCGGACCCCACCGCCGGGGCCGCCCTCCGGCAGCTGTACCGAAAGGAGAAGGATTTGAACACCGGAAAACAGTTTGAAGCGGACTGGAAGAAGTCCATGCCGCCGGATGCGTGGTGCTACCGCCTGAAGGACAGCGCCGCCAGCTACTACGGCGGCAACGAGAACCTGAGCTTTTCCATCGACAACATCTGTGACTTTGACGTCTACCGCTACCCCATGCACCACTACTTCGAGTTAAAGACGATCGAGACACCCAGCATCCAGCTGACCAAGATCTTCGGCAGCTACGACCCCGCAAAGCAGCGGTATCACAAGCTGAAGCACATCACCGACATGGCCGCTGCGGCGTCCTACAAGGGCCAGACGGCCCATGTAGTCATCAACTACCGTGGCAAGGTGAACCGCACCTTTGCGGTGCCCGCAAGCGCTGTGCTGGACTTTCTGCGGACCCAAACCCGCAAAAGTATTCCGTGGCAGTGGGCCGCCCTGCACGGCATCGAGGTGGAGCAGCACCAGCTGCGGATGCACTGGCGGTATGACGTGGACGGGCTGCTGAAGAAGCTGGAAGGAATGGAGGACAACGCATGATCCGCAAATGGACACCTGAGAGTGATGCACCCAAGCCGGGCGAAGCCAGCAATGTGCAGCAGCTGCGGGCGTGGTTTGAACGCCTGCCGAAAATGCGGGCACTGATCTGCCAGCAGCAGGAGCACATTGCAAGCCTGCGGAATGCCGCCACCACAACCACGTCCGGCACGTCAGGCGCACCGGGGCGCTCCGGAACCAGCGACAAGGTAGGCCGGAACACCGACGCAGCCATGGACGCCGAGCAGCATCTGCACGAGCTGAAATGCCAGTATGCCGAGATGCAGAAGGAAGCCATTGAAGTGGCCTACATGCTCCATGCAGACCCGGCGTCCATCAAGCGCAGCCGATGCCTGATCCTGTATTACGTCGAGGGCAAAAAGCAGGCGGACATTGCGCCGCTGGTCGGCTATTCCGGCCCTGAAAAAGTCTCCCATGCGATTTCTGCCGGTCTGCATCAGCTTGCCGAGGTCGTAACCGAGCTGAATCTTAGTTGATTTGTGCAATCCGCACAACCTGAAGCGCCCTGCTTTTTACGCCCAGCGGCATTTACAGGGCAGCAAACTCTGTGGTTGAATTGTACCATCGGCAAAGCCGAAAGGCTGACCGATGTACGCAGTCTCCGGAGCGGGGCTTTTCTTCCTTCTCCTGTTCCGCAGGCTGCTTCTATGTGCCTGTTGCGCAGTGGTCAGCGCAGCTCCCCGGGAGCATGGGACACTGGTTCGATTCCAGCCGGGCACACCACAACGCCGTGCCCCATCACGGCAGCAGCCTGACGCATGGGAGTGATTCACCCGCTTGTGGCTGCGTGTAGAGTGACAGCTCACTCCTTAGCTGTCCTCGCAACCTCCGCACGCGATCTGGAGGCCACATAATCCGTACGACGGTTTCTTAGTAGTTCATCCCCGTCAGGATGTGCGTCAACTTACCCGCATGGAAACGTGCGGGCTTTTATATGCCGTTGTAGCTCAAAGCAGAGCGCCGCCCATTTAAGGCGGGTCAACATTGATGATACATCCACGTTGCAGGTGTCTGTGATCAATCACCGCAGAGGGCTGGCGTGGTTTGGTGCCGGTTCAAATCCGGCCAACGGCTCCATCTGCGTGCCCTGTGAGGGGGCCGCGCAGCACGCGGGGCATCTGACCACGTAAGTTTCAGATGCAGCAGCACCCACCGTTTGACGCTTGTCCAACGCAACTGAATGCAGGGTGCTGCTTATTTTGCTTTTTGGCCGTCCTACGGGGCGGCTTTTGCTTTACCCACCCCCGGTCTATACCCAGGGGTCATTTTGTACCCTGCCCCCTCCGCAAAGCACCCCCGCCCCTGCAAAGGCCCCCGGAGTGTGCCCGGCGGGGTGCAAGCCTGCTTGCCATGTGCAGGCTTTTTGTCAGTCAGGAGGTGATCCCCGCATGGGCAACCCGCGCTATGCCAACGGACAGCTGCGGCGGCGCAACCGGGCCCGGCTCCGGGCGATGGGCGGCGAATGCGGCATCTGTCACGGGCGTTTCGGTCCGATCCATTACGATGAGCCTTCCGACGCGCAGCACCCGCTGTCCTTCGTGGTGGACGAGATCAAGCCGGTTTCCCGCTGGCGGGAGTTCGGCTACCCATCGGCGCGGGCCGCTGCGGAGGATTGGGACAACCTCCAGCCCGCGCACTGGTTCTGCAACGCGCAGAAGGGCAACAAAACCGGGCAAAACGGCCCGAAAACGGGCAGATTCGTGCGGATTCCGAAGGTTTCTGACGGTGACTGGTGAGGGGTAGGGAGGGTTCCCCTCCCCCGCCCACGGCGACTCCCGCGCTGTCCAGCGCCGATTTACACACGGGAAAATTTCAAGGAGGTGTTCCGGGCCATGGCGACCATGAAAAGCATCACGGCACGGGGCACCCGGCTGGACCAGCTCAAACAGCTGGCCAGGGTACTGGCGGCGGGCATCGACACCTGCGAGGATTGCCGGGCCCTGCCCCAGCTGACCAAGCAGTACCGGGAGACCATCCGGGAGATAGAAGAGATCGAAGGAGCAAACGACGATGGCGACGAGATCGGCGAGATCCTCGCAGAGCGTGAAAATGATGGGAAGCCAGGAGCCGTCCGAACGCATCGCGCCGGAGTACCGGGCCACTGACGGGCCGGATGCCGTGCGCATCCTGCGGGCGGGCGGCACCGTGCTGGACCCGTGGCAGAGCGACATCCTGGATGACTGGATGGGCCGCACCGTGTCCGGCAAATGGGCTGCCCCCACGGCAGGCGGCAGCGTGCCCCGCCAGAACGGCAAGAGCCTGCTGGTGCAGGGGCGGGCCTCTTCCGGCATGCTCATGTTCAACGAAACGGTCATCTACACGGCCCACCTGCAAAAGACCGCCACCGAGACCTTTGAGGAAATGCGGGCCTTTTTTGAGGGGCCGAAGATGCGCCGGTATGTTTCCGAGATCCGCACCGCGTTGGGCCGCGAGCAGATCATCCTGAAGAGCGGCGCGCGCATCAAGTTTCTGGCCCGCACCCGCAACGGCGGACGCGGCCAGCACGGCGATCTGCTCATCTTCGACGAGGCGCAGGAGCTGGACGAGACCGCACAGGGCAGCTTCATCCCGGCCATTTCGGCCAGTCTGAACCCTCAGACCATCTACGTCGGCACCCCGCCCGGCCCGGATGCCGTGGGCACCGTGTTCCGGGCCCTGCGCAAGCGGGCACTGGAGGGCGAAGCCAAAAAGGCCGCGTGGTTCGAGTTCAGCGTGCCGGAGATCGGCGACGTGAAGGACCCCGCCCGCTGGGCAGCGGCCAACCCGGCACTGGGACGGCGCATCCAGTACGGCACCATTGAGGGCGAAAGCGAGCAGCTGGACCCGGACACCTTCGCGCGGGAGCGCCTGGGCTGGTGGAGCCCGGTGGCAACCGAACATCTGGACTATGCCCTCGACCGCAAGGCGTGGGCAGCCTGCGCCAGCGAGGACGAAAAGCCGGAGGGCAAGACCGCCTACGGCGTCAAGTTTGCCGCCGACGGCAGCGCCGTGTGCCTGTGCGGCGCGGTCATCCCGAAAGAGGGCCCCGCCCGCGTCTCTCTTATCGACCTGCGGCCCACCGGGCAGGGCCTTGCATGGCTGGCCGACTGGCTGTGTGACCGGTACGGCAGGGCAAGCTGCGTGGTCATCGACGGGCGCAACGGCGTGGACGTGCTGGTGGAGCGCATCCGGGAGGTCTGGAAAGCAAAGAACGCGGTCGTCCGGCCCGGAGCACGGGACGTGATCGCCGCCGTGAGCTTGTTCACCAACGCGGTGAGCGAGGGCAGCCTGACCTGGTACGCCCCCCAGACCGCCCTGAATGAGAGCGCTGTCACCGCCGTAAAGCGCCCCCTTGCGGGCGGCTTTGGCTTTGGCGGCGAGAACAGCCTGCCGGTGGAAGCCTGCGCGCTGGCCCTGTGGGGCGCAAAGACCTGCCGCCGCGACCCGACCCGCAAGATGCGCATCGGCTGAAAGGAGCCCTATGTTAGTCACCCTGAATTTTGGCTCGGTGGACGGCCTGAGCCAGACCGAACAGCAGAAGCTGAACGAGCTGGCCGCCGCGTACAACTACCACCAGAGCAAAAACAATCTCAAGGACAAATATTATGAGGGTCATGTTGCCCTACAGGACGTGAACCTCGGCCTTGCCCTGCCGCAGGGTTTGAAAAAGCTGGAGGTTGGCTGTAGCTGGGGCCAGAAAGCCGTGGACGTGCTGGCGGCCCGCTCCATGTTCGACGGCTTTGTGGGCACCGGCGGAAGTCTGGACAGCCTTGCAAAGCTGGTGGCCGACAACTGTCTTGTGGCACAGTATGCCAAGGCCTGTCGGGATGAGCTGAAATACGGCAGCGTGTTTGCCGCCCTGTTTCCAGACCCGGAGATCGGCTGCCGCATTCGGTTTTATTCCCCCGCTGCGGCATCTGCCCTCTGGAACGGCGAGAAGGGCCGCATCGACTATGGCCTGACCATCGTGGACACCGTGCCGGATGAACACGAGAACGGCGAGTGGATCCCTTCTCTGGTGTATTTCTACACGGACACGGATATTATTGTGCTGAACCGATACAAAGGCCGTTGGGTGGAAGAGCGTCATTCCCAGATGATGGGCCGTCCGCTGATGGAGCCCCTGATCTGGAACGCCACCAACTCCAAACCCTTTGGCCGCTCCCGGCTCAAAAAGCCCATCCGCGCCCTGATCGACGACTACATCCGCACGGTAGCAAACGCCACCATTGCGCTGGAGTTCGACACCACGCCCCAGAAGTACCTTCTCGGCGTGACGGATGAACAGTACGACGCCATCACAAAAGAAAAATTCAAGCAGTATGTCGGAAGCATCCTTGTTGCAACCAGCAACCCGGAAACCGGTGAAAACCCTGCATTCGGTCAGCTGGCACAGGGCAGCCTGACGCCCCACATCGAAAAGATGCGCATGACCGCCACCCAGTTTGCGGCGGCCACCGGCCTGACCGTCACCGACGTGGGCGTTGTGAACGACGCCAACCCCACCAGCAGCGACGCCATCCTTGCCCAGAGCCAGACGCTGGTGCTTCTGGCCCAGCAGCTGAACACCGGCAACGGCGACGCGCTGCGCACCATTGCCTGCATGGCACAGGCCGTGGCACGGGACTGCCGCCTGGCCGACCTGACCGAGGAAGAGACCGGCATCATGGCCCACTTCAAGAACCCCGCCATGCCCAGCGTGGCCGTCACTGCCGACGCCGCCATCAAGATTGCATCCGCCCGGCAGGAGTTCGCCGGCACGGACACGTTCCTGGAGATGATCGGCTTTGACCAGGCAGACATCCGGCGCATCAAGGCGCAGGAGCAGCGGGCACGGGGTGCACAGGTGTTGATGGAGATGGAAGATGAAACTGACACAAGCGGCGTGGGATGATTACATTTCCCGGCTCTCCCGGCTGAACCAGAAGGCCGGACAGCTCATGCGGGAGTACATGGATGGGCACCCGGAAGCCGACACCGACGCCCTCATCCGCTACGCCTATGCCCTTGTGACCAAGTACGGCGAGGGCAGCGCAGAGCTGGCCTGCCAGATGTACGACGCCCTGGCCGAGGCGCAGGGGGTCACCCTGCCCGCCGCAGAACCGGCTCCCACCGCAACCTACGGCGAAGTGACCAGCATGGTCAAGGCCACGCAGGACAGCCCGGCAAACCTGCAGAGCGGCGTTTCCCGCATGGTCAAGCAGGCCGGGGCCGATACCACCGCGCACAACGCCATCCGGGACGGTGCCGAGTGGGCGTGGGTGCCCCACGGCGATGCCTGCCCGTTCTGCCGGATGCTGGCTTCCAACGGCTGGCAGCGGGCCAGCAAGAACCTGCTGAAGAAGGGCCACGCCCAGCACATCCACGCCAACTGTGACTGTGAGTTTGCAGTGCGGTTCAGCCGGGATTTTAACATCTCCGGCTACGACCCGGAAGAGTACCTCCGGCAGTACCGCGAGGCAGGCAGCGATATCAACAACTGGCGGCGGATTGATTATGCAGCCCGGAAGGACGTTATCAACGCGCAGAAACGGGCGGCGTATGCGGCTCAGGCGTACCGAAAAGACAGAGGCGCAGTCAGCGAGATATCTCTGATTCGGCGTTCGGAGGAAGTCAAGCTCTCTGTAAGACAGGTTGAATCTTACAAAACGCCGGTTTATGTTTCAGACCAGGCAACAATAAAGCCGAAAGCTCTCCATAGAATCAATCAAAATACCGAAAAAGCGCTTTCCGACTGGGGTGTCAGCCTTGACCGGAAGCCCAAAATCATCGTTGTCGGCGATAACGAGCTGCGCGGCGCAGTCGGTATTTACGACCCGTGCGAGAACGTTGTTTATTATGCGGAAAGCGTTGGCAAAAAGACTGTTCAAGACGCTTCTGGTGGTTTCGGAGTAATCGAAGCTCACGAAATGTGGCACATGAAACAGGCCGAGGACTTCCGGCAGTCCGGCTGGGTTATCACCCGTGAAAACCGTGCAGAATATCTTGATGCCCTGTGCAAAAAGTGCAAAGGACGCATTGACAAACTGGGTATCACGCGCGATAATGTAAGAGAGTTAAGCCAATACGCAGCTGATATGTATTTAGGCGAACGTTTTGACGAAGTCGAAGCAGAATTCATGTCATTAAGGAGGCGAAAATAATGGTCATTCTGAAATACCCGTCGGATATTCAAAAATTGATTGATATTTTCGACCCCTACCGTGAAGCCATTTCGTCCAAACAATTTGACCAGATTCCACCTGAAGCGGTGGACGCATTCAACAAGTTCAAACAGTGGTCTTGGGAACAAGACCAGTAATCCAACCACGATGCACCCGCACCGTGGTTTTTTGTTGTCCATTTTCAAGCACTGTGCAAAAAATGCACGGTGCTTTTTTCATGCCGTCTTAGCTCATTCGGGAAGAGCGCCGGTCTCCAAAACCGGAAGCGGGAGGT
>QWCH01004703.1_pt1 | contig 12126 bp, 13 predicted proteins | sample 1972671 | NCBI WGS metagenome assembly QWCH01 (sample SAMN09866713, study PRJNA288562) | Human gut metagenome isolate term3_stool, whole genome shotgun sequencing... | isolation source: gut | host: Homo sapiens | place: USA: California | reverse complement strand
TGTGTCTGCAATGTGATTTTTTATTGTAAAAAAATGAGGAGGTGAATCTGTGAAAGAAGAGCTACTCCAATCGAAAATTAATCTCGTCAATGAGATTAAGGAAAAGATCGAGAAGTCTCAATCGATTGTTTTCGTCGACAACAAAGGCTTAAACGTCGCCGAAGTGACTGAACTCAGAAAGAATCTTCGTGAAAACGGCGTAGATTACAAGGTGTACAAAAACACCATGATGAAACGTGCATTCAGCGATTTAGGCATTGAAGGCGCCGAAGAATTTCTCGCAGGTCCTACGGCCGTCGCATTCGGTATTGAAGACGCCGTTCAACCGGCTAAAATTCTTAATGACTTTGCCGAAGACAACGATCGTTTGGAACTCAAAGCCGGCGTGTTAGACGGTAAAGTCGTAAGCGTTGATGAAGTTAAAGCACTTGCAAAACTACCGAGCCGCGAAGTTCTCGTTGCACATTTACTTGGCAGCTTAAATGCTCCGCTCCAAGGACTGGCAACTGTCCTTTCCGGAAACATCAGAGGTCTTGCCGTTGCGCTTGATCAAATTCGTGAAAAGAAAGAAGAAGAAACTGCCTAAGGGCAAAAAGTACATGGAGGTAATATAACATGGCATCTGAAAAAGTAACCGCTCTTATTGAAGAGATCAAAAATTTAACCGTTATCGAACTTGCTGACTTAGTTAGCGCATTAGAAGAAGAATTCGGCGTAAGCGCACAAGCTCCCGTTGCTGTTGCAGCAGCAGGCGCTCCCGCAGCAGGCGCTCCTGCAGCAGGCGGCGAAGAAAAATCTGAATTCGACGTTATTCTTGCATCTGCAGGTCAAGAAAAAGTTAAGGTTATCAAAGTCGTTAAAGATATCACCGGCCTTGGCTTAAAAGACGCAAAAGCTTTAGTTGACGGCGCTCCGAAGCCCCTCAAAGAAGGCGCAAACAAAGAAGAAGCTGACGAAATCAAAGCTAAATTAGAAGAAGTCGGCGCAACTGTAGAAGTAAAATAAGCATTGCTTATTAAAAGCCCTCATCCTTCGGGATGGGGGCTTTTTCTATGGAGGAAACCATGGCCGACACACATGATATTGAAAAGAAAACTGTCCGCGGTCAATGGGCGAAGAGGGAAATAGCTTTTTTGATCGAAGAATTTAGTTCAACCCCATAGTAGCACGGCATATATGCTAACCTAATAAAGCGTTGAAATTTAGCCGTTTTCTCGAACTTTTTCATGCCTTTTATTTTCATAACGTGTATAATCATTGTATGATTCTAAGAAAAAGGATGAGGAGGGAGTATGAGGGAATTTAAAAAGGTCTTTCCAAAGACTGTTCCTTTATTAATCAGTTACTTGCTTATGGGAATGGGATTCGGCGTTTTAATTCGATCCGTAGGCCGTTCCACTTTCGTAAGCGTATTAATGAGCGGCGGTATTTGCGCCGGCGCCATGCAATTTGCCATGGTGAGCTTGTTCGACCAACCTCTCGTGGTGATCGAACTCGTTATTTTGGCATTTTCTATTAATTTGAGATATTTGTTTTACACCATCTCCCTTTTAAAACCACTGGAGAAGGAGCCTTTTTGGCGTAAATTACTTATCACCCACGTGTGTAGCGACGAAACCTTTTCTCTCTACATTAGTTCGGGGGAAGACGGAGGCATGGCGACGCCCGACGATATGTTCGCCATCGGACTTTTAGATTACAGCTATTGGGTACTCGGCACGCTCATCGGGGCGCTCCTCGGAAGTGTCATTCCCATTAATGTAGAGGGCATCGAGTTTATGATGACGGCGCTTTTTATTACCACGTTTATCGAGCAGTGGCAGGGGACGGATCATCACTTCCCGTCGATTTTGGGTTTGGCAGGATCCCTACTCGCCGTCTTGTTGTTCGGTCCGGGGAATTTTATACTGCCCGCTATGGTCATCATTTTAATGGGAAATCTTTACTATAGGAGGAAATATGTCAACTAAAGAAGTGTATATCGCCATCGGTATTGTCATTGCTATTACCTTCGGTATTCGAATGTTTCCTTTATTTTTCTTTTCCCGTCGCAACACGATTCCCAAAATAGTAAGAGACCTTGGGAATCTTTTGCCCTATTCCATGATGGCCCTGCTTGTAATTTATTGTCTGCGCACCATGACCTTTGACAGCGTGTCCGGCTACTTGCCCCTAACCATTGCAAGCGCCGTAACGGCAGGAAGTTATGTGTGGAAAAGAAAATCCATTCTTTCCATCGTCATGGGAACGGCGGTTTATATGTTTTTAATTCAACAGGTATTCCGCTAGAGGCTTTTGTCTGGTATACTAACTGGGTAATTTTTTTATAAGGAGGAAAACATGGAATCATTCTTTAAACTTCGGGAAAACAATACTGATGTTTCTACGGAAGTGCTCGCCGGCATTACGACATTTTTTGCCATGAGCTACATTATTTTCGTAAACCCCGCTATTCTTTCCCAAACGGGTATCCCTTGGGGCGCCGTCTTCTTGGCGACCATTATCGCTACAGTGGTTTCCACTTTGGTGATGGGGCTTTTTGCCAATGTGCCTTACGCCCTTGCGCCGGGCATGGGACTCAATGCCTTTTTCACCTATACCGTCGTCTTCGGTTTGGGCTTTAGCTGGAAAGAAGCGCTGGGCATGGTACTTTTGTGCGGCATCATCAATGTGTTGATTACGGTAACAAAAGTTCGTAAAATGATTATTACCGCCATCCCTGAGTCGTTGCAACACGCTATTAGCGGCGGCATCGGCGTTTTTATCGCCTACATCGGCATTAAAAACTGTGGTCTTTTAAGCTTCACATTGGATCCGGGAACCTATCAAGCGCTCGATGGCGGCACCATCGTCGCCTCCTCGGCAGCTGTTCCCTCTCTCGTCAACTTTAACCAAGCGGGCGTGTTACTTGCCCTCGTGGGCATCCTCATTACCATCGTGCTCGTCATTAAAAATGTGCGCGGCGCGATTATTATTAGCATCGCCGCTACCACTCTTCTCGGGATTCCTTTCGGCGTCGTCGATCTTACGAAACTTTCCGAAACGCCGACAGTGGCAAGTTCTTTCCACGATCTTTCCACGGTTTTCGGTGTGGCCCTCGGAAAAGAAGGCTTAATCGGTCTGTTTAGTGATCCGAGTCGTATTCCTCTCGTTTTAATGACGATCTTCGCCTTCTCCTTAAGCGACACCTTCGACACGTTGGGCACCTTCATCGGTACCGGTCGTCGCACGGGGATTTTCAGCGAAGACGATATTAGCAATATGCAAAACAGCTCCGGATTTAAATCCAAGCTGGACAAAGCCCTCTTCGCCGATTCCGTCGGAACGGTTATCGGTTCCATTGTCGGTACGAGTAACACGACGACCTTCGTCGAAAGTGCGGCAGGTATTGGCGCCGGCGGACGTACAGGCCTTACCTCCACAGTAACGGCGGCACTCTTCTTAGCGTCGATCTTTATTGCACCGGTGGCAGGTCTTGTGCCGGCACAAGCTACGGCGCCGGTATTGATTATCGTCGGTATTATGATGTGTTCCGGCTTTAAAGAAATCGAATGGACGAATTTGGAAGTGGCCGTTCCCGCTTTCTTCGCTTCGATTTTCATGGGCCTCAGCTACTCCATCAGCAACGGCATCGCCGCAGGATTTATTTTCTACTGCATCGTTATGATCGTACAAGGAAAAGCTAAAAAACTTCACCCGATTTTAATCGCCGCGACTGTTTTATTCCTTATCAACTATTGCCTCATGGCCTATCTCGCCATGGCGTAAAATTAAAAATACCCTCCCCAAGTTCGTTATAGAACATGGGGAGGGTATTTTTTTATCCTAATGGCTGTAAATTATTTAAATAACCGAAAAGGGTTTCGGCGGCCGTCTTTTCTTCTTCATAAATTTGTTCGTTGGCGCCTGAAAGGGAAATGGTACCGATACATTCCTTCCGCTTGTCGAAAATGGGAAAGGCAATGGATCCGATGCCTTCGTTAATTTCTCCGATCTCGAGGGCGTAGCCGCAATGTCTGATTTTTTCAATTTCGCTCAGAAGTTGTTCCGGCGCCGTAATGGTTAAATCCGTGTACTGAACGAGGCGTGTATCTTTAATATAAGTATCGATGACGGAATCGGGCAGCGATGCTAAATAGGCTTTCCCCGACGCCGTGGCGTGGAGGGGAAAAGGTGTTCTGGAGCGGGTCATGATCATGTAGCGCGTGTTGTCGGGAACTTCCGTAAACACGGTCATCAATTGGCCATCGTCGATCATATTGAGCCTGGCGCTCAAGCTGAATGCATTGGCCCATTTTCTTAACATGGGTTGAATCTTATTTTTGATGTGGAACAAATATTGATCCTCCACCAGATTGGCTTTAGGAATAAAGGACAGGCCGAGGTGGTAGTCGTTATCTTCTTCGTCGCGGCTCAAATAATGAAAGTGGACCAAGGTATTGACGAGACCGCGGGTAGTGTTGACGTTTAATTTTACAATGTCACTTATTTCGGTGATGCTGAGCCGTGGATGGACAGAATCGAAGCAATCCAAAATGGCAAATGCTCGGGCAAGGGATTGTATTGTTCGGGGATTTTTCTCCATAACGCTCCTCTTTTCTCTAATTACTCTTACATAGATTATACCTAATTTTTAGAAGATTAAAGGCCTAAATCGAACTTGAACCCATAAAAATTTATTGGTACACTATTAGCTATGCAAGTGAGCGTAAGAAGGAGAAGCAAATGAGAAATACGGTTGGAAAAGTATTCGCTATTATTTTCGGAATTCTGGCCTTGGTGTACGTTTTAGGCGCTTTGGCTTTTACTCAAGTTTATATGCCGAACACATCGGTTAACGGTGCCGACATTTCGTTGATGCCGAAAAACCAATTAAAGGAATCTTTCAAAAATTCCTGGAAAGACTACAGCCTGACGATCAACGGTCGCGGCGACAAAAAAGATACTATTTCCGCAAAAGACATCGATTATGTGGAAACCATGCCTTCTTTTAAAGAAAAGGGTGCCAATCCCTGGGGATGGCCGGTGCTCGCGTTTGTAAAAAAAGATTTTAAGGTCGCTACGAAAATTGATTACAGCGATGAAAAATTGGAAAACAAACTGGCCTATCTTCATATGGTGACCGACGGAGACATTACCGATCCTGTCCCTCAACAAATCGCCTATGCAGACGATAAGGGATACTACATTGCCGATGCCAAGCCCGGTACCCGCGTCGACGGGCCCAAGCTTAAGCGCGCCGTTCTCGCTTCATTCCACAAACAAGACAAGGTCATGGATGCGGACAAGGCGAAAGTTTATCTGGAAGCGGCTCCCGCAGAAGATTTGGATCACATGAAAAACCACGTGGCCAGCATGAATGAAATCGAAGGCTTTACGCTGAAATATAATTTTTCAGATCGGGAAGAGACATTAGGCGGCCAAGATTTAATTCAGCTCTATAAACAACGGGACGACGGTTCCCTTGAACCCGACGAAGCAAAGATCAAGACATACGTGGCAAATCTCGCGCAAAAATACGACACCTTCCGCGGTACGAGAGAGTTTCAAGCGACAGGCGGCGCCATGATGCGCATTCAAGGTGGCATTTACGGCTGGCAGATCGACCAAAAGGAAACCCGTAAGCAGCTACTGGAAGCCATTAATAAAAAGCAAAGTCAAACCATGGAGCCTGTGTACAAACGGAAAGCTCAAAGTCGCAATGTAAACGACTTGGGCAACAGCTACATTGAAATCGACATTGCAAGACAGCACATGTGGCTCTACAAAGACGGCAATTTAGTCGTAGAATCCCCTGTTGTAACGGGCAATCCTTATCAAGGCAACGGCACGCCGACGGGCACACAGGAAGTTTGGATGAAAGAGCGCAACCGCTATTTAACCGGCGAAACATGGAAGAGCTATGTTAAATATTGGATGCCTTTCAACTGGACAGGCTGCGGAATTCACGATGCCAATTGGCGCGGCAGTTTCGGCGGTAAAATTTACCTCGGCGGCGGAAGCCACGGCTGCGTCAACACGCCATCAAAAAAGGCGGCTATATTCTATGAAAACGCCTTTGAAGGCATGCCGGTAATTGTTTACAATTCATCAAAACACGCCATTTAAAAAGCACTTTTCAGTGCTTTTTTTATGTCCGAATTTTCTGCAAAAAAAACGTGAAAAGAACAATTCAGCATCTGTTCATGGAGGGAATTTTGAGTTAAAATAAATTGTAAATTGCTGTTTGAGACAGGAGGTTATTTTGAAAACTATTTACCAAGGCAAGACGAAAGACATTCGAGAAAAAGACGGTAAAACCTATTTCTTTTTTAAAGACGATGTAACCGGAAAAGACGGCGTCTTCGATCCGGGTGAAAACCAAGTCGGCCTTTCCATTGAAGGCTCCGGCCGTGCATGCATTGCCATGAGCAAGTACTTCTTTGAAAAATTCGAAAAGCAAGGTATCCCCACCCACTACATCAATGCCGATGTTGACAATCGCTTGATGGAAATCAAACCGGCCACTGTATTCGGTAAAGGCTTGGAAGTTATTTGCCGCTACATTGCCACCGGCAGTTTTGTTCGTCGCTACGGACGTTATATTAACGACGGCGACAAATTAAACGAATATGTGGAATTCACATTAAAAGATGACGAACGTCAAGATCCCCTTATTAACGAAGATGCTTTACTTCAATTAGGCATTTTCAAAGAAGGGGAATATGACAGAATTAAAGAACTGATGCGTTCCATTACAAAAGTCATCGCAGAAGACCTTGCTGAAAGAGGTCTCACACTTTACGACATTAAAATGGAATTCGGACGCCTTGCAGGCAGCGACGAAATCGTCCTAATCGACGAAATTTCCGGCGGCAACATGCGCGTTTACAAAGGTGACGAATACATCGAACCCTTAACCCTTTCCAAAATGATCGTTGGAGAATAATAAACTGTTTTCGAAATAATCAAAAGAGCCCTGCGGGGCTCTTTTTAATATGCTTTTTTCTCGTGTAAGCTTGTGATATAATGAGATTATAAATCAATTAAGAAATAATCTTCAGGGCGAGGTGAAATTCCTCATCGGTGGTAAAGTCCACGGGCCTTAGGGCAGAATTGGTGAAACTCCAATACCGACGGTGACAGTCCGGATGGAAGAAGATGTCTTTTTTCATGTGTAGGCCCTATTTTCGAGGGCTCTTTTTATGCCCTGCATTAGGAGGAAATGATGAATCCCATAGAAAAAACAGCGTCTTGTTACTCGACGAAAAATATAACGCGGATCTCCCTTTTATCGGTGATCGCTTTTTTACTTATGTATCTGGAGTTTCCGCTTACATTTATTGCGCCGCCTTTTATTAAGCTGGATATTTCGGATATGCCTGCCTTAATTGGCGGCTTCGCCATGGGACCCTTGGTCGGCGTGTCCATTGAACTTATAAAATGCATTTTGATCTTTTTTGTACGGGGCACGACCACAGGCGGCGTCGGTGAATTTTCTAATTTCATTGTAGGCGCTCTTTTGGTATCGACAGCGTCCGCTTTTTATAGACGCAATAGAACCTATGGCGGCGCCGTCCTCGGTCTTTTTATCGGCGTCCTCAGTATGACGGCATTTGCCACTTTAAGTAATTACTTCGTCGTCTTTCCCTTGTACGGAAAAATCATGCCTATGGAAGCGATTATCGAAATGGGGCGAGCCGTATCGTCTCGCGTAAACTCTCTTTGGAGTTTAATGATCTATTGCATCGTTCCCTTTAATCTCGTGAAGGGCTTTATAACTTCTATTGTGACTCTTGTCCTTTACAAACGGGTAAGTTCTTTACTCCATCGCTAAATGCGCCCCTTGGGGGCGTTTTTTGTTGGGAAAAAGGGCAATAAAAAAAGCCCTCCCGGGAGAGCTTTTAATGGCAGATTATTCTTCGTCTTCGCCTTTGGTTTCACCAACTGTGGGAACGTCGGCTGCAGAGACGTCATCGCCTTCTTCTTCAACTTCTTCAGTTCTGGGTTCTTGAAGAGAAGCGACAGCTTCTTCAGCATCTGTTAAAACGTCGATACCTTCGATGGACGATACGTCGAGGTCGGCTACGGTAAGGGTATCGCCGATTTCCATGTTTTGTACGTCTACGAGAGCTTCCGAGGGAAGGTTTGTAGGTAGACATTCAACTTCAACTTCTTCAAGCAATTGCAAGAGAACGGAAGGTTGTGCGTGAATTTCGTCGCGGTTTTCCAATACGACGGGGATGGAAAGTCTGAGCTTTTCTTTTAAGTTTACGCCGTATGCGTCAAAGTGAAGAATTTGATTCTTGAAAGGATGGTTTTGGATTTCCTTGAAAAGAATTTTAGTAGTTTTGCCGTCGAGTTCGATATCGACAAGAGCGGAAGTACCGGCTTGTTCGACAACTTTTTGTAATTCGTTGGCTTTTGCCGCTACAGCTACAGGTTCTTCGTTTTCAGCGTAGAATACGCCGGGAACCAAACCTTTTGCTCTGACTTTTTTAGCGCCGGATGTGCCTAGCTCCTCGCGTTTTTGTAAATTTAAATGGATTGTTTTCATTAGTCTCCTCCTTCGTCTAATCAACAACATATTATACATTAAAATGCCGAGAATTGCCATTCTTTCGTTAATTTAAGCCTTAACTTCCTGAAGAAACCCTATTAAGCGAATACTTTCTTAAAGGGCGATAACTCGGCTATTATACCATAGAATGATTGAAAAACGCCAAATTTATGGTTTTTTAATAAAAATGGAATTGCGGATCGTTTATTACGAGCGTCTGGAACGTTCTTTGTGGAGTTGTTCCTGTTGAAATTCGGCGATGCGATCGGTGATTTTTTCCCAGTAATTGGGTAAGTTTTCAAAAGAAGTGCGGCTCGTACGGTGATAGCGCACGCTTAAACAAAGGCCGATGGTCGCCAGGTTTACCATTTGGAACGTGCCGCCGTAACTTATAAAGGGAAGGGGAATCCCCGTAACGGGCATAAGGCCTAGCGTCATGCCCATGTTTTCCCACACGTGAATAAATAGAATGCCGAGAAAACCTAAAATCATGAGCTCGCCCATTTTATCTTTTGCGATTTTTGAAAGGGAAATCAGTCGGTAAAAAATAAGTCCGTAGAGGAAAATTAAAAGACTGCCTCCGACAAAGCCTAATTCTTCCACGAGGACGGGGAAGATAAAGTCTGTTTCTTTTGTAGGAACGAAATTAAATTGGGTTTGAGGCCCTTTATAGAGTCCCCGCCCGAAGAAGCGGCCGTCGCCAATGGCAATGCGCCCTTCGTAGGCTTGATAGCCGCTGCCGCTGGTATTGGCATCGGGCTTTAAAAAGTTTAGGATTCTGTCTTTTTGGTAATCGTCCAGGCGGGCGTAAAGTACGGGAAGGGACAGAACGACGGCACCTAATGCGCCGAAAATGTATTTCCAATCCAAATTCGTAAAGAAAAGCATAATGGCGATAAAAAACAAAAACACCATGGCCGTTCCGAAGTCGGGCTGAAGCATAATAAGCCCGACGGGGAAACCTGCGAAGGCGAGGGTTTTAATTAATTCTTTCGGCTCGTTTAATTTGTGGCCGTGCTCGTCTAAATAGGCGGCGAGACAAATGACGAGAAAGATTTTTACGAATTCCGCCGGCTGAAAGTTAATGGGGCCGATGGAAAGCCAGCTTTTGGATCCCCAGGTGGTATCGCCGTGGCCGAAGAGTAGAGTGGCGGCAAGAAGCACCACGCTCAGTAAGTATAGAAAGGGATAATAGGTTTTCCAAATACGATAATCGACGACCATGAGCCCAAAGGCGATGCCGGCGCCCAGTAAGGTGGCGACGAGCTGTTTAATTAAATAGGGGCGATTGCCGTAGGTTAATGTGGCGGACGATAAGACGACAAAACCCAGTACGGTTACGGCGACGACGGCCAAGACCAGGGTCATGTCGATGTTTCGTTTATTGAAATCAAAATGGAAGTGCGACAGCAGCCGCTCCAATGGTTCGCGATTAAAAGGGTTTTTCATAGCCTCTCCTTTGTAAGATTAGAATATGATACTATTATACAATAACGAAAGGAAGAGCCAATGGAAATAGAAGCTATAAAAAATAGAATAGGTTTCCACGATGTAGCCCATATTCCGGCAGTGGCTCTTCACGAGATGAAGGTGATTTTTGAACAGCGGGAACAAAACGGGCGTCGCCTGCCCATTGAGCCGGACTCCGTTAACGAGCGCATCGATCCGCGCTGCGTGCTTCCCTCGGCGCGCTCGATTGTCGTCGCTTTTGAGCAGACGCCTTTTGCGGAGAAAATGCCGGAGGCGAAGCCGGGGTATGGTCGTTTAGCCGGCGTATCCCGCGATCGGGATTACCATCATTTACTGGGAGAAAAACTTCGCAGGTTAGAGCAGGCGTTAAAAGAAGAATATCCCGAACTGGAAAGTTACTTACAAGTAGACACGGGTCCATTATATGAACGGGGCTTTGCGGAACTTACGGGGAAAGGCTTTTTAGGCCGTAACGGCCTCTTTATTCACGATACCTTGGGAAGCTATGTGGGTATCGGTCTTTTAGTCACCAATCTCCCCGGCGGTGAGATCAAAGTATCTGAAAAAAAGTGTGGGGACTGTATGAAATGTGTGCACGCCTGTCCGGGAGGTGCCCTTTCAAAAGAAGGGATCGTCGATCCCAGACGGTGTCGCTCGTGGATTACGCAAAAACGAGGGGAGCTCACCGAAAGGGAAAAGCGCATTATGGGCGATTGGCTTTACGGTTGCGATCAATGCCAAATCGTATGCCCTAAGAATCAGGGGATCGAGCATACATTTCAGGTGGAAGATCCCGTCGAACACATCTCCCTCGACGCGATTCGGGAAACGAGTAATCGTACATTTAAAGAAAGCTTCGGCCATTTAAGCGGTTCGTGGCGCGGAGCGAAACAATGGAAGAAAAACGCCGATTACATCGACGATTATTTTGGGAAGGACAGAGAATAAGCATGCAAATGACACGTGACGACGCCTTAAAGGTCTATAATATTTTAGAGGAAACATTTCCCGATGCCCGTGCGGAATTGAATTATACGACGCCCTATGAACTTTTAGTGGCGACCATTCTTTCCGCCCAATGTACCGATGTTCGGGTCAACAAAGTGACGAAGGTGCTCTTTGAAAATTACAATACGCCGGAAAAAATGGTGACCCTTTCACAAAAGGAAATGGAAGATTACGTACACAGTTGCGGCGTCTATCGAAACAAGGCGAAAAACATTTTAGCGGCGTCGCGAATTATTTTAGATCGCTACCATGGGGAAATCCCCGATACTATCGAAGGCTTAATGACCCTTCCCGGTGTTGGACGTAAGACGGCCAATGTGGTGGCATCCAATGTATTGGACATTCCCGCCATCGCCGTGGACACCCATGTGTTTCGCGTGTCCAATCGCCTGGGGCTTGCCGATGCCAAAAATGTCGATGCGACGGAAAAGCAACTGATGGCCATTTGGCCGGAAAGTTGCTGGAGCAAAGGGCACCATCTCCTTATTTTCTTAGGACGGCGCATTTGCAAGGCGCAAAACCCCCTTTGCGAGGAATGCCCTTTGACGATCTATTGCAAACACTATCAAGGCGAGGTAGCCAATGGCTAAAAATTATTTCGATTTACGAAATCGTAAGCGACAGCAACTTGTGCGGAAAAAAAGAATCAAACAATTGGGCTGGATTCTTTCTATCATCATCGTCCTTTCTATTGCCGTGGCGTGCGTGCCGCTAACGGGGCGTATTAGCCCGGGCATTCAGTACGAAGGGGTGAAGTTGGGCTTTTTAACGGAAGAGTCTGCGAAGAAAAAGCTTGAAAAAGCACAAGACAGTTTTAAAAATCAGGACGTGGTGCTGACTCACGGCAAGCGCAAGGGCAAGACGAGCGCCGGCATGCTCGGTCTGTCTTTTTCGCCGGAAGCGGTGGCGAAAGAGGCCGTGGCCACGAGCCGAAAGACGTCCTTTATAAAACGGCCTTTGATCGCCGTCACAAGAGAAAAGGTAGACGTTCCCCTTTCTGTGGACAAGGCGGCTCTTTTAAAAGGACTCCAAACCTTAAACGGAACACTGTACGAGGGAGCAAAACCTGCCCGCGTCTTTTTGCGGGGAGGGAAAGTCGTCGTGGAAAA
>QWCH01004692.1_pt1 | contig 12147 bp, 10 predicted proteins | sample 1972671 | NCBI WGS metagenome assembly QWCH01 (sample SAMN09866713, study PRJNA288562) | Human gut metagenome isolate term3_stool, whole genome shotgun sequencing... | isolation source: gut | host: Homo sapiens | place: USA: California | reverse complement strand
AACATCCCAGGCGTTGGCGGCAGGACTGGCAGCGAAGGGATACAGGGTGCTGGGGATTGACCTCGATCCGCAGGGAAATTTCTCTACGGCCTGCGGAGCGGAGAACTATAATGTCCAGACGATTTATGAGGTTATGAAGCGGGCGGCCAGCATCCAGGACGCCATTCAGCACACGAAGGGCGGCTATGATATTGTACCGGCCAATATTATGCTGGCTGGCGCAGAGCAGGAACTCTCCCAGACCGGAAAGGAACACCGGCTGAAGGAGGCCGTGGCGCCGGTGGCCGGTGACTATGATTTCATAGTGATCGACACGCCACCTTCCCTGGGGGTGCTGACGGTGAATGCCTTTACTTTCGCTACGGACATTTTGATTCCAACGACAGCGGGGATTTTTGCGACCGCAGGAATATCGCAACTCAACGAGACAGTTACCAGTGTTCAGAAATATTGCAACCCGAACGTGAAAATTAGGGGGATCTTATTTACGAAATTTAATCCGCGGGCCAATATCAGCCGGCAGATGAAGGAACTCGCAGAGCGGCTTAGCGAGTATATTGCTGCACCGATTTACGAGACGTATATCAGATCTGCCGTAGTAGTAGAAGAAGCGCAGGCAAACCGGCAGGATATTTTTGACTACGCAAATAGATCTACGGTATCAGAGGACTATAAAGCATTTATTGAGGAGTTTTTGAAAGGGGTTAAGGAATAATGGCAGGAAAAGCAAAGTTTGATCAGGAGGCTGCATTCAAGTCCATCATTGGTGCAGATCGTCGACCGACAGAGAAGCTGCAGGAAGAAACTGAAAAACCGAAGAAGAACAAGGAACGTGTGCAGAGAGCTTACTTTTTAGATCGGGACATTGATAAGGCATTACGTAGAAAGGCACTGGAAGAAGGAAAAAATCTGACTGAGTCAATCAACGATGTATTACGTGCAGGATTAACAAAATATCTGTAAAAAGTTCGAGAAAATTGAAAAGGCAAGTGGCACTTGCCTGAATGTAAACCGTGTGCGGTTTACATTCTATGGGATGTTGGATAAATTGGAGACAAAGTAGATGGTTTTATTTGAAAAGTTAAGAGTGCTCAGAAAAAGAACTGGACTATCACAAATGGAACTGGCAGAAAAATTGAGAGTATCAAGACAAGCTATTTCAAACTGGGAGGCTGGAACAACAAGGCCGTCAATTGATAACATCCATTATCTAAGCAAACTTTATAATATTCCTTTAGAGATACTTCTGGATGATGATGCAGGAGTAGAGAAAGTTATAAAACCAACGGACTTTAGAGAGGAACCGCAGCAAGTAAGAGAAGGTAAAGATAGTAAAAGAAAAAAAGCAATCGGTATTATCGTAACATTGATAGTTTTAGTGCTTGTTGCCTCCATAGCGTACTATTTTGTATCTGTATTTTTTGTGTTCATGTCTAAGAAGATGAAGACCGTACGAACTGTAAGATTTGTTCGTGCGGTCCGAACTGCACCAGGACATTGCACGGATGTTACATATCTGGCAATGCTGACGATATGAATGGGGACCGGGATTTTTCCCGGTCCCCATTCAATTTGCTTGTGCTCTTTATAGATCAAAAAGAAAAGAGGGTATATTTTCTGTGAAATTTAAGAGTTTTCACTAGACTCATCCTCAAAGGAGCTTCCCCAGCCGGTGGCAATAGATACCCAATACACCACAATCAACAGCATGCAGTGATAGGTGTACGGGATAAAATCCATGGCGCCGAAGTCGGCACTCACCAAGCCGGTAGCACTGGCCTGGGACGCGGCGAAAAGTACGGCACCGCCATAGGGGATCAGGCCGACAGCACCGCAGGAAAGACCGTCCAAGAGATTCGCGCCTCTGGTGCGGGCTACCTTGAACCCCTTGAGGAGGCTGCGGGTCAAACCGCCGGAGAGGATGATTGAATAGGTGGCGCCGCCCATCATCACAGAACCCAACATAGCCAACAGGCCGACGACTACCTCCGCCTGCTTGTGGGTCTTGCATTTCTTCGCGGCAAAGTCCGCCAGCGCCTCAAATACGCCGCTGACTTTCAGCAGCCGGATAATTATGAAGATCAGCATGCACAAAACGGCAGCATTCATGCAGTTCCCGAAGCCCTGGGCAACCGCACCATTGGAACCGAAGAATCCTTCGAAATCCAGACGGCCCAAAATCAGGCAGAAAATAGCCGCCAGGATGGTATTACTGGTCAGAGCGAATACAAAGTTCTTCCCCTTGAGCATCATGACGATGAGAAGAATGGGACAAATAAACAGCAGCAGCCCTTTCAGCTGCGCCGGATCAGACATGGAGGACACGTCCACGGGTACTGTGGTGGTAAAGCCCTGCCAGATATAAAGAATCGCGGAGAGACCACCGGCGATAACAGAATACTTTACACGGCTTTTCACTACGCTGGTAATGGAGGTCTCCTGAGTGGCGGCAGAGGCAATGGTCGTGTCGGAAACAGGGGCCACGTTGTCGCCAAAGAAACCACCGCTGACGATAGCACCCATCACTACCGCAGGATTGCAGCCCAGTTTGATGGCCAGAGGCAGCAGTACTGGCGTAGCTGCGGCTACGGTTCCGCTAGTAGTACCAGTGGAGGTGGAGATCAGTACGCACAGGAAAAAGATAATGACCGGCATGATATCCGCCGGGAGCTTGGCCACAACGGCAAGATATACCAGACCATCGCACAGGCCGCCCATGGTAAGCAGCACGGACATGACACCAGAAATGAAGAATGTCAGCAGGATCATGGCTAGTGATCCGTCCGCCAGACCGTCAATCAATATCTGTTCATATTGCTGCTTATCCTTGATGAGCAGAAAGCCGACCAAAATGGAGAAAAAGGCGGCCGCCCAGAAATTCTTTCCGTTTGTATATCCGGCCAAAGACATAATTGCCAGGGAAATGAACAAAACGATGATGGGCAACGCTCCGCCTATGCGTCCACCGTAAAATTCCACAACTTTGTCTGGGGCCGTGTTGGTTCCGTTTTTCATAAACAACTCCTCCCTATAATCTCACTCTGCAATGACAACACAGATGCAATATGACTTCCGGCTGCTCACCTCCATACATCGGAGTTTAATTACCCCTATTAGCGTTAAACGGGCATCCATTCCGCAGAAAACAGCGGGTAATTGACTGCCATTCGGGCAGCCTCTTCCCGAATCTCTGCCAGCTTATCAGGCTGCTGACTAAAGCGCAGCGCATCGGAAAGCAGATGAGCGATCTGCCGGAACTCCCGCTCCTTCAGCCCACGGGTAGTCAGCGCGGGTGTGCCGATCCGAATGCCGCTGGTGGGACCGTCCCCTTGCGGATCAAAGGGGATAGGCTCCTTATTGATTACCATACCTACAGAGGACAGTACATCATTGGCGAGTGCGCCGGAGGAAATATGACTGCGAATATCGGCCAAAATCAAATGGGTATCTGTTCCTCCGGAAATCAGACGCAGACCACATTTCTGCAGCTCGTCGGCAAAAGCTGCCGCGTTAAGCATGGTCTGCCGCTGATACGCCTTGAACTGCGGCGTCATGCTCTCTTTGGCCTGAACAGCTCTTGCCGCAATCATGTCCATCTTGGGAGCGCCCTGCAGGCCAGGAGACACCTCGCGGTCAATACGTTTAGCCAGCTCCTGGGTACACAGGATGACACCACATCCCCGAGAGCCTCTCCAGGTCTTATGCGTAGTGGAGGTCACAACATCTGCAAAAGGTACAGGAGAGGGGATCAACCCTGCCGCAATAAGGCCCGCCGGATGGGCAATATCTGCCAGCAGGGAGGCTCCTACCAACTTGGCGATGCGGGAAAAGCCCTCGTAGTCCACCAGGCGCGGATAGGCGCCGGAGCCACAAATAATCAGCTTGGGGCGGCAGGACTTTGCCAAGTCCTCCACCTCGTTCATATCGATCTGCTCTGTCTTGGGATCAAAGCCATAATGGACCACATGGTAATATGTACCCGAGAGATTACAGGAATCTCCGTGGCTGATGTGGCCGCCTAGGGCCGTACCCAGAGCGAGAATTGTATCTCCGTCTTTCAGCAGAGCCCGCAGCACAGCAATATTAGCCAGCGTTGCGCTCATGGACTGAAGGTTAGCGTGTTCACAGCCAAAGAGTGTTTTGATCCGCTGGACAGCAATCCGCTCCACTTCGTTGACAATTTCGCATCCACCCACCATTCTGGTATCTGGGTATCCCTGAGCATTCTTATTGGCCAGAACAGATCCCTCCAGGCCAATAGCCAGCGGGGAGGCGTAGTTCTCCGAAACGATCAGATTCAATGTCGTTCTCTGCCGTTCCTCCTCAGCTTCCACTAACCGCGCCATTTCCGGATCGAAGCGTTTCACAGCCGCATAGCTATTGTCCAGGTACATCTCATTACCTCCTATATTTCAAAGTGTCCTTTTTCAGAAAGCTTATAAAAGCACCTATTTCGGTTCAGCGTTACAGTTCAATTTGATTTTGCAGCTATAGATAGATTATTACTTCTTTATGTATATACTTAACATCTAGTATAGTATAAAATCAGAACAGTGCAATTTCCAATTTTATAGAAAAACTTGTCATCTAATATACAAAATTGTCTACTGCACAGTTGACAATTTTTTTCCGGTTGTCATAATAAAAGACATCCAGTACTCGGGGGTGTTCTTTTGAAGCTTTCAGCCGCCATTATTTACTATGAACTACAAAACAGCTATCCTCTGGGTTCCTGTAGCTGTGCCGGGACAAAACTGTCATTAAAGAGGCCGCTGCTGTGGAACGGAGAGCGCAGTGTGGAGGATAGCCGAGTGTATATTCTGGCTGCGCCTGCATTTCCGGAAGAATATTCTGCAAATGACCTGTTCATTTTCTGTGGGGAAGTCCCGGAAATTTTACCTCGGTGCGACTATATCTGCTTTGCCGCACCCCAAGTGGTGGAGCAGATTCTCAACGACCTGCAGATGATCTTTGACCGCTACCTGGAATGGGATGACCATCTGGAGGAGGTGTGCCTGCAGGGCTCCGCTCAGGAGATCCTGGAGTGCAGTGCGCCGGTATTTGAGAATATGCTGGTTCTCACTGACGTCGGCTTCCACATTATTGCTTTTACCTCCAGCTGCACGCAGGAGGGCTTTTGCCTGCCCCCTAGAACCACCGCGGAACGGCAGGCCAGGCTTAAGCAGTTTTATGCTACCAAGTGCGATGAGGAGGCCCCCTTCACCATTCCGCAGGATATCCTGGGTTTTGAAAAGTTGGCTTGCAACTTCTTTGACAATGGCATCAATATTGGTTCGCTGACCATCCATCCGTCTCGTCAGCCCATTCGGCCCCAGGACTGTGCCCTTTTAAGCCATGTCCGTATGCGGATGGCTGCTCGCTGGCGGACGCTTGCTCCCCTGGAGTGTTCAGAGAATCACCTGAGCAAGCTGCTCCGGCAAATGCTGGAGGGAGAACGTGTGGAAAAGGATTATCTGCTCTTCGCCCTCAACTTCGTGGAATGTGCTGACCCTCCTAAATTTCGCTGTGTGATGATCCGTTTGCCCGAGGAATGGAAGCGGGAACACCTGCTCTATCTGCAGCGGCGGCTCTCCCAGGAGCCCACCGCTGCTGCTTTCTTTGGTTATCAAAGCATGTTCTATATTCTGCAGAGCGCCGCAGGAGATGAGGGAGAAGCCGACGAGCTTGCCGGCCTGGAGCAGATTCTGGCAGCCATCGAGCTTCAGGCTGGGATCAGTGATTCCTTTGAGGATATCTCGCTTTTTCCCTACTACTGCACAGAGGCATCTTTTGCTCTGGAAAGGGAGCGGAAATCTGAATCAGACCGCATGTGTTTCTTTAGTAGTTGTATAGGGGATTATATTCTGGAAAATTGCTGTGGCAAACTCAGACGGGAGATGATCTACCCTGCTGGGTTCCGCAGTCTGATTGACCATGATATTCACGGAAAGATCAGCTATGTGGGCACTCTAAAAACTTACCTGGACGCTAATATGAACGCCCTCCAGGCGGCCGCCAAGCTGTACATCTCACGAAACACGCTTATCGCTAGAATGTCGCATATCCAGGCCATCCTGGGACTGGACCTGGACGACCCGGACAACAGATTCCTCCTGGCACTGTGTATAAAGCTTTATTATGCTCAGAACGCCGGGGCATATCGAAACTCTTTGCGATAAGGTATATACGATTCAGAATGGAAATGTGATGTTTGGATTTGACGAGAGAAACTAAGTGAATCCCCGGCTGAGACAGCGGCCGGGGATTCACTTAGTTTCGATTGCAATGAAAGAATAACGGTTTACCCGTTTGCTCTATGTGTGAACGGGTAAACCGTTATATCTGCATATACTCGGTTTATGTTGACAAAGATTTACTTTTATGCTATACTGAAAATGCGAATAAATAGGCTCGTCTGGGCGAGGGTAAATAGTAATTAGGCCCAGAGCGTCCCGGCAGCTGCCGGGGGTTTAGCAGTTTTTATTTTAGAGCCGCTAAAAAGGAATGATGCACCTTTGTGATGTGTGGGCTTGCCGTAGTAACCTTTGTGAATTGGAAAGCACATCATGGACCCTGCTGCGAGTAATCTTTGTGAAAGCACAGGTAAGCAGAACGCATCTGTTCACCATCCACCTACTGAACGTTGCCGGTGTACTGTATAAAGTACTGGAGAGCTGATCCCTCGGAAAAGGATTCGACAGAACCTCAACTGCCGTAGACGCTAATAAATAGGCTGCACACATAAGCAAGAAAAAAGTGTAGAAGAGAAATCTTCAAAACAGTCACACATAAGACTTAAAAAAGTGTACTTTGCTGATCGTCGAGGTTTCTTCGGAAACTGACGTGAAGCGGCTTAGCTTGAACGATGACATAATGTAAATAATTGATATAATTGAAATAAAGTATATACGATATATAACTTATGTAAGTTATATATCGTAGTGAAAAGGGGGCTACCATTTGGGGCGAAAAAACAAATCATACTCGAAGGATCTGCACCAGCAGGCGTATGAAAAATTGACATCTATGCTGGCGCTGGGCGAAAGCAAGCGCGAGGCGGTTTTGAATGGGATAGCCGATGATAAGATCTTCTCAGTCAACACATACAAGACCTACTGGAAGCACATAAAGTACTTCTTGAAGTATGTCAAGGAAAAATACCCGGAATGTACGACGCTGAAGAAAGCAAAAAGGTATGTCAACGAGTGGCTGCAAGTGCGAGTTGATCAGGATCTATCTGCTTGGACGATTCAGGCCGAGGCGAAAGCCTTGGGAAAGTTGTATGGCATAAAACCAGACGATGAAGACTACTTCAAGCCGCCGAAGCGGAACCGATCAGAAATCAAACGGAGCAGGGGAGACGCCAAGCGGGATCGGCACTTCTCGGAAGCTAACAACGATGAGTTGATAAAATTCTGCCGGGGAACCGGGCTGCGGCGCAGCGAACTGGCGGATCTGAAGGGAACGGATCTGGTGACGCGGGAACAGATCGAGGCGCAGATCACGGCGCTGAAACAGATCCCAGAGCAGAAGCGGACGCCGGGTGACACAAAGCGGCTTCAGATGCTGCAGGACACGAGAATGTTTGAGGGTGAGTATTTCATCCATGTGCGAAACGGAAAAGGCGGTAGGGAGCGCGTAAGCCCCATTATAGGGAAAAATCAGACGCAGATCATTGACCGGATGAAGAACACGCCGCCCGATGAAAAGGTCTGGCAGTTCATTCACCAATGTGCGGACATTCATAGTTACCGCTCGGATTATGCAGTTGCCATCTACAAAGCTCATGCGAGGAAGATTAGCGAAATTCCATTTGACAGGGTGAATAAGGGAACCGGGAAAAGATATCAGAGCGACGTCTATACTTGCCGCAAGGATGAAGCGGGTAAGAAGCTGGACAAGGCTGCCATGCTGGTCTGCAGCAAGGCGCTGGGGCATAACAGAATTAGCGTAGTCGCGGACAACTATATCCGCGGTCTTTGATGGGAGGCGAATGAGGTATCGAGTATGTAAAAAAGCAGTGGACGGGCGGGTATAAATCCGTGGACAGTCTGGCCGACCAGGAGTGTTCTCATGTGATTCAAACAAAGCAGGAGTATGAGACGCTTCTAAATCAGCGCAATAGAGCCAAACGCGAAAAGGAGGAAGCGGAAAGAGCTGCTGCGCGGGAGATATCCAGGATAAAACAGGAGGCGTCGTACGAGGCTGACAGAGCCGCACAGAGGGCGAAAGCGCAGATAAACGATCTTCTACAGCTGGTGGAGCGGAAAACGGCTGAAATCGCCGACCAGCGCGCCCTCAATGCGAACCTCCTCAGAATTTCGCGGGAAAGAGCAAATGCAGATAGAGGGCTACGACCGAAAAAAGTACATACCGGGTATGTTGTCGTGATGTCCTCCGAAAAAGAAATACGGTACAAAACCGGCAGGAATAAGCTGCTGACGGCAAAGGTATGGGAGACGGTACTTCAGAGTCCATACTCGGTAGATTTTACGGAGAGCCAGGCAAGGCTGCTGATTCAGGAAGATCTTCTGGCCAAGGAAAAAGGCTTGCTTGCTGACGTGGGGATTACGTTGATTTGCCGCGGGAGCAGCTATGAGAATTTAATCGAAACGGAAGAATGGAAAGAAATCAAAGACACGCACAATGCGCTATTCTCACGACAGCTTCGGGCAAACTATAGAGTTGGATATTGGGAATATATCATTCAGCACACAAAACCGCTTGGAATTGTTCCCGCAGATATGCGGGCTGGAACGAAAAATGGATAGCAAAATAGCCTGTCCGCAGCCCTTGAAATCGCGTTTCGGACAGGCTATAATAACGGACAAAAATAGGGAATAAACTTATTGATAATCTAAGCCCCCGTATAGGGGTCTAGGGCTAGGACAAGGCTGGATTTTTATTGCGAAAAAATAAAAAATTTCTCTTTTTCGGAAGTGAGCAGGGGGCAGCAGTTTGTATCGTATTGCTGTGTGCTGGTTCGGGGGGCGCAGCCCATCCGATAGCAGGTTAGGATTTGTCCACGGTCTTTTCCAAGGTCGTCCATCAGGATTCTCCACGCCTTTATGGTGTGGGGAATCCTGATGGACGTACCGGCAGGCGTAAGCCTGTGGGAAAGGCGGTGGGCAAATCCGGATGGTTTGAAATCCCCGCCGCAGCGGATTTTTCTTTTTGCTTCTTTTTCTTTTGCTGGGAGGTTTTTGTGTATGACGCAGAATTATACTGAAAGCTATGAGTATTTGAGTTCTCAATTTCCGGAGGTCAGCGGCTATGATTTTTACCGGGAAATGTTCCCGAATAACGAGCGTTCTGACGAGCAGCATATGGATTATTCTCACCCCAACGCAATTTATCTGTATCGGGAGCAAACGTCCGATGGTTTTAAGAGAATGCGCCGAAGAATCATGTTCTCCGATCAGTGGGAAAATGATTACATGGAATTTATCGAACAAAATCCGCTGACGTTGTGCAGCGGGCTGGCTTATCGCGGAAGATCTAATAAGCTGGAGCACGCGCAGCGGATGAACGCGCTGATCTTCGATTTGGATGGTGTTGGCCAGAAAGAGCTACGGAATCTATTTTTACGTTTTGGCGGTGATCCGATGCGGATCCGCCGATTGCCGATGCCAACGTACATTGTATTGTCCGGAACCGGCTTGCACGTTTGCTATTTTTTCCGAGACCCAATAGATCTATACCCGAATATTAAAATCCAGCTGAAGAGTCTAAAGTATGATCTTACATTTCGGATGTGGGAGTATGGTGCGACGTCGCAAAATAAAGAGATTCAGTATCAGTCGATCAACCAGAGCTTTCGCATGGTCGGCAGCATCAATGAAAAGCATGGCAATCAGATTGTGGCGTTCCGGACCGGTGAGCCGGTGACACTGGAGTACATGAATGCTTACGCAAAACCGGAGAATCGTGTAGACGTCAATAGACCATTTCGACCGTCCAAGATAACAAGAGCTGAAGCCAGAGAAGCGTACCCGGAGTGGTATGAACGTGTTATTGTCCGAGGTGAAAAGCATCCAAAGAAGTGGGATATTGCCGGAAAGGTTCATGGGGATGATCCCCATGCGCTTTATCACTGGTGGATGCGGCAGATCTTATCCATTCGAGGTGGGCATCGTTACTTTTTCTTGATGTGTATGGCAATCTATGCATACAAATGCGACGTTTCAAAGGCGCAGCTTCGGAAGGATATGCAGACAGCGTTTGAAGATCTTCAGATGGTGCAGCACGAAAATGCACTGACTGAGGATGACATCAAGAGTGCGCTGGAGGCGTATGACCGAGAATATTACAACTTTACGATTTCCGATATAGAGGCTCTGACGGACGTTCATATAGAGCGGAACAGAAGGAACGGGCTGACACAGGAAAAACACCTCTATTTGGCGCGAAGGCGCAAGGAAGATATGAAAGCGATTGGAATTCCAATGAAAGCTGCGGAAGGTAGGCCGCGTGGAAGCGGCACGGCGCAGGAAAAAGTCCTGGCGTGGCGCGCACAGCATCCAGACGGGCGAAAAGCTGATTGCCATAAAGAAACAGGGCTGGACCCGAAGACGATTCGAAAGTGGTGGGAAACAAAATAACGTATATACTTTGCGTAAAGTGCATACGTTATTTAATTTATATACTTTATATAAATTATTGATTGCTTTTGCGGGACGTCTTTCCCCGAAAATTGGAAAGGCGACTGTGCAGTGTATTCATAATAAGTGGCACAATGAAATGAAAAGTACAAGAAACAATGCAAGGAGTGAGACAATATGATTGACAAAACTGTAATTGACACGCGGAAGAAAGATAAGAACGTGGTAATCATCAGCGAGGAACGGTAGCCATCTATGCAAAGAAGTGTGACATAGACGAGGAGGAATTGCGGGAGGACGCCTTTGGATTGTTTGAGCGATACGATGATATGAGTGTTGAAGACATTAACCGTTTTACAAAAGACGACATTGTGTGCGCTTTGGAGATGTTTAACGAGGATTATGTGACATTTCCAAGAGATGATATTGCAAAGATATCTGGGCTTTCAATGCCAGTAAACAAAAGAAACTGGAGAAAGCGAGCAGATCATGTAAAGTTGATGAATTTTGTACGTGATGAAATAAATGGAAATAAAAACTGGAGAAACAAAAATGGTCAACCGAGCAAACGTGGGATGATTTTTGAGTATATGCGTTCTCACCCGGAGGTAAAAAAGAAAACAGAGATTGCCAGAGATCTTCAGATTGACCGTGGAACGGTGGCAAAATATTATGATGGGATAATACAAGAGCTGCAGCAAATGAATGGCGGATAACTCAACACAGTTGACAATACTTATAATGCATGTATAATATAATTATGGAAACACTAAAATTTGAGTGGGACCCGAATAAGAACGAAATCAACAAAAAGAAGCATGGCTTATCTTTCGAGACAGCAAGGGAGGTCTTTTACGACGAGTTCGCTATTCTGTTTGATGATCCAGATCACTCTGATGATGAAGAAAGATTTCTTATTATCGGTGAAATCAAGACAGAACAAATTTGTATCGTGAGCCATTGCTACCGTGACCATGAGAATGTTATTCGTATTATTTCGGCGAGAAGAGCAACCAGAACTGAGCAGAGGTCTTACCTTGATGGAATTTGAGGTGATTTTATGAGAGACGAATATAATATCAGGGAACTCAACCCAAGAAAAAATCCGTATGCAAGTCGATTGAAAAAGCAGATTACTATTAACATTGACGGTAGCACAATAGACTATTTTAAGTCTATGGCGGCAGCAGATGGAATCCCGTATCAGACTCTTATCAATCTCTATTTGAGGGATTGTGCGGACAATCGCAGAAAAATTCAAATGTCCTGGCAGTAATGAAAAAGCGGAGGAACACAGAGTTCTTCCGCTTTTCTATATTGCTATATAGCTACAAATATAGTAAACTATAAATATATTTATCTACAAAAATATAAAACTACAAAAACAGGAGTGTGAGAACATGATTATTGCAGTAGCAAATCAAAAGGGCGGTGTCGGCAAAACGACAACATCCCAGGCGTTGGCGGCAGGACTGGCAGCGAAGGGATACAGGGTGCTGGGGATTGACCTCGATCCGCAGGGAAATTTCTCTACGGCCTGCGGAGC
>QWCH01004691.1_pt1 | contig 12148 bp, 11 predicted proteins | sample 1972671 | NCBI WGS metagenome assembly QWCH01 (sample SAMN09866713, study PRJNA288562) | Human gut metagenome isolate term3_stool, whole genome shotgun sequencing... | isolation source: gut | host: Homo sapiens | place: USA: California | reverse complement strand
CAGCAAACTGGCGAAAGAGAAAAAAGAATATCATGATGCGAATCCGCTGAAAGTATTTGAACATGTATATGGTGTGATTCAGGATCGGAAGGAGCATCCGAAGGAAGGCTCATACACCAATTATCTGTTTGACAAGGGAATTGACAAGATACTTAAGAAGCTGGGAGAGGAGGCTACGGAAATTGTTATAGCGGCCAAGAACCCTAACCCGGAAGAAATCAAATACGAGATTTCGGATTTTCTCTACCATATGATGGTACTCATGGCGGACCGCGGCATTACATGGGAGGAAATCACGGAGGAACTGGCGAACCGTTAGCGGCGGGAAACAGGGGAAGTACAGACACGCCTTGGTAATATAATAATGAAAATCGCAGGAGGTAATGGAGAGGTGGCAGAAATATCGGAGGTTACAGCGAGACTGCTGGATTACGTTTCATATGACACCCAGTCAGAGGATGACAGGGAGTCCATTCCCAGCACCAAGAAGCAGTTTGAACTGGCGCATAAGCTGGCCGGGGAGCTTAAGGAGCTGGGGGCATCCCAGGTGAGGATAAGTGAGCAGGGATATGTGTACGCATGTATTCCCGCCAATCTGGAGGAGGGAAAAACATGTCCCTCCCTGGGTTTTATAGCCCATATGGATACAGCTCCCTCCTTCTCGGGCAAGGATGTAAAGCCGCAGTTCATCCGGGACTATGACGGACAGGACATCTGTCTGAACAGGGAACAGGACCTATGGATGAGGACAGCGGATTTTCCGGATTTGAAGGCATATGAGGGCAAGACGTTGATTACTACGGATGGGACCACGCTGCTGGGAGCAGACGATAAGGCCGGTATCGCTGAAATCATGACCATGGCCGCCTATTTTCTTGGACATCCGGAAGTAAAACACGGAACAATCTGTATCGGCTTCACACCGGACGAAGAAGTCGGAAGCGGTGCTGATTTATTTGACCTTGACTATTTTAAAGCCAAATTTGCCTACACCGTTGACGGCGACTACGAGGGCGAAGTTGCCTATGAAAACTTCAATGCTGCAAGTGCTTCTTTTGAGATCACTGGCGTCAATGTCCACCCTGGAGAGGCAAAAGATATTATGATCAACGCTGCCCTTGTCGGCTGTGAGATTGCATCTCTTCTCCCTGAAAATGAGACTCCTGCCCACACCGAAGGCAGAGAGGGATTTTATCATCTGACTGATTTTAGCGGAGACATCGCCCACGCCAAAGTGAATTATATCGTGCGCGACCATGACAAAGCCACTTTTGAAAAACGTCTTGATACACTGCGTGGCATTGAGAAAAAAATGAATGAAAAATATCACGCAGACACTGTAAAATTGAACATTCAGCATTCCTATAGCAATATGCTGGAAGTCATTGAAAAGAATGAATATGTCGTTGCAATTGCAAAAAAAGCAATCAAAAACGTTGGTCTGGAACCGGTCTCCCGCCCAGTCCGCGGTGGTACAGACGGCGCCAGATTAAGTTTTATGGGACTTCCTTGTCCGAACCTCGGAACCGGCGGCTATGGTTTCCACGGACCGTTTGAACATATCAGTGTAGAAGGTATGGATACCGCTGTTTCGGTTATCAAAGAAATCGTAAAAATCACTGCCGAATAATGATCCGAAGCGTTTTTCCTGTTGCACAAAAAATCTGCCATACAAAAATTGCATTTGTATGACAGATTTTTTATTGTCTTAAATATCATTTTTTTACTTTACACCGAAGTCTTTCTTCTATTATAAGTTTGCAATCAATGCTGCGATCTCGTCCGGTGTCATAACCTTATTCGGATCTGACAGATCAGGCATTGCCGGCTCATCATCTACAACTGTTTCATCTTCCAATGGAATCTTCTCGACCGGAACATTATCATCCGAATCCGTCAAAGTATCTACCATAATATCATCATACTTGGATAAATCTTCCTCCGGAGAAGAAACTTCTTCTTTACCAATTGATGTTTCCTCCATATCAGATGGAACTTCTTCGATCGGTGTCTCCTCCATCACGGACGGTTCCTCTTCGACCGGTGTCTCCTCCATCACGGACGGTTCTTCTTCGATCGGTGTCTCTTCCATCACGGATGGTTCTTCTTCGATTGGTGTCTCCTCCATCAGAGAAGGTTCTTCTTTTTCAATTTTATTCTCTTCTGCCAAGATACGTTCCTCGGTAAAAAAGTTCTGTTTTGCAGACTCTGCTGCTATCTTTGCATCAGCTCCGATCGTATTCAATGTATTCTGCAAAACTTCCAGCTGCTGTAATATTTTATTCTGATTGTCTAAAATATTCTGTGCATATGCGCTGTCATTTTTATTAGTTTCCGATGACGGCTGCGGAACATTATCTGATAAAACAGCCTCTAACATCGAAATCTTTTCCATGATGCGGTCATTGGAATTCATCAGTGCATCTGCATTCTCTTTACTTCTTCCAATGGAAACCTTTGCTACTGCTTTCTGTGCGTGGATAATATCCTCCACATTTGTTTTCCGGGACTGGTTTCCTTTTTCAATGAGTTCATACAGATCATCAAATGTTTTCCTCAATAAAAGATAAGACGCTTTTTCTGATTTAAAAATACTATCATACTGTTCTTCCTTGCGTTCTGCGGCTGCGCTTATCTGCCTTGTCACAGCATCTATCACATAATATATCGCAGCTAAAAACAGAACGTTCACTGCTACAAGTGCCAGAACATTCTGTGGCATATTAATCATTATATACAGATCTGCCACAAACAGACATGCTGCAATCAGAATTGAAATCACCAGACTGAGCCTGTAATTCTTCTCTTTTTTCTTTTCCATAAGTGCTACCTCCACCTGCATCTCCTGTGATGCTTATATGAGAATTTTTCTTCTCGTTTATTACTACATGATACCATAAGATGCATGAGATATCTATATACGAAATAACTGAAAATCCAAGGTTGACGCATTTTTCGAATAGAATTATAATCAAAAAAAAATATCTGTTCTACAAGTGTACTGACACGTTCATTTTCAACTCGATGGTACAGAATGAATTTTCAATACATTTGTGCAATTGATCCGCACACTATTTTGGCAATACCAGGTCAGACCAGAGGATAATATTATGAATAATGAAGCAAAAAATCCCTTACAGAAAATGATAGATGACACTGTCGCTCTTTTAAACAAACGGAAATTAACAGATGCGATCCTGTCAGCACAGACCGTTTCAGACCTTGCAGAAGCAGAACACGACTATTATATTTACGCAACAGCACAGAATCTTATGGGTGTTTCCTATGTGGCTGCTGGAAATGAAATGTCGGCTGTTGACTGCTATCTGAGAGGACTTTCCTGCTGCCTGGAGCATCAGATCGACGCACTTTTTCCTTTATTTTATATCAATCTCGGAAGCCGTTATCAGGAAGCAAATGACCACAAAACGGCTATCGAATACTTTTTAAAGGCTGAGAATGCACTTTCAATGGAAGCCTGCAAGGCAGATCCCCGATATCACGGCTGGTGCCTTGTAAACAGCCTGAATCTGATGATCTCAAGCAACCACCAGATGAATTTTGAGCTTGGCGGAGAGTTTCTGGAACGCTGCGAATCCCTGCTCACCGAGGAAGATATGACAGACTCCATCGGCATTTCCCTGCTTATTATAAAGTGTCACCTGTACTGGTACACCGGACGCAGAGATTATGTGTTAGAGCATTTAGACAGCCTGATCGGACAACTGCACCTCATTGAGCCAAATGATTTCGTGCAGATCATCCGTGAACTGATCTTCCTGCTTAAGAATATGAACGATCACACACATTTCAAACAGGTTATTGACTATTTCAGACAATATGCCTCCGAGCAGAACACCCTGTATTATGAGCTTCTGCTCTGCGAATTTGAGATGGACTATTACCACAGTATTCATGATTATGCCGGTTATCAGGATTCCTGTATCCGGTATACAGAGCTTTTTATGAAGCAGAAACAGGAACGGTTAAAGGAACGTACAGAGGCTTTTACCCAGAAAATCCTGCTCCAGCAAAAGGAAACCGAACGCCGGGCTGCAGAACACCAGTCTAAGATTGATGCACTGACCGGACTTGGAAACCGCTTTCTTTTAGAAGAAAATCTTGCTGCCCACTTAGAGTATGCCATTGCCAGACAGGAAAAAATCTGTCTTGCAGTCATTGATATTGACCATTTTAAGACTCATAACGACTTATATGGACACATGCATGGCGACCATTGTCTGAGGCTCACTGCCTCGGTCTTGAAGTCCTGTGTTGGAAAAGCCGGAAGTGTTTACCGTTTTGGTGGAGATGAATTTCTTGTGCTGTTAAACATAACGGATTATGATTCTGTCAGAGATATTGCTGAAAATATTAAACAGCACTTTAATTTAGACGAATCCGAAGACATCACAGACAGCGGGCTTACCGTCACACTGTCCCAGGGCTATGCCATCTGCCGGACAGATGCCGACAGCAGAAAGGATATCCTGATTTCCAAAGCGGATAAAGCTTTGTATGCAGTAAAAAACAGTGGCAAAAACAATTATCTTATTTTTGAGGAGGACTAAGCTCCTCCTGCAAAAAAATAATGATTCTCTGCCACTTTATAATTCAATCAGAGTATGGATCAGTTCCGCTCCGTCATATAAGTCTTTTATTTTCGTATATTCATTTGTGGAATGTGCCTGATACATTCCACAGGATAACACAAGTCCTTCGATTCCATGTTTTGCAAAGCTGTTATTGTCACTTCCACCGAACGTTTCCGTCAATGTTCCCGGAAGTCCGGTCTTTTCGCATGCTTTCAGAAAATCTTTTACTGTCCTGCTTTCTACTGGTGTCTCATATGCCACAAGATGTACCTGATGTGTTACCTCTGCAGTGGCTCCTGCTTTGTCTGCTTCCTCTGCAAAAATTTTTTCCGTATTTTTTACATATTCTAAAGCTTTGCTGTGGTCATAGCTTCGGATTTCACCTGTCACCACACAGCTATCCGGCACAATATTTGTGGCAGTTCCACCGTTTATCGTTCCAATATTAAACGTTGTGTCCTCATCCACATGTCCCATGGACAGACGTGTCACTGCTTCTGCCGCCACTGCGATCACATGGATTCCACGCTCCGGCTCAAATCCGGCGTGCGCCGCTTTTCCTCTTATCTCAGCTCTCACGGAAATGATCGACGGCGCACGTCGCGCAGCGTCACCAACTGCCCCGGACAGATCAAGCACATACGCCTGTTTTGCGGTTACTTTCGAATAGTCAAAAACATCCGAACCTTTGACATATAATTCCTCACCAATTGTAAACAGAATTTCAATTTTTTTATGAGGTTTTCCACTGTCAATCACAAGTTGTACACCATAGAGGATTTCCAGAATACCACTGATGTCATCTGCACCAAGCACAGTATCCCCGGCAGAATGTATTGTTCCGTCTTCTTCCACTATAGATTTTTTTCCGCTCCCCGGTTCTACAACATCCATATGTGCGCAAAAAATAACCGGATCTCCTTCTAATTCTCCATCTAAGACAGCAAAAATATTTCCGGTGTCGCCACCATAATAAGCTCCTGCCTGATCTTCCTCCACAGAAAATCCCATGCTTTTTAGTCTGGCAAGCAGCCAGTCTGCGGTCTTCCGCTCATGAAAACTGATGGAATCAAAGGATACCAGTTGTTTAAAATCTTCTATGATGTTCTGTTTCCATGCCATGATGAGGTACCTCTTTCTGAATTATTTAATCTGCATTTAATTTAGTTTGATTTGAATTTAATCTAATCCGCAGTGCATGTTGGAAAAATCTATAATCTAATCCGCAGTGCAGCCGGGAAAATCTGCGATTTTCCCGGCTGTCGGGCATTCGCCCTCTTCATAATGTGAGGAATAAATTATTGCCTGCAAGCACTCAAATTTATTCCTCACATTATGAACACTGCTCATTATATTACATATTCCGGTTCATTCAGCAACTGCATTTTTCTCAGGAATTCTTTTGTCCGTTCATTCTGTGGATTGGTAAATACTTCCTTCGGCGTTCCATACTCCACGACATGACCGCCATCTAAAAATATCACTTTATTGGCAACATGCCTTACAAAGTTCATTTCGTGAGATACCAAGAGCATCGTGTGTCCCTCTGCCGCAACATTTTTGATCGTTTCAAGTACTTCACCGACAAGCTCCGGGTCTAAGGCTGAAGTCGGCTCGTCGAGCAGGAGTAATTCCGGTTTTAGGGCAAGTGCTCTGGCAATTGCGACACGCTGCTGCTGTCCTCCGGACAAATGTTTTGGATAATGATTTGCCCATGATGCCATTCCAACACGCTCTAATTCTTTTAAAGCAATTGCTTTTGCATCCGCTTTGCTCTTTTTCTGAACAACCATAAGACCTTCCATAACATTTTCCAACGCTGTCTTTTTCTCAAACAGATAAAATCTCTGGAACACCATGCCCGTACTCTTACGGAATTCCAGGCTGTCTTTATGTTTTTTGGAAAGATCGACCGTTTTTCCACCAAAAACAGCCTCCCCCTCCTCCGGGATCTCCAACTGGTTGATACATCTTAATAAGGTTGATTTTCCTGTACCGGAAGGACCGATAATTCCGACAACATCGCCTTTTTCAATTTTTAAATTAATATGGTCTAATACTTTATTCCCATGAAAACTTTTGGAAAGGTTTTTGATCTCTAACATTTTTATACCCCTCTCTCATCCTCGGATATCTCTACTTTTGCCACCTGATCCGGAATCTGCATTTTCTTCTCAATCAGCCTGATTCCCTGCTCGATCACAAATGTGATCACCCAGTAAATGATTGCAAGTGAAACATATACTTCAAAATAACGGTAAGTTCTTCCACCAATGATTTTTCCCTGTGCTGTCATTTCAACAACTGCACAGACAAACGCAAGGGACGTTCCCTTGATTAGTCCAATAAAGGAATTTCCAAGTCCCGGGAGCGCCACGCTTAGCATTTCCGGGAAAATGATTCTGCGAAACGTCTGGAAATATGTCATTCCGATCGCACTTGCAGCCTCAATCTGTCCGACATTGACAGATGCCAAAGCTCCCCGGAAAATCTCTGCGATATACGCTGATTCATTGATAGAAAGTGCGATGATCGCATACACAAAACCGGAGGTTGTCGAACTCTGATAATTCCATCCATTTTGCTGGTATATGTATTTTGTAATCATCGGGATTCCAAAGTATGCAATATACAACTGCACGATCACTGGTGTTCCCCGGATCAGCGAGATATACACTCCTGCGATCTGTTTTAACACAGGAATATTTTTTGTTTTGATCAATGCCAGGAGCATTCCGATGATAAGTGCAAGGATCATGGAACTGACTGCAAGGATCAGAGTTGTCGGAAGATATTTTAAGATCTCCGGAAGCTGGCTTAAGACCGCTTCAAAATCAAATAACTTTGCCATAGTTTTTCTCCGTTCGTTTTCTGTTTTTATCACTACAATTGTCTGTAGAAATTTACAGTGTTTTTGAAGTCATGATGCACACAAATTCTCCCTCACCGGAGCGTGTGGAAAAATCCGGTGTATATCCAAGCTTCTCATAAAAGCCAAGTGCCTTCTCGCGGGAATTGATCCGTATGTTTGTAACACCCCGCTCTTTCAAAAGCTGCTCCGCTGCCTTGATTCCAAGTGCCCCGTAATGTTTTCCCCTGTACTCTTCCAATGTGGCAACACGCTCGATATGACCGGCATTTTCTTCATTGATCCGTACCCGGCAGGTAGACACCGGAAATCCGTTTTCGTGAACCAGAATGTATTCACTGTCCTTTGTGTCATCCGCAAATTCGTATTTGAGTGGAATATCAAACCCGACACACATTGCCTGTATTCTGATATAATGCACTCCTGCTCTCTGCCATTCTTCTGTTGCATGCACTGCTTCCATCATCTTCCGCTCCTTGCTTCTCCCTTAGTTCCACGGTTTATAAAAATCGTTTGGAATTTTTAATTTATTTGCCGGATCTTTGCTTAAATGCTCTCTTCCGGACGGTGTCTTCCAGATCGCATCAAAATCAGTATCCGGAATCACGATATCGTAATAAGTAGACTCCCAGTAATCCGGGTCTGCCTTGCTAAGATCAACACTCGCTGCAAAATCTTTAAAATACGTGTTGTGGTAAAATGCCGGAATCTGATATAAATCCCTTGCATATCCCCATAAATTCTTGTAATCCACGAGACGCCTTTTGCATGGACCAATGTTTCTCGAATAAGCGACATCGAATCTTGCCAGTGTCACATATAAACGGATATCACTGTCTGTCACGTAATCTCCAAACAGAAATCTCTGCTGTTCTAAACGTTCTTCCATTGCATCTAACCCTGCAAAAAATGTCTCATAAGCATCTGAAAAAGCCTGTAAAGATTGTGCGAACTGTGCTCTGTAAACAGCATTGTTAACATTTTCAAACAACCACCAGTTTAACTTGTCAATCTCTTCTCTGAGTTCTTCCGGGTAAAGATCCGGTGCATCCGGCTTTTGGAATGGCTTAAAATCAACCTCCAGATAGTTGGTCAGCCTGTGATAATCGTTGTTCACTACCTTTTTCTCTTTGTAATCCACAAAAGAAGGGACTGTTGCACGGCCTGTGTACTCCGGGTCTGCATTGTAATACAGCTCACTCAGAAACTGTGCTCCTGTTTCCGGGTTGATATGTTCTGGCGAATTTACAAATTCCCAGCCCAAAGGTTTTTCGTAAGCATCATCATCCCAGCCTACGATTTCCACTTTGATCGCATCCTGTAAACCAAGAAGTTCCCTTGTAATGGATGCGCGGTTTGACCAGTGGCATCCTTTTGCCCAGAATAAAATGTACCGGTCTTTCTCTACCGGATTTTCCCCGGGTCCGAATCCTTTTGTAAAATGATTTGGCTGTCTGTGGAAATTGCCATATTTGTCTACTTCACTTACTGTCTCTGTCGGGCGGACTCTGATCTGCCTGCCGTTTACTTCTATATACTCTGCCATAATATGCCTCCTGCCTATCGCTTCCCAATTTTAAATTTGTTACCCGGATCACTGCTTAAATGTGCCCTGTCTGCAGGTGCTCCCCAGTATGCATCAAAATTGATCTCATCTAAAAATCTTGCATTAAATGTCTCCATGAGATGTCCCGCTTTTTTATTGGAAGGATTTGCAAAATCTTTAAAGTACGTGTTGTTCTTAAATGCCGGAATCTGGTAAAGATCTCTTGCATATCCCCACAGGTTTTTGTAATCAATGAGACGCTGTTTTGTGTGGCCAAGCTGGAATGCATAGCGGATATCAAGTCTTGCCAGCGTCACATAAAGTCTCACATCACTGTCTGTCACATAATCTCCAAATAAAAATCTCTGATGTCCGAGCCTTTCTTCCAGAATATCAAGTGCTGCATAAAATGCATTGTAAGCATCCCAGAATGCCTCTTTGGAGCGGGCAAATGCTGTTTTGTATACACCATTATTTACATTATGGAATAACCAGATATTTAACTTATCAATTTCTTCCCTGAGTTCTTCCGGATAAAGATCCGGTGCATTCTCTCCATGAAATTCCCTGAAATTTACTTCAAAATAGTTGGTCAGTCTGTTGTAATCGTTGTTCACTACTTTTCCGGTCTGTACGTCGATCAGTGCTGGAACTGTCGTTCGTCCGGTATAATCATCATCTGCTTTATAATATGCCTCACTCAAAAACTGAATGTTTAAAACCGGATCTGTGTTGTTCTCGTCATATACAAATTCCCAGCCGAGATTTTTTTCATGAGGCGCATGTTCTACCATATTGACACTGATGACATCCTCCAGCCCCAGAAGCTCCCTCACGATGGATGCACGGTTTGACCAGTGGCACAGCTTTGCCCAGACCAGACGATAACGTCCTTTTTCTACCGGATTTTCGCCCGGTCCGAATCCTTTTGTAAAATGATTTGGCTGTCTATGAAAATATCCGTTCTCATCAACCTCTGAAACTGTCTCTACCGGACGGACTCTGATCTTTCTTCCATTTACTACTTCATAATCAAATTCTGCCATTTTTCTGCCTCCTGCTTTTCGTTCTTCTTAGTTGATCGGTGTTTCAAATTTATCTGCGGATGGAACCTGATCTGCCCCGAAATATTTCTGTGAAAGTTCTTCTAATGTGCCATCCTCCTGTAACTCTTTCAATACCTTATTAACATCCTCCCGAAGCGCTGCCCCCTCGTCATTTAACGGGAACAAGAAGTACGCATCCAGTGCTGTTGAAAACTTTGCTGTCTCATCAGCAGATAGTTCTGTTTTCTGTAATCCGTCAAAACCAAACTCTTCGATGTAGCTGTTGTAAATTGGAAGGTCATCTACCCTGAAATCGCTTGTTCCATCCTGAATATGTTCAAATACAACCGAGAGATCTGCCTCTGTGTAAATAATCTCAATCTGTGATTCCGGATTTTCTTCATTCCATTTTTCAATGGCATTCGTGACATTCACTCCGGCACCTGCCTCAATCTTGTAACCTCTGTCAGCGGCATCCTGTAAAGAAGTGAGTGGTTCATCATCTGCTCTCTGAACAAATACATATTTGATCTCGTCATATGGGAAAGAATAGTAGTAACTTTCCGCTCTCTTCTCGTTGTAGCTGAAATTATTGACAGCAATCTGATAATTACCAGCGGTAAGTCCTGAGAAAATCGCATCAAATTCTGCGGTCTGCAAATTCAGACTGTACCGTGGAAGCCGGTCAAATACTGCCTGTAATACTTCGATATCATATCCTGAATAACTTCCATCTTCCTCCACGGAAATGTAAGGCTTTGGCGAACCTCCGGTTACTGCATTGATCACAGTGACATCTCCACTATTCTCTGTTTCTGCACTGACGTCTGCATTTGTGGATGCATTATTTGTATCTGCGCTATTTCCACCGCACGCTGTTACACTGATTGCTAATGCTCCTGTAAGAATTCCTGCTGTTAATTTTTTTACTAAACTCTGTTTCATAATGTTTTCTCCTCTTCATTTTTCTACTTTTTAGAAAATTGTGAAACTCCTCCTACTCTTCTTTCACGAGTTTCGCAATTATCTATTTCTACTTTTAAGCATCTTTCTCTCATACACTTTCATACGTTAATTCTAAAGAGTGTGCACATAAAGAAAGAAGCAGGTCGTTATCATATGTTTATCACAACTGCCTGCTTCTTCTCTTTGCAAAACACTCAGGTGCATAAATCATATGAACATAAAACCGTATTCATCCATACAGCACATACAACAGCAGCACATCTGTTTTTTGTTCTTTACAATCGTATTTGTTTTCATATGATTTTCTCCCTTCTTTATTTCCTATATTTATGATATGTTTTATAGGAATTAATTTATGTTTGTGATTATAACTATGTGGTCATGGTTTGTCAATTGTTCTGGTTATAGAAGATTCCTTGTGGTTGCTATAGGTTTTTCTTATAGCTCATATTGTCGTTCATTTCACTTTAATTTTTTGCTTATCTTACTTTTTTCTGATTCCAACTGCGGTCAATACTCCACAGGAAAGAATGAGAAGTGTGATCCACAAAGCTGCCTGACCGTTATCTCCGGTTTTCGGTGAAACTGCTGTTGTATCTGCTGTCTGAACTTCAAAGTTTGCTGTTGCAACTCCATTTGCAGTACACTTTTATGAGTATTTGTTTCTTGCAGGTAAAGCAGATCATGGTTGATCAGAAGGATATTTACCTAAACAACCCAATAATCGTTAGACACTATCCTCTGGAAGAAAATATAAACTATTGTTTTGTCGGCATCAGAAGAACCGGCAAATCCTACATGATGTATCAGCAAAATGCTCAGCAGCGAAATTGCTTCTACACTGGGCGGCCGTTTTGTCATCATGAATATATATCCTTATTCCTTCTCTGAGTATCTGACTGCAAATGGAAAAGAAAAGAATTATCTGGATACTATCAGCACAAGTGATAATGCTCATGCGCGGTAAAGTAACACACAAGAATTTGATAGACAACCGCCCATTATTCCGTTACTATTCTTCAATATGGATTGAGAAAACCTCTCTGATACAGTATAATAAAGTGTCAGGGAGGTATCTCTATGAAGGAAAAAATACTAATCATTGAAGATGATTTTACGATACAAA
>QWCH01006136.1_pt1 | contig 12168 bp, 6 predicted proteins | sample 1972671 | NCBI WGS metagenome assembly QWCH01 (sample SAMN09866713, study PRJNA288562) | Human gut metagenome isolate term3_stool, whole genome shotgun sequencing... | isolation source: gut | host: Homo sapiens | place: USA: California | reverse complement strand
ACCTTGATTTCCATCGGATAGCCCATCCATCCGAAGATGTCGATGTTATCCCATGCTTCTTTGTTGTCCTTACGGGGAGGATAGTAGTTGATGCGTACTTTGTGGTAAACGTCTCCATAGAGATCCGGATATTTTTCCGGTTCGAAGATGGTGTCGATTACAGACAGCTTACTAACTTCTTTTGTCTTAAAGTTGTCCGGATCATCCAGCACTTCACCGTCACGGTTACCGAGGATGTTGGTAGAGAACCAACCGTTCACACCCAGCATACGAGTCTTGAACATCGGAGCCAATACGGTTTTCATCAGTGTCTGACCGCTCTTGAAGTCTTTACCGGAGATAGGAACATTCTTCTGTTTAGAGAATTCCCACATGGCCGGAGTATCTACACACAAGTTAGGAGCACCCATCACAAACGGAGCATCTTCTGCGATAGCAGCGTATGCATAACACATACTCGGAGAGATAACTTCTGTGTTGTTATCTTTCATTGCTTTCTCCAAAGCAGCGAGTGACATGTGTTCGTCTGATAACGGAATGTAGATTTCGGTACTTGCAGCCCACAGTACAACAACGCGTTCGCAGTTATTGGCAGCCTTAAAGTCGCGGATGTCCTGACGGAGTTGTTCTACCATTTCCCAACGGGTAGCAGCCTTCTTGATATGTGTACCATTCAGACGTTTTGCCCAGTTGTGATCGAAAGCTGCAGGCATCGGCTTGATAGCTTCCAGTTCATCTTTCACACCGTTCAGGTCTTTTTCTTTCAAAACCTCGGCATACATAGCAGCTTCATATGCGTTGTCCGGGAAGATATCCCATCCACCGAAAACAATGTCGTTCAAATCAGTCAAGGGCACAACGTCCTTGATGAGTTTTTCTTCGTTGTTTTCCATGCGCATTGTGGCTAACTGTGTAATAGATCCTATCGGTTTTGCCAGTCCCTTGCGAGAGGCTAGTGTACCTACAATCATTGTGGTGGCAACCGCACCACCTACTCCAACTACCAACACGCCAAGACGTCCAGTAGCGGGTTTAATTTCTTGTTTCATTTCTATTCTATTAAAATTAAACTAAAATTGATGCAAAAATAAGATTAATTAATTACTAAAGCGACCTTTGTTTGCTATATAAACATTGCAATTAGCAGGATTTAACTTTTAGAAGGTCATGTGAAGACTTATCCTCAGGCCGGACTTGTCAATATCGGGCGAATCCCTATATGTGAGCCGCCAGACGTAGTCTAAACGTAATACCTTGAAAATGTTTTCAATACCCACACCCGCCTCCACGTAAGGTGTTTTTCCCATTGTACGGGTACTTGCTATCGGAAAAGCGAACAAACCGTCTGTCATATCCGGATTATTCTTATCACTCAAATGCCCATAAAGTCCACGACAGGAAACTATTTCCCTCCATTTCAGTTTTTTCAACAATGGGATACGATTGAACACCCCCCCGTTGAGGAAATAGGTGACGTCCCACGAAAAGTATTCATCATTCATAAACTCCATAGCATTCATTAACGAATAGGATTCCGGCTGAATGGTGTAGGAAAGGTTCGCATTCGGCATAATGAGCAACGGAAAGGGAACTTTATCCCATACCTTCCCTGCTTTCAGGATAATATCCGTATAGCCGAAAGCGGAAAACCAGAAACGTTTCTGTATACCCGCTTCGGTATGATTATAGGTGTAATCACTTCCCAGTACTCCTTTTCCGGCAATTGTGTGCGACAGTGTAAACACCGGAGCATCCAGCGATACAGGGAAGCGGTTCCATTGTGTCTGAAAGAATTTCTCGTTCGGGGCATAGCGCAGCTTCAACTCCGCCGCACTGGTAGAGAAGTCTTTAACCGGAGAGTAAACCTCACCGTCTTTCCGCAGAAAAGGAATCAGGTAGCTCGATTCATCCGTCCGCCTGCGTGCCGTTAGCTGGAAGGAGAAGCCGGAATAAAACTCATTGGTATAGGTCATTTCCGTTTGCCGGTAATAGCCGATACGATCATCTTTTTCACGCTTCAAGGCAAGGAAGACATTGTCTTTGCTTGTGTACAGATAGTTTTGTCCGTATTGGTTAACGTCCGATTCATAACGTACTTTCAGTGAATGGATGGGAAATTCATTGGCATATTCCTTTTTCTTTTTAAAGGAGTATTCTACTTCCGCCAGTCCTTTCAGCCTTTCGTCTTTGAAGCCATAAGCGATATAGCCTTTGCCGAACAGATGAGGGTTGAGCCATGCGGTCGTCATTCCACCAGCACGGATACGCGGTCCTTCCAGCGTATTCCCGCTGATGGTGGCATTCATGGGACCGATATAGAAAAGTGGGGCTTCTTTGGAGGTCGGGATGTATCCGGTGAAGAGAATGGATAGCACCTTTTCCGTCCAATAATAGACCGGATAGCCACGCAGTTGCGCCATCAGGCGGTCTACGGAGTTCTCCTGTTGCGAGATGGCTGCTTGCGGACGGTTCTCCGCCCAGAAAGTTTCGGGTCGGGACAGCGCTTCGGTTTCTTCGATGATACGTTCCGGTTTGGTGAAGGCTTTATCGGCTTCCTCGGTCGGAAGGAAAGAATAACGACTGTAATCCGCCACCCGACGGGCAAAGATACCATCCTGTCCTTCGGTCAGTTTGAATTCTACGGTGATACTTTCATGGTCGAGCAGACGAGTACCGTCTTCTGCCCGCTTAAATTCCTGTTCAAGCAGCATATAATCGACAAAGTTCAGATTGATCTTCTTCGGGAAGTTAAGTACGGCACGTTTGACAAAGTAGGTAGAGTCGAGCGTGACATACAAGTGCCCGTTAAAACCGAAAGATTCGGAATTAAAGGGGGTGAAAGCAAGGTCTGCACAGGTTTCACCGCCGATCTGCAAGGTATCCATCAGATAATATTTGTAGAATCCTGTCCCGATGCGGGATAAGGGGCTGACGAACTTATTGGTGAACAGGGAGATGTTGTTCTCGTAAATGTCCACGTCTTTAAAGACTTCATTAATAGCAGCCTGCATACCTTGTTTGGAAAGGAATTCATCGACTCCTGCCTGCTTGCGTCCTTTCACCCACTGCTTTTCGGAATGAGGAGATTTGCGGTAGTAGTCCGTAGCAAGAAGTTCACGGGCAGATACGGTCAGTATCGGTTTTCCGGTGACGGCAGAGGTGTCTACATATTCTGTCAGGAAATCAAATTTGCGGTATAGCCATTTCTTCTGTTTCTCTTCGTCGAAGTTGTTCAGCGCAAAGGTAGTCTTCTCATAACGGTCGCGCTGCCAGAAGTCTTTCTCATTAGGAGAATGGTCGTCACGATGTTCTATCATCCGACGGACAAACTCCACAGCGGGATTGTCTTTCTTACGGTAATGCTCGCGTTTAGGCTTCACCAATACTTCGTTGAGCGCATATGTAGCGGGAGAAAGTGCTACTTTATACGAAAGATTACGTGCCGGATGGATCAGCCGGCTATATTCATTATAGCCTACGGTTGAGATCACAAGCACTCCTTCGGAGCGATGAGTTTTGAAATAAAAGCGTCCGTCACTTCCGGTAGTCGTTCCTTCGGTCGTGTTTTTCAGACGTACAGATACATAAGATAAGGGTTCTCTGGTCAGAGAATCAGTCACCACACCCTGCACTATGTATTGGGCACTTAGCGGAATACTGATAGCCAATAAAAGAAAGAGCGCTACTGCACCTTTAATTATTAATCTCATATCTTATACCTTAACATCCTATTGAATTGAGCGGGGCAAAGGTAGGAGGGATTTCAGAACAAAAAAAGGTCTATATAGCGGAAGAACTGTTCTCGTTTGACATTTGATCAGGGAAAAAGAATACGGAATCTGGTTAATCCGTCGGCATAAGTCCGCAGAGAGAAGGTACAGCCGTGACGCATCAGAACCTCCCGGATAAAGATCAGTCCGATTCCCTGACCATTGGGCTTGGTGGAGAAGAACGGGCTGAACAGCTTCGCTTCCACCTCTTTGCTGATTCCCTTGCCGTTGTCCACCACTTCGACAATGGCAGGAGAAAGGGTGCGGACGATAATCTCTCCATCCTTCTCGATGCTTTCCGCAGCATTCTTGATGATGTTTACCAATACCTGTTCGAAGAGGGAGGCATCCATTTTTACCTCTTTCAGCGTTTCGTCTATCTCCAGACGAAGTTTTATGTTCCGGTCGGTACACATACCTTCCATAAAACGTTTGCATGTAAATGCGAGGTCATTCAGGTCGACAAGTGTGAGCGTCGGTTCGGGAATCTTCACTACATCGGCAAAACGGGTGATGAAACGGCTCATAGAGAAACAGCGTTCGGTACATACACGCATGACATCGCAAATATCATCCATGCCTTCTTCGGTAGAAAGCGCCTGTTCTACCGTATCCAGTGTGGAGGTTATTCCGGCAGTAGTGTTGTTCACTTCGTGGGCAATCATGCGGATCACTTTCTCGTAGGCTTTCTTCTCTGCCTTCATCACTTCGTCCGTCAGACTTTCTATCAGGAAGAAGGGGTGCTGAAATCCACGGTCAATAAAAGAGGAATGCGTACACCTATAAATATTCGAATCATTCAGACGGACGGTAGCCGTTTCTCCTTTCGGCACGTTTGCCAGTTCGGCGGCAAGCGGAGAATCTATCTCGTTCATCTGTTTACCCAGAACATCTTCCTGACGGACACCCAGCATTTTCTGCGCCATCGGGTTCAGCTCGGAAAGGTCCTCGTCCAATGTGGTGAGGATGACTCCCATCGGAGAGGCTTTAATCAGCAGGTCAAGGAAGTTATTCTGTTCGCGAAGACGGAGACGTTCATTCTTTAGTTGCTCCATCATCCGGTTGAAGACGTTCACGATACGGTCAGCTTCATATTGCCCCACGGGACTTAACCGGCTGCTGAAATCCTGTTCGCGCAACAGTTCCATACCGCTTCCGATAGAGTTCAGCGGTTTCACAATCTTACGATAGAAAAACGGGAGATAACACAGGATAAAAAGGACCAACCCCTCTCCTATATAGAAATAGATCATATTCAACCGGCTTGAAAGGAAAAGCAATCCACCCCCCAAGACCAGAAGCAGGAAAACGAGTATACCAAAGAATCCTTTTATACGCATAATAATAGTAACATCTATCTGCTAAACACTGATTCCAAACTTCTCCAGACGACGGTAAAGGGCGGCACGACTGATGCCAAGCGCTGTAGCTACCTGACTCAGATTTCCCTTATGACGCTCCAAAGCCTGCAAAATCGTCTGCCGTTCTATTTCATCCAGAGTCATACCAGCAAAGGATGCGCCTTCGGCGACTTTCTGATCTTCGTGACGGATATACTGAGCATCAAAGTCGGCGGCATCAAGCGTCGGCTTTCCATTGACCAGAATCGTACGTTCTACCAGATTCTTCAATTCACGGATATTTCCCGGATAAGGTAAGCGACTCAGAAACTGCAAGGCATCCGCTGAAAATTCGGTGCGAGGAAAACCGTTGGCCTCTGCCTGACGATCGGCAAAGTGACGTGCCAGCAAGGGAATATCCTCCCGACGCTCACGCAAAGCCGGCAGTCTGACGGTAATCAGATTAATACGGTAAAACAAATCTTCGCGGAAAGTACGTTCGCCCACCATCTTGCGTAAATCGGCATTGGTAGCGGAGACGACACGAATATCCGTCTTACGGGGACGGCTGTCTCCCAATACTTCAAACGTCTGATCTTGTAACACCCGCAAGAGCTTCACTTGACAGGAAGGGTCGAGATCACCGATCTCGTCCAGAAAGATGGTTCCTTTATTCGCCATCTCAAAGCGTCCGATACGGTCGGAGGAAGCATCCGTAAAAGCTCCTTTCTTATGGCCGAACATTTCACTTTCGAACAGACTTTGGGAGATTCCTCCCAAGTTCACCTTGACAAAAGGCTGTTTGGCACGCTGGCTGTTGATGTGTATCGCCTCGGCTATCAGTTCCTTGCCCGTCCCACTTTCTCCGGTGATCAGTACGGAAGCATTCGTCTTTGCTATACGGGCAATGGTATTCAGTACTTCTGTCAGTCCCTGACTACGGCCGATGATATGACGGCGGTCGAAAGCGTCATTCTGTTCCTGCGTTGTCTCTTTGGGAGAGCCTGCCAGTTCCAAAGCCGTCTCGATACGCTGCAATAATGCCGCATTATTCCAAGGTTTGGTGATAAAATCGAAGGCTCCTGCCTGCATACCTTGCACGGCAAGCTGTATGCTTCCCCAGGCGGTCATCAGTATCACCGGAGTTTCCGGACGGAATATTTTCACTTGCCTGAGCAAAGTCAGCCCTTCTTCACCTGTAGTAGAAAGGGTGAAGTTCATATCCATTAAGATTAAATCCGGTGCTACGGAACGCACCACCTCCATAGCTTCCCGGGGACCGGAAACCGTTTGTGCTTCATATCCAGCCCGCTTCAACATAAAACTGAGTGAAGAGCGTACCACACTGTCGTCGTCTATTATTAAAATCATAGTTTAAATTACTTGTGACAAAGATATTGTAAATACTCAATACAAGCAACAAATAGCCCGATTAATCCCTATTGTCGCACTATTTCATCAAAATCTGCTTCCAACTCCGTGTTAGCCTGGAAATCCCAGAGAGTCAGACTACGGATCTGATAAAAGTAATACCAGTAATAATAAAGTTCGGAGATGTGTTTCCGGCGTGCCTCGTCTTTGGCGTTCTGGGCATCATTCAAATCCAGTGTATTGATTTTACCAATCAGGAAGGTTTCAATACTGGTTTTGTAACGTTGCTGAGCTATGCCATCCGCCTCTTTGGCTATCTCCAATTGCTGTGCCTGATTATTGAAATGCTCTACCAGCAAGAATATGTCCTGATTGAAGTTGATCTGTTCCTGCCGGATCTTCGAAAGCACTACATCGCGGTTGCTTTTCGCTACCCGTACCTTTCCGCGTCTCTTTCCCCAGTCCAGAATCGGAATCTGAACGCCTACCTGCACAATCTGATTATCCTGCAAGTTCCTGTAGACACTGGAAAGTTCACGACTCTCTCCCGTATATCCTACACTGGCAAACAAATTAATGCTACGCAGATTACCACGTGCCGTAGCTACCGCATAATCGGCCTCCAACTGACGGCGACGAATATTCTGGGCAAAAGAATTACGTTCCAGCGCTTTATTCAAAACCATATTATATTCCATTTTACCACAATCTACCGACTCGGGAACGACAGGACGGAGGATTTCATCCTCTCCCACTCCCAGAAAGGCACGAAGCTGGAACATCTTGGCATTCAGATCACTTTCGGCTTCGGTCAACGCAGCCTTTGCATTCAATGCCGAAAGTTTTAACTGGAGAAGTTCATTTTCCGAAATCTGTCCCATCTTGCGTTTAGCTATAGCCACTTCGTAAAGCTGATTGGCATTCGTCAAGTTCTGACGGGCGGTTCCAAGAGTCTCCTTCGCCAACAGCAGATCAAAGTAATAGGTAATAGCCCGCATCGTCACTTCTTCGGTAGCTGTGATAAATTCCGCCTTCGCTTCGGCATATCGCACAGGTTCTATACGCCTGTTCCACTTCACATTATTCACACCAAGAATAGGTTGGGTCAGTTTTAAAGTAACAGGAACGGACATCAGATGGCGATCACCGCTATTACCCAGTTGCTTTAGGTAGTCAAGGGAAGACGTTAGTGAAAGTTGTCCACCGGTAAGCCAGATATTCTGGTCGATGGAAAGTTCACCGGAAAGACCTAAGGCGCTGTTGCGGACAAAGCTGTAAGAACCGTCCGGATTCTGATAGGAGCCGTAAGATTTATTGTAATTAGGCAGTGTTCCTTTCAGATTGATTTCCGGAAGAAGATCGGCACGGAATGTGCGATATTCCCAATAAGATGTTTTCAACTCATTCAAGGCAACGGCAGCGTCAACAGACTGCATACGCGCCATAGCGATAGCTTCGTTCAAGGTGATTTCCCTCTCTTTCTGTGCCGACACTGCCAAAGGCAGACAGATTGCAGCCAGAACAAACAATATACTTTTCTTTTTCATTGTACACGGTATTTTCCAGTCAGATAGAATCAAACCATGTGCCAAAAGAATAATACATTTACTATCAATCGGTTAGAGAAATGTATCAGTGTTCATTTTCGGACACTATGCACAGAAATGAACGTTCAGTCTTATTCGCAGAAATTCGGGATACGTACAGTAAAGCGAGTTCCCCTGCCTACTTCGGAAGTCACAAAGATCGTTCCTCTCAGACGTTCGACAATCGTCTGGCAGATACTCAATCCAAGACCGGCTCCCTGTGTAAAGTTGTCCACCTTATAGAATCGTTCGAAGATATGACGGATACCTTCTTCGGAAATGCCGACTCCCGTATCTTCCACAAAGATTCGGGTATATTCGGGATCTTCATCTTCCTCATATCCGAAAGTAATGGAACCGTAAGTCGTAAACTTGGCAGCATTATTGATCAGATTATTGACGACTTGTTGGAGACGGACATTATCTGTCACCAGGTATTTTTTCTCATTATCGGGCATACGAAGCAACAGTTCCACTCTCGGAGGCATATTCAGTTGTTGAGAATCATGCACTGTCTTCAGCAGCAGAGGCAAATTATGATTGGCAAACATAAATTCCATTGTTCCTGACTCGATACGCGACAGATCGAGAATATCATTAATCAATGCAAGTAACAATCCGCAATTCTTATTGATCGTTGCTATAAATTGCCCTATTTCCTCTTCTGTAAAGCCGCTTGTATCGCTCAACAAGTCGGAGAAACCGACAATAGCATTCAGTGGTGTACGGATTTCATGACTCATATTGGCAAGGAAAGCAGATTTCAGTTTGTCAGCCTGAAGTGCCTTATCACGCGCCTCCCTCATTTCCTGTTCTGCTGTCTTATAACGTTGGATACTTTGGCATACACCTAATATATTGAAATTCAAACGGGTATTGGTTTCTTTTCCCGCCAATGTTTTATCAAAGAGAATACGCATTTCCTTCAAATCCTCCGGATAAACCATACGATCCATTTCGTCGCGGGTGATGGAAGTAATCGACTCATCATAACCAAAACGAACAAGAAAACCTTGCGGAAAGATGAAACTATTACTCTCCACATCAAACTGCCAAGGGTAAATAGAACTTTCCTCCACGGCCATGTCAAAGAAACGTTTCTGCATTTCTTCATCCGATACGTTGCGTGCCGAAAGTGCCATACCGGTAATCTGCCCGCCTGAATGAATCGGAACAACTTCCCCGGAAACCGGGAAATAATGTTCGCTATGTACTTCTTTCATAAAAGCCCCATCGGGAATAATGACACTCTGCCCAGTCTCTCCCACCTTCTTCAATATCTTGTAAAGGATATCCTGACCGTTATAGTATATTTTGAAAATACTGCCCGCCATCATTCCTTCATAATTCCGTCCGCCCGATTCTGAGGGTAAATGAAGGATCTTCAGCAGAGAACGGTTGGTAAAGTGAATATGAAGATCAGTATCATATGTGATCACACCGTCGCGTATGGAATGGAAGATATTATCAAACTCATTCCGCTGTTCCACCAGTTTATTCTGCACCAACAAGCGGGTCTGGGCATGTATCCGTCGCTTAGCTTCACGACGGTTGACACGAATGAGCCACACGATAGAGACGATCAACAATGCCAGGATAGATGGATAAAGAAGAATAAACAATAATTTATATCTTTCCCAATACGGCTGATTAACAACACTGCCACTGGAGGAAACCTTATCCGGGTCTATATGAAAGAAGTCCAGCTGTTTATAATCGTAAATAAATCCCTGTTCCGTCTCCGTCACACCCAGTTTCAAGGGAGATTCCCCCTTCAACACTCGCGATGCCTTCTTTGCAGCAGACATCGCAGAGGTATAGGCGTCTGCGTCATATGCCGCAAATACACCGTTCATCAGCCCCACATTCTGACTGGAGAAGACCGGTGCTTTGGAGTTCTTGCCTACAAACGAAAGGAACGGTGACCATTTGGGAGCAACCACAACCCGAGCATAACTATTACGGGGATAACAGATAGCCGCAATAATATGATTGGTTGATTCATGCTGGGTATTGTAGAGTTTCATCTTGTAATCCGGATTCTCTTCCTGAAAAAGCTGCCATTCTTGTTTGAAGTCCTCACGTCCCTTATTACTCAGAAAACTGTTGTCAATCACACATATCACTTCTTTCCGTTGGGGAAATACCTTTTGTGCCTGCTTTAAGATCACATAAAAATCGGGATTAGCGGTGAATCCGCATACATTGGGAAGACTCGCTATAAGTTCCTTATCGGGATATTTGATTCCGAAAAACACAACCGGAACCTGGTAAGGCAACGAATCGCCGGAAGAGAAAAGAGTGTAAAAAGCCTCATCGCTGGCTGTGATAATCATATCCGTCTTTCTGTCACGGGCACGCTGACAAAAACGCTGCATAATCACTTTCTCCGAACTGAATGACCAAAAATCGGCATCCAAATATTCAGTAGTAATATTTACTTTCAGTCCATTCTCTTTGAATCCCTTGGTCAGCCCCTCATTCAGGTCGTTATGCCAAGGGGTTTGTGAGGTATACGATTGGATAAAAAGTATATTGTATGTATGTTCTGCTGCCGCCGCCCGGGCAAAAACAACGAAGAACAAAACAACAAACAAACAGTAATATTGTCGGTTCATAAGCAAAAAACAGCATTGTTTTCAACATTTTGCCTACAAAGATAAGTTATTATATTGAAAACAATGCAAATAGCTTCAGTTTTTTATTCCTCGCGTAAGGCTTCTGCCGGCTGTATACGGATCGCCTGCCGGGCGGGGAACCAAATGCCTATGAGTATCATCAAAGCCATCAAAAGACTTGTCACACAAAAAGTGATAAGAAAACGAATGATACTCCACTCTATACCACCTTCCGTCAGTTCCAGATAACCTATATTATAACAAATAATTGCAGCAGGCAAAGCAGCCAGTGCCAGTAGCAACAAGCCTTCTTTATTAAGACGATGCCAGAGTCCCATGCGGGTGGAACCGACTGCGACACGAAGTCCGAGTTCTCCACGACGATGCTGGGTACGAAACCAGAATGTACCGACTATTCCCAACAGGATATTCACCAACAAAAAGCCCATCATCCAAAACCGCGTCTGCATCTGATTGACATTGGTACGATTATAATCCTCACGTATCATCTCGTAATCGTGTACCTTCAGTATAAAAAGATTTCCCACACTGAACTGGGTATCCGACTGTTCCATCAGACGCTCCGGAAAGCCGGGAGCCGTATTCGGCTTTACACGCAGGCAAACTTCCGTATTGAGCGGATACAGGTCATCATTAATCTCGGCCAATTGTGCTTCCGTAAGAGGAATAGCCATATAGCGATCGCTGTAATTTGGCCAAAAATCATTGTAACGTACCTTAGTCGATACGGCAGCTACTTTATAAACGTCTGTAGAATCATCCACATTCACGACTTCTTTTCCCAACAACGTACGGTCACCCTTATAACCGTCAGGCCATATATTCTCGCTGAGAACCGCATTTCCGTTTTTTATAGCCTGCATTAAAGGCTGATATCCCTGTCCATCCGCACTTTGATAACGGAACACCTGAAAAAACTCCGGTGTTACCGGACGTCTCAACGGACTGCGCACCAGCGTATCAAGGCGAAAACGGATGCCGGAATTACTTCCTATATACGGACGTGCATTCACTGATATCGAGACAGCCTCTACTTCCGGCAAGCGACGGAGTCGGTTAGTCAGTTCAACAATGTCCTGTCCCGTCGTCGTTTCCTTCTGCCCTTTCGGAATATAAGAATCACTCTTATTGTTTTTCAGACTGAGTTCCAGATAGTAAGTATTGGTGATGTCATATCCCAGCGGTTCGTAATAAGTACGCGCTGTTGCATACGTCCAATCGACAATATACCACAACACCACGAAAACAATCAGCAATTCTGCCCACAACCACCCGTTCGAGCGACGTTCGTTCCATATTTGTTTTAACAGTTGCATCTTCTTAAAAATTAGTTTGTTGAATGTTTCGGTTATCTCTCATTGATGGCATCCACAATATTTGTCCGTGTCACTCTCCATGCCGGAATGGCAGCACTCAATAAATTAAGTGCAAAGCAGGCAAAAAATGCGAGCAAGAACACAAC
>QWCH01004683.1_pt1 | contig 12168 bp, 10 predicted proteins | sample 1972671 | NCBI WGS metagenome assembly QWCH01 (sample SAMN09866713, study PRJNA288562) | Human gut metagenome isolate term3_stool, whole genome shotgun sequencing... | isolation source: gut | host: Homo sapiens | place: USA: California | reverse complement strand
AGGAAATCAAGACACCGTTCTATGGAGAAAAACTGGACGGTCTGATGTGTGCGCGTGCAAACAGCCTGCGTGGAATTGTAAATGGTATTGATTACAATGAATTCAATCCTGAAACAGATCCATATATCACAAAGACTTATAATGCAACAACTTTCAGAAAAGAGAATGTTAAGAACAAACTTCAGCTGCAGAGAGATCTTGGATTGCAGGAAGATCCGAAGACGATGATGATAGGTATTGTATCACGACTGACAGATCAGAAAGGGTTTGATCTGATCGCATATGTGATGGATGAGCTTTGCCAGGATGCTATCCAGCTTGTAATTCTTGGAACCGGTGATGAACGTTATGAGAATATGTTCCGTCACTTTGACTGGAAATATCATGGAAAGGTATCTGCTCAGATCTATTATGATGAGAAAATGTCTCACCGTATCTATGCATCAGCAGATGCGTTCCTGATGCCGTCCTTATTTGAGCCATGTGGTTTGAGTCAGCTGATGAGTCTTCGTTACGGAACACTTCCGATCGTCAGAGAAACAGGTGGACTGAAAGATACGGTCGTACCTTATAATGAATATGAGGGAACTGGAAACGGATTTTCTTTCAGAAACTACAATGCGCATGAGATGCTTGCAACAGTGCGCAATGCGGAAAGAATCTATTATGATAAGAAACGTGAATGGAATAAAATGGTTGATCGTGCTATGGCAGCTGATTTCTCATGGGGGAATTCCGCACGTCAGTATGAAGAAATGTACAACTGGCTGATTGGTGATAAATAGAAATAGAGAGAAATATTAAAAACTACGAAAGAGCAGGGAATGTAAAAAAAGCACATTCCCTGCTTTTACTGTTATGTTGTTACTGTTTACACACCATTATCCCGCGAGGTGTTTTGGCATGAATATGCCAAAATCCCGAGACATACAAGACGAAATTCCATTGCCGCAGGTAATCTGAAATGAATTTTGGCAACGTTACTGAGAACGGAGTGAACAGTAACATGAAAAGGTTATTCAGGCAGAATAAAAAGCTTGACATTTGACAGGAAGTATAATACTATAATGAATAGAAAACGAACATAAGTTCTTAAAGGGCTGAAGGAGATTAAAATTAATGATAAATGAAGAAAAGCAGAAAGCACTGGAAGCAGCGCTTGGACAGATTGAGAAACATTACGGGAAAGGATCAGTCATGAAACTCGGGGAATCCGGAGCAAATATGCAGGTGGAGACAGTCCCTACCGGATCTTTAAGTCTTGATATTGCACTTGGAGTAGGCGGTGTTCCCAAGGGACGTATCATCGAGATTTACGGACCGGAATCCAGTGGTAAGACAACCGTTGCACTTCACATGGTTGCGGAAGTGCAGAAACGAGGCGGGATTGCCGGATTTATTGATGCAGAACATGCTCTGGATCCTGTCTATGCAAAGAATATCGGTGTAGATATCGATAACCTGTACATATCACAACCGGACAATGGAGAACAGGCACTTGAGATCACAGAGACGATGGTGCGTTCCGGAGCTGTGGATATTGTGATCGTTGACTCGGTTGCCGCACTTGTACCGAAGGCGGAGATTGATGGAGATATGGGTGACAGTCATGTAGGTCTTCAGGCCAGACTGATGTCACAGGCTCTCCGTAAACTTACAGCAGTGATCAGTAAATCTAATTGTGTAGTTATCTTTATCAATCAGCTGCGTGAGAAGGTTGGAGTTATGTTTGGAAACCCTGAGACAACGACAGGTGGTCGTGCTCTGAAATTTTATTCATCTATCCGCATGGATGTCCGCAGAGTAGAGACATTGAAACAGGGCGGTGAGATGGTGGGAAACCACACCAGAATCAAAGTTGTGAAGAATAAGGTGGCTCCGCCGTTTAAACAGGCAGAATTTGATATTATGTTTGGAACTGGCATTTCCAAAGAGGGAGATATTCTTGATCTGGCAGCGGAGTGCGGAATTGTAAATAAGAGCGGTGCATGGTATGCATATAACGGAGATAAGATCGGACAGGGACGTGAAAATGCGAAGATTTTCCTGAAAGAGCATACAGATATCTGTGATGAGATTGAGAAGCAAGTCAGAATCCATTATCATCTTCTTCCGGATGAAGAAGGACAGGCCAAAGAGCCGGTGCCGGCAACAGGTGATGCACCGGATGCTTCTGAGGAGTGATCATGGGGAATTCATCCGGAGATCTGAGAGAATTTCTCAGGAATGCAGAGGCTTTAAAGAGACAGACTGTACAGAAACAACAGAAAAATTTAACGGAAGAACCTGAAGAATACAGAGACGCAAGGCGTAAAGCCATGCGTCTCTTAGAACATATGGATCGGACGGAGAAGGGATTGAGAGAGAAATTGCGCCAGGCGGGATTTACCAGTCAGGCGGTTGATCATGCTCTGACATATGTTGAAGCCTATGGATATATAGATGATGAACGATATGCCAGAACTTATATTGCATACAGAATGGATACAAAGAGCCGGCAGAAGATCATCCGGGAACTTATGGGAAAGGGAATAGACAGGAAAACAGCGATAAATGCATGGGAGGAAGAGGCTGCCTTAAATATGCCTGATGAAAAAGAAATCCTCTATCGAACCATAGAAAAGAAATATCCACCGGATACTGAGCTGGATGAGAAAAAAATGCGTCGGCTCTATGGTTATCTTGTGAGAAGAGGATTTGGATATTCAGACATTGCAGATACTCTTGAGAATATGAATATCAGACTTGTACATACATATTCGGATGAATCATAGTATACTCCATTGTATGTATATTGCAAAATATATTACTGAGAACAGAACGAACAGTAATTAAATATAGGAAAAATATTCAAACAATTATCCTGAAAAACTTGACATAAGTATGAAAAAAAGATAAACTTGTATTGTTGTATTTGTACAATGAAAACTAAATAAGGAGGTGCTCCTGTGACAACAACAATTATTGTTGCAATTGTCGCTGTGGTAGTCGCGCTACTTATTGCAGTTCCTGTTACTTGCAAAGTCGCTGTGAACAATAAAATCCAGAAGGATGCCGAGATTGTTGGGACAGCAGAAGACAAAGCAAGAAGCATCATAGATGAAGCTCTGAAAACAGCTGAGACTAAAAAAAGAGAAGCTTTATTGGAAGTGAAGGAAGAATCTCTCCGTACAAAAAATGAACTGGAGAAAGAAACCAAGGAACGAAGAAACGAACTGCAGAAATATGAAAATCGTGTATTAGCAAAAGAATCCGCGGTTGACAAGAAAGCAGATGCAGTTGAGAAGCGTGAAGCGGAATGCACAGCGAGAGCAGCTGAGGTGCAGAAGAAAGAAAAACGGGTAGAAGAACTTGAGCAAAAAGGAGTACAGGAACTGGAACGAGTTTCAGGTCTGACCTCCGAACAGGCAAAAGAAGAATTACTCAGATCCGTTGAAGATGATGTAAAAGTGGATGTAGCCAGACTTTACAGGGAATTGGAAAGCAGGGCAAAGGAAGAAGCTGGTAAGAAGGCTAAGGAATATGTTGTCAATGCCATCCAGAAATGTGCAGTTGACCATGTAGCTGAAACTACCATTTCGGTTGTTCAGCTTCCGAGCGATGAGATGAAGGGAAGGATTATTGGTCGTGAAGGCCGTAATATCCGTACTCTTGAGACACTTACAGGTGTGGATCTTATTATTGATGATACACCGGAAGCAGTTGTGTTATCTGCTTTTGATCCGATCCGTCGTGAAGTTGCACGTGTAGCTCTTGAGAAACTGATCGTAGATGGACGTATCCATCCGGCCAGAATCGAAGAGATGGTTGAGAAAGCCCAGAGAGAAGTAGAAGCGCAGATTCGCGAAGATGGTGAGAATGCAGCTATGGACGTTGGAGTTCATGGTATTCATCCTGAATTACTGAAACTTCTTGGACGTATGAAGTTCCGTTCAAGTTATGGACAGAATGCTTTAAGACATTCTATTGAGGTAGCTCAGTTATCCGGAATGCTGGCCGGTGAGGTTGGCGTAGATGTCCGTATGGCTAAGAGAGCAGGTCTTCTTCATGATATTGGTAAATCAATTGACCATGAAGTAGAAGGATCTCATATTCAGATTGGTGTGGATCTCTGTAAGAAGTATAAGGAATCCCAGATTGTTATCAATACGGTCGCATCTCATCATGGTGACTGTGAGCCGGAATCTCTGATCGCATGTATTGTACAGGCTGCAGATGCTATTTCAGCGGCGAGACCTGGTGCAAGAAGAGAAACTCTGGAAACTTATACCAATCGTCTGAAACAACTGGAGGATATTACGAACCAGTTTAAAGGTGTTGATAAATCTTTTGCCATTCAGGCGGGAAGAGAAATACGTGTAATGGTAGTGCCGGAGCATGTTAATGATGCAGATATGGTTCTCCTTGCGCGCGATATTGCGAAACAGATTGAAGCAGAACTTGAATATCCCGGTCAGATTAAAGTCAACGTGATACGTGAAAGCAGAGCGATTGACTATGCGAAATAATATGATTGTTCATTTTATGGACTATCGTGGACAGTTCTTTGCAGATATAAACTGTACAGATTGTATTTATACAGTCTGTGCAGTTTTTTTATGTTATAGGAAATTACTCCGTAATGTTCCTATAACATAAAAAAGCCCTCCGGACACGATTCTTTCTTGTAAAGACAGGAATACTTCCTGGAATTTCTCAGTAAACTGGTACAGGGTGATAGAATGAAGAAAAACAGAACGGGAACCAAAAAATTTCCTGCGCTTATTTTATTTCTTCTTGGATTTCTGGCCGGAAATCTGATACCGAATATAATCTGTGGATTTTCGGTTTTTGGTGCGCCGCTTGCTGTTATAACGCTTCTGGGATCAGGATTGTATGCAGGTATGATAATGACTGTTTCTATACTGGAATTTGGATTTGCAGGCGGGGTGATCGGAATGGGACTTTTGCTGCCGCAATATTTATTTTACATTCCGGTCTGGCTTTATTCTATGGAACAGGAATGGAAGATATCATCAGAAATATGGAGAAACAGAGGTCTGATTTCCGGAGAAGTCAGTATTTATCTTAAAAAAATGTGCATTGCAGCAGTAGGATATTTTCTGGGAATACTTATCGAATGCTATGTGAACCCTCTGATCATTGACATTATTCTGAAATATATAAAAATTTTTTAATGACATATTTACTATATTTAGTATTGGTTGTCATAAAATCTCCGACATATGGTATTTGATGCTGAAAAAGCTTGAAATACAAGGATTTTTCTCGAAAAAAAGGTTTGATTTTATGTAAAATAAACAGTATAATACATATACATTTTATCGGAGAGAGTACGATTTTCTGCTGATAAACTGCGAAGAGGATTAATTTTCGTCTGATCGCAGGAGCTACAGGCAGCGGATATTTTGATTAAAAGGAAACGGGAATATGGACATAGAAATAAGGGAATTTATTACATATCTGCATAATACAAAAAAAACATCGGCAAATACAGAGATCTCATACCAGAGAGATCTGAAAAAAATGGCGGAATTTCTGAAGGAACGGGGAATCAGAAATTATAAAGATGTAAAAGAACTTGAGCTTGAAGGGTATATCAGTTACATGGAACGTGAGAAGTTTGCGTCATCTTCCATTTCCAGAAGCGTTGCTTCTATGAGAGCATTTTTTCAGTATCTGTGGAAGGAAGGCGTGATCGCAGAAGATCCGGCAGATAACCTGAAACCTCCGAAGGTTGAGAAAAGGGCACCTGAGATACTTACCATAGAAGAAGTGGATAAATTACTTCAGCAGCCGAAATTGGATACCCCTAAAGGGATAAGAGATTCAGCAATGCTGGAATTGCTGTATGCAACAGGTATGAGAGTCAGTGAGATGCTTCATCTTCAGATTTTTGATGTCAATCTCCAGTTTGGATATGTGGTCTGTAATGAGAATGGAAAAGAGAGGATTATCCCTATTGGTATTCCATGCAAGAAGGCAATGGAACGGTATCTGCAAACAGCCAGAACTGTTTTTGTGAAAGATGAGAAAGAAACAGCATTATTTACAAATTGTTCAGGGAAAGCGATGAGCCGTCAGGGATTCTGGAAAGTATTAAAGGGATATGCGGATGATGCCGGTATCAAAAGGGATATTGCCCCGCATACATTGAGACATTCTTTTGCTGTGCATATGCTGCAGAATGGTGCGGATATACGAAGCGTTCAGGAAATGCTGGGACATTCCGATATTTCCACTACGCAGGTTTATCTGGGCATGAATATGAATAAAATGCGTGATGTGTATATGAAAACACATCCACGTCATTAAAAACTTATTATTTATGAGGATTGCTATAATGTCAAATGAAAAAGCTTCTATAGTCTGTTTTGAACAGTTTATAGAAGCTTTTTTAACTGAATCAAGTAAAGTCCCCTGCTTTAATTGCGAAGAGCAATAAGCAGTGGGTGGCTGAATAGTTTTTTTCTGTAATGTCATAATATGTGCTATTTACAGATAATGTAATTACAGCGATCCATCTGATCAGAGAGTATGGAATGTTGTTTATAAACAATAACGGATCAACACATCTCAGCAATTGTATACAGAAGACGTTCGGATTCTTCCCATCCAAGACATGGATCGGTAATAGATTTTCCGTAAATATGATCACATCCGATCTTCTGATTTCCCGGTTCAATATAACTCTCGATCATAAGCCCTTTTACCAGAGTATGAAGTTCCGGGTCTACCTGGCGGCTGTGGAGAACCTCTTTTGCAATACGAACCTGCTGGTCATATTGTTTATTAGAATTAGAGTGGTTGGTATCAACAATAACAGCCGGATTTTTAAGGTTTTTCTCCTGATATTTCTCCCAGAGAAGACGAAGATCCTCGTAATGATAGTTCGGGATTGCCTCCCCATGTTTATTTACGGCACCGCGGAGAATTGTATGAGCCAGTTCATTACCTGTTGTTTCTACTTCCCAGCTTCTGTAGATAAAACGATGTCCGCCCTGAGCTGCTACAACGGAATTGAGCATGACTGCAAGATCGCCGCTGGTTGGATTTTTCATTCCGGATGCAACATCAAAACCGCTGACGGTAAGACGGTGCTGCTGGTCTTCAACCGAACGTGCACCGATCGCAACGTAGGAGAGCAGGTCTTCTACATATCCCCAGTTTTCCGGGTAAAGCATTTCGTCTGCACAGGTGAGACCGCTTTCTTCAATTGCACGGATGTGCATTTTGCGCATGGCGATCAGACCTTCCACCATATCCGGTGCTTTTTCAGGGTCAGGCTGGGAAGCGATTCCCTTGTAGCCTTCACCGGTGGTACGTGGTTTATTTGTATACACACGCGGGATGATGATCAGCTTGTCTTTGACATCTTCCTGGATGGAAGTGAGACGGCTGACATAATCGCATACAGAATCTTCGTTGTCTGCAGAACAAGGTCCGATGATGACAAGAAAACGGTTGTCAAGACCTTTGATCACATTGCTGATCTCTGCGTCACGCTGTTTTTTTAACTCCTGCAATTTCTCTGACAGAGGATATCTTTCTTGGATCTGGGCAGGAGAAGGTAATTCGTTTAAAAATGTGAAACTCATGTGAAACTCTCCTTTAGTAGGTTATATTAACAGTCATTCTAATAGATTGTGAATAAATTGTCAAATTCACAGATGTTCCAATTTTTTATAGCCTCCATGAATACTATTTATATTGCATGCATTGAATATTAGAGTCTGGTGTTTTAAAATAGAAATGATCGTGGAACAATAAATCAGGCAGAGTTTCGCAAATCCGGTTTAGGATGGATAAAAAAGGAGCAGGACAGGCATATGGAGATTAAGGGAAAAACAATTGGAACAGGAAAACCACTTTTATGCGTTCCGGTTATGGAAAGTAATAAAGAAGAGATCATAGACGAATTACGGACACTTGCAAAAAGTGAAGCAGATATAGTGGAATGGCGTATAGATACTTTCGTGGATTATAAGAATTACAACGCAGTGCGCGAAGTGTTTGCGGCTGCGGCAGAGTGCATGAAAGAGAAGATTTTCTTATATACATTCCGAACCAAAAAACAGGGCGGCATGGGAGAACTCGCACCGGATGAACTGAACGACCTTCATGATCTTGCGGCAGAGTCAGGATGCGTGGATTTGCTTGATCTGGAATTTTTTGAGGAGGAGCATCCGGCAAGAAAAATCAGAAAGCTTCATAAACAGGGCTTGAAAGTCATTGCCTCCCACCATGATTTTTATGAGACGCCGGACAGAGAAGTTATGAAGATGCTGTTAGAACAGATGTGTGCAGGAGGTGCAGATATTGTAAAACTTGCAGTTATGCCACAGAATATGGAGGATGTTTTAAAACTGTTATCTGTGACGTATGAGTTCAAGGAAGAGAATCCGGACACGCCGGTCATTACAATGTCCATGGGAAAGATGGGGATGATCAGCAGGCTGTGCGGCGAGAGTTTTGGCGCAGCGGTCACTTTTGCGGCACACAAAAAAGCGAGTGCACCAGGTCAGATGGAGATGCATGAGGTGGCTGATATTTTGGAGAAAATGCATAAAATTATTAAATAAGTATAAACAAAAGAGAAAATAAATGGAAACACCGGCAAATTTCTTGACATAGATATTTGCCGGTGTTATTATTTGACACATGCAATATATAACAATGTTAAATAATAGCAGGTGGTGAGTGAATTATGGATAAATTATATGAAGAACTGTTCCGCGCGATGAATCAGTTCCGCAAGCTGAAATTTGCGGAGATGTTTCCGATGATCAACAGGACAGATTTTTTCGTAATGTGTACGATTATGGATAAAGGGGAGAATGGAAAGATTACCATTTCGGAACTTGCATCCAGAGCGAAAATGCTTCCATCCGCGATTTCCAGAACTTTAAAAGGGTTAGAAGAGCGCGGATATGTGGAGCGGAATATCAATAAAAATGACAGACGGAATACGTATGTGGAACTGACTGCAGAGGGAGAACGTCTGACAGAGGAAGCAAGGCAGATCATGGCGGACTTCGGCAAATCTGTGATGTCACAGGTGGATGAGGCAGATATGAAACACCTGATTTCTTATTTGGATAACATTTATCATATTGCGGAAAAAGAGATTGAAGCTAGAAAAGGGCAAGGCAGAAGAAAGGAAAGGGAACATGAGTAAGATTTTTAAAAATATGATTCCATATTGGAAATCAATTGTGATTATCATTGCGTTACTCTTTGTGCAGGCATGGTGTGATCTGTCACTACCGTCTTACACATCGGATATCATTGATGTTGGTATCCAGAACTATGGTGTGGAACATGTAGTGCCGGAGGCATTGACTGCGGATGAGTTTGAAACGGCAGAGTTATTCATGACGGATGAGGAGGCAGATCTCTGGGAGAGTATCTATGAGAAAGACGGTGATATTTACCGGCTGCAGGTGACATCCAGATCAGAATTAAACGAGATCGATGACACACTGGCAGTTCCGCTCATTATGAATTATCAGATGAGTGCGATGGAAGACTCTGCAGTAAAAGAGCATGTTGCAAAACCGACCGGGGCAGATGCCGGTACTCTGGAAAAAGACACCTTACTTTCCATGAGAGACAGCATGGAAGAGACCATTGATACAATGGGAAGTTCCCTTGTGAAATCCATGGGCGCAGCCTATGCGGTATCCTGCGATAAAGCGGCAGGAATTGACGTGGAAAAGATTCAGAAAAGTTATCTTGTCACAGCCGGACTGAAAATGGTCGGCATGGCGCTGATGATCGGAATCGTGACGGTTTTAGTGGGCTTCTTTGCCTCCCGTGTCGGTGCAGGCATCGGAAGAACATTAAGAGAGAAAGTATTTAAACAGGTTGTTGGATTTTCTAATGCGGAGATGGATAAATTTTCCACAGCTTCCCTGATTACAAGAAGCACGAATGATATCCAGCAGATCCAGATGGTTTCGGTTATGCTGCTTCGTATGGTAGCGTATGCACCGATCTTAGGCATTGGCGGTGTGTTAAAAGTCGTGCAGACCGGAGCCGGAATGGGATGGATCATTGTCCTTGCGATCCTTGTGATCCTTGGTTATGTGATGGTGCTGATGGCAGTTGCCATGCCAAAGTTCCAGTTGATGCAGAAGCTGGTGGATAATATCAATCTGGTATCCAGAGAGATTCTGACCGGTCTTTCGGTCATCCGTGCTTTCGGCAGGGAGAAAAAAGAGGAAGAACGTTTTGATGTGGCAAACAAAGACCTGACAAAAACAATGCTGTTTACCAACCGTGTCATGACTTTTATGATGCCGGGAATGATGATGATCATGAATGTTCTTTCCGTTGGTATCGTTTGGGTGGGTGCCCACAAAATTGATGCAGGAACGATGCAGGTCGGCGCAATGACAGCGTTTATCACTTATTCGATGATGATCGTTATGTCATTCTTAATGCTCACGATGATGTCGATCATGCTTCCTCGTGCAGCCGTTGCAGCAGACCGTATTGATGAGGTCATTCAGACAGAATCCTCGATCCATGACGCAAAAGAGCCGGAAAAAGTGACAACACACAATGGAGTTGTGAAATTCTCCCATGTGAATTTCAAATATCCGGGTGCGGAGGAAGATGTGCTTCATGACATTGATTTTACAGCAGAACCGGGACAGATCACTGCGATCATTGGAAGCACCGGATGTGGCAAATCCACACTGGTCAATCTGATCCCGCGTTTATATGATGTGACAGACGGAAGTATCACACTCGACGGAAAAGATATCCGAAACATTACGATGTCTGATCTTCGTGACGAGATCGGTTTCGTTCCACAGAAAGGTGTATTATTTTCCGGAACGATCGCTTCGAATCTTCGTTTTGGAAAAGATGATGCGACAGACGAGGAGATTAAGAAAGCAGCAGAGATTGCACAGGCAACAGAGTTTATTGAGGCGAAGGATGACAAGTATGAGAGTGCGATCGCACAGGGCGGAAGCAATGTTTCCGGTGGACAAAAACAGCGTCTTGCGATTGCAAGGGCGATTGCAAAAGATCCGAAAATCTTTATTTTCGATGACAGTTTCTCTGCGCTCGATCTAAAGACTGATGCGGCGCTGCGAAAAGCGCTTGCTGAGAATGTAAAAGACAGTACTGTGATCATCGTGGCACAGCGTATCAGTACCATTTTACATGCAGAGCAGATTTTAGTGCTCGATGACGGAAAAATTGTCGGCAAGGGTACACATGAAGAACTGTTAAAATCATGCGAAGTTTACCGGCAGATTGCAAAATCACAGTTATCCGCGAAAGAACTTGGACTTGAGGAAAGTGAGGTGGCTTTGAATGAGTAGAGAACAGGAAGTTAAAACACATCAGCCACGGAGAAGAGGACCGATGGGACATGGCATGCAGCCGGGCGAGAAACCGAAGGACTTCAAAAAATCCATCAAAAAGCTGATGAGCTATATCGGAAAATACAAAGCTGCAATTTTTGTTGTCATGTTTTTTGCAGCATGTTCTACCATATTTAATGTTGCAGGACCGAAAATTTTAGGAAAAGCGACCACTGCATTATCGGAAGGTCTGATGGCGAAAATTCAGGGAACCGGAAGCATTGATTTTGGAAAGATTGGAAGCATTCTTTTGTTTGTGCTTGGTCTGTATCTGTGCAGTGCGGTTTTCAACTTTATCCAGGGATGGATCATGACCGGGATCACACAGAAAGTGTGCTACCAGCTCAGAAAAGAAATCTCAGAAAAAATCAACCGCATGCCGATGAAATACTTCGAGAGCCGTACTTACGGCGAGGTATTGTCCCGTATCACCAACGATGTAGATACGTTGGGACAGGGACTGAACCAGAGTATTACCACAATCATTACATCCGTTGCAACACTGATCGGCGTGCTTGTGATGATGCTCAGTATTTCACCGCTTATGACACTTATTGCACTTGTGATCTTACCGATCTCCATGGGACTGATTGGATTTGTGACAAAAAAATCGCAGAAATATTTCCGTGCGCAGCAGGAGTATTTAGGACACATCAATGGACAGGTGGAAGAGGTATACGGTGGTCACCTTGTCATCAAGGCATTTAACCGCGAGAAAGATACGATTGAAGAGTTTGAGAAAACGAATGATATTCTCTATGATTCCGCATGGAAATCACAGTTTTTG